>Ga0194060_10000652_pt1 | contig 25159 bp, 15 predicted proteins | sample SepL225m_MetaG_FD_163427 | JGI IMG/M metagenome (GOLD analysis project Ga0194060, IMG submission 163427) | Anoxic zone freshwater microbial communities from boreal shield lake in IISD Experimental Lakes Area, Ontario, Canada - Sep2016-L222-5m | ecosystem: Environmental > Aquatic > Freshwater >... | reverse complement strand
CGCTGACCGAGGTCTGGGATTGCCAGCCGCTGGCAGCCCATAGCCGCACCGGGAGAACGCCGCGCGCGCGCGGCTCGGCCCGCTCCGCCGCTCTCCGACGTGGCGCTATCGCCGCAGTCCCTCGCGCAGCAATTCCGCAATGTGCCAGACGCGACGGCCGGTGGTCTGCCTCACCTGCTCCCGGCAGCTGAATCCGTTCGACACGATGTAGGTGTCGTCCGAGGCCGCGCGCACGGCGGGCAGCAGCTCCCGCTCCCCCACCTGCATCGAGACGTCGTAATGGCCGCGCTCGAACCCGAACGCTCCCGCCATCCCGCAGCACCCGGCGTCGAGCAGCGTGAAGTCGAGGCCGAGTTTCTTCAACACCGCAACCTCATCGTCGATGTTGAGCGACGCCTTCTGGTGGCAATGCGCCTGGACAATGGCGCGGCCTTTCAAGGTCGACGGCACGGTCTTTCCTTCTCGCTCGAGAAATTCCGTGAGGAACAGCGTCTGCTCGCTCAGTTTGCGCGCCAGCGGGTCGTCGGGAAAGAAGCGCAGCAGTTCGTCGCGAAACACCGAGACGCAGCTGGGCTCAAGGCCGACAATCGGCACGTCGGCTTCGATGTCGGCGCGCAGGCTGTCGAGAATCTCGACCAACTGCCGGCGAGCCGCGTCGAGCAGCCCGTGATCGTAGAGCGGGCGGCCGCAGCACAGCCGCGCGCGTGGAATCTCGACGCGATAGCCGGCCGCTTCGAGCACCTCCGCCGCGGCATGGGCGACCTCGGGATGAAAGTAGTTGTTCGACGTGTCGGCCCACAGCAGAACGCGCGGGCGAGTGTCGTTCTCGCGTGCGACGGGCGCAAACGACCGCCGGAAACTGCGCGCGGCAAACGCGGGCATGCGCCGTTCTGGCGCGACGTCGAGCGCCCACTTCGTCACCCAACTGAACGGCGGCACCTGCGTGAAGACATTGGCAAGCCACGGCATGTATTCCGCGAGCGCCGCCCACCGATGGATGAAGCCGAACGCAAACGCCCGCAGCGGTCGGGTCCGTCCCTCGTAGTAGTGCGACAGAAATTCTGCCTTGTAGGCGGCCATGTCGACGCCCACCGGGCATTCGCTCTTGCAGCTCTTGCACGACAAGCACAAGTCGAGTGCCCCGCGAACCGCCTCGCTCCGAAAGCCGTCTTTGACGACATCGCCCTGGAGCATCTCGAACAACAGGTGCGCCCGGCCGCGGGTCGAGTGCTGCTCGTCGCGGGTCACCATAAACGACGGGCACATCGATCCGCCATCGGTTTTGCGGCACTTCCCGACGCCCACGCATCTGAGGGCCGCATCGGCAAAGCTGCCCTCGGCCGGATAGGCAAACCGGCTCGTCACCTTCGGCGGGTGATACTGCGGCATCCGCAGGTGCTGGTCGAGACGGTAGGGATTGACGACTTTGCCCGGATTCATCCGGCTGTCGGGATCCCAGATGAGTTTGAACTCGCGGAACGCCTGCACGAGTTCTTCGCCGAACATCTTCGGCAGCAACTCGGCGCGCGACTGCCCGTCGCCGTGTTCGCCGGACAGCGACCCGCCGTAGGAGACGACGATGTCGGCGGCCTGCTCGACGAAGCGCCGGTAGGCGGCGATGCCCTCGGTGGATTCGAGATCGAAATTGATGCGCGTATGGACGCAGCCCTGGCCGAAGTGGCCGTAGAGCGCGCCACGCACGCCGAACGCATCCATCAGCTTCCGAAGGTCGCGCAAATAGGCGCCCAGCTTCTCGGGAGGCACCGCGGCGTCTTCCCAGCCCTCCCAGTTGTGGCCCTCGCCTGGCACGAAGGAGGTGGCGCCCAGCGCCGATTCCCGCACGCTCCACGCCTGCTGACTCTCAATCGGATCGCAAAACAGCCGCATCGCCGGCGCGTCGGGCCGGCCGCCGAAGCCCTCCATCAGGGCTGAGGCCCTCGCCACCGCTTCTTCGATCGTCTCGCCGCCGAACTCGGCGTACAGCCACCCGCCGCCAGGAGGCAACAGCGCCAGTCCTTTCGCGTTCAGCTTCTTCTTGCGAGTGTGCTCCACCAGCAGCGCGTCGATCCCCTCGAGGCCAATCGGGCCGTGGCCGGTCACCAGCGGCACCGCGTCGGCGGCCAGATACACATCCTCGAAACCCATCAGCAGCAGCGCGCGCGCCGGCGGGCTCGGCACCAGGCGCACGGCGGCCTCGAGCACGGTGACGCAGGTGCCCTCGGTTCCCACCAGCGCCCGCGCGACGTGGAACCCGTTCTCGGGCAGCAGAAAGTCGAGGTTGTATCCGGACACGCGCCGGGGAAGACGAGGAAACCGCTCGCGGATGCGATCGCCATAGGTGTCGCGCAGCGCGCGCAGGCCGGCGTAGATCTCGCCCCGACGCCCGCCCTCGGCAATGATGCGCTCCAACTCGGCGTCCGACGTCGCACCCACCCGCATTCGCAGGCCGTCGTACGTCAGAATCTCCAACTCGTCGACATTGTCGTCGGTCTTGCCCGCCATCACCGAATGGGGGCCACACGAGTTGTTGCCGATCATCCCGCCCAGCGTGCACCACCGATGGGTGGCAGGATCTGGTGCGAACGTCAGGTGATGGCGTTCGGCCTGTTCGCGCAGTCGATCGAGCACGACGCCAGGCTGGATGCGCGCCTGCCGCGCCACCGGGTCCACCGACAGGATGCGGTTGACGTGCTGGGACATGTCGATCACGACCGCGACGTTGCAGCCCTGCCCCGCCAGGCTGGTCCCGGCGCCTCGCGACAGAATCGGCACGCCGGCGCCGCGGCAGACCGCGATGGTGGCGACCACGTCGTCGACGTCCCGGGGTACGACCACGCCGATGGGAACCTGACGATAGTTCGAGGCATCGGTCGCGTAGAGCGCGCGGCTTGAGGGATCGAATTTGACCTCGCCGCGGATGGCGGCCCGCAGACGCGCGGCCAGTTCGATCGTGGCTCGCGCGTCGGGGGTTGAGGCCGCAAACGGGGCGTCGGCGGTGTGCTTCGGAGTGGGCATGGCGCGGCACTCAGCATACCAGAGCGTTGTATACTTGCCCGATTGTCCACCGCGAGAGCGGCGCAGAGAGAAGGTGTGCGTGTTCGATCTGATCCAGGACTTCTTTCGTTTCGTCTACAACGTTCCCAAGCTGATCGAATTCGGGGGACTTGTCGGCCTCGTCATTGTGATCTTCTCGGAAACCGGCCTGATGGTCGGATTCTTTCTTCCGGGCGACTCGCTGCTGGTGACGGCAGGCGTGGTCGCCTCGAGCGGGCTGCTGAACATCTACACGCTGATTCCGTCGCTCATCGCGGCGGCCGTCGTCGGCAACGCCACCGGCTACTTCATCGGCAAGCGCGCTGGCCAGGCGCTTTATAACAGGCCCGACTCGTTCTTCTTCCGCCGCCAGCATCTGATTCGCACCCACCAGTTCTACGAGCGGCACGGCGGCAAGACGATTATCCTCGCGCAGTTCATGCCGATCGTCCGAACGTTCGCGCCAGTGGTGGCCGGGGCGGCCTCGATGACGTACCGGCGCTTCGCGTCGTTCAACGTGATCGGCGCCATCGTGTGGATTACGAGCATGACGCTGGTCGGGTATGTGCTCGGCAAATCGATTCCCAACATCGACAAGAACATCCATATCGTCGTCGCGATCGTGATCGCCTTGTCGCTGATGCCGGCGCTGGTGGCGTGGCTGCGATCGCGGATGGCGAAGCCGTCCACCGCCGAGTCGCCTGCAACGCGCGTCGCCGACGCGGAGCCGTCGAGGCAGGCGGGCGTTGGCCACCCGGCCGCAGAGCGGGGGGCCGACCTGCCGGGTCCCGCGGGCCCGACCGCCGAGTCGCTGCTGCCGGTGCCGGCCGATCCGATCGAACCGGCGGGTCAGTGACCGCGCCGTAGCCGGACTGCGCGGCGCGCAGCGCGCGGCGCCGGCCCGTCGCGTTGGCATTCCGCCGGCGGCGCAGTACACTTCGGCAGACGTTCAATGGAGGGCCTTGGCATGCCACGTCCCGCATCGACGACTCGACAGCCCAAGCCGGTCACGCTGCAGAAGTTCGGACCCGAGACGCTCGCATTTCTGCGCGCCCTGGCGCGCAACAACCGCCGCGAGTGGTTTCAGCAGCGCAAGGATCGTTATCAATCCGTCGTGCAGGCGCCGATGGCCGCCCTGATCGAACGTCTGGCCGTCGACTTCCACGACTTTGCGCCGGATCTGGTGGCGACGCCGCGCGCCTCGATGTACCGCATCTACCGCGACACCCGGTTCAGCGCCGACAAGACGCCTCTCAAGACCAACGTGGCGGCGGTGTTTCCGCACCGGCTCCTGCCCAAACACGAAGGCGCCGGCCTGTATCTCGAGATCGCGCCGCAGCACGTCTGGTTCGGCGGCGGGATGTACATGCCCGCCTCGTCGCAGCTGCATCTGGTGCGCGAGCACATCGCAGCCAACCACCGCCGCCTGCGCGCGATGGTCGAGGCAGCGGCGTTCCGGCGCACCTTCGGCGAACTGGGGGGCGCGCAGCTCAAGCGCGTGCCGCTCGGCTTTCCCAAAGATCACCCGGCCGCCGAGTTCCTCAAGTTCCGCCAGTTCCTTGTCGGATGCGAGAAACCGGCCGACTTCGCCTTCTCGCCGAGCTTTTACCGGACGCTGGTCGGCGCCTTCCGGGTGCTCGCGCCGCTGATTGGATTTCTGAATGCGCCGCTCGTGGCCCACGTGGGCCGGGCATCGAATCCCTCCGCATGGCTGTCGGGCGAACCGTAGCGCGCCGCCTCCGCGAGGCCGGGGTTCGGCTGGCAGCCGGACTGGTCAGCCTGGTGCTGCTGGCGGCGACGACCCACGGCCAAATCCGATTCGGCGACGAGACCGATCGCGCCGCCTTCCGCTCCTGGTTTACATTTCTCTCGGATGCGCAATTCTACCGGCCCGCCCGCGAGGTCACCGACTGCGCGGGCCTGGTCCGCCACGCCACGCGTGAGGCCGTGCGCGATCACACGCCCGAGTGGCACCGCCTCTCGGGCCTGCCGCTCTCGCCGCCGTTTGCCGACGTGCGCGCGCGTCCCGCCCCTCGGGCGGACGGCTGGCCGTTGTTTCGGGTCGACGATCACCGGTATGCGGAATTCGCCGACGCGCGCACCATTATCGAGCGAAACACCCGCGGCGTGGGGCGCGATCTCGGCGCCTTGCGCCCGGGCGACCTCGTCTATTTCAGGCAGGACTCCCAGCGCACGCCCGACCACGTGATGGTCTACATCGGGCCATCGCTCTTTGAGCGGGACGGCCAAGACTGGATCGTTTACCATACTGGTCCAGCAGAGGGCGGCCCGGGCGAAGTGCGAAAGACCCGGCTGGCCGACCTGCTGCGCCACCCGGCCCCCAGATGGAGGCCGATTCGGCAGAATCCGTCGTTCGTGGGCATTTTCCGACTGGTCTGGCTGCTATGAAACGACTACTCCCGATCTTCTTGTTGGTCGCGCTCGGATTTGCCGCGCCGCCACTCGCCGCCCAGACGCCGGATCAGGACACCGGGCCGGCGTTCAACGTGTGGAGCAGCCAGATCTTCCTCACGAAGGATCGCCCGTCGTTTTCGCTGACGCACCGGAACATCGATCATCTCGACTTTCGTGTCTACCGCGTGGCCGATCCGATGGCCTTTTTCGCCGGCCTTCGCGATCCGCACACGCTGGGCAGCGAAAAGCCGGTGGTGCCCCAGGACCGCACCTGGCTCGAGCGCATCGCGCTCTGGAAAGCGGCGCGCCGCTCGGATGTCCGGATGTTCGTGCGCGCCCAGCTGAGCCACTCGTACCGCGTGGCCCAGCGCGAAGCCCAGGACAAAGAGAAGGTGTCGCAGCGGCAGACGCTGCAATACAACTCGTTCGCGCAGGTGCCGCTGCTCAACGCATCGAGGCTCGTCGCGTCGTGGCGCGAACTGCTGCGGCCCGTGCGCGATTCCGAAACGCGCCGGATTCCCCTCGACGTGCACGACCCTGGCGTGTATCTGGTCGAAGCGGTCAGCGCGCCCCTCCGGGCGTACACGATCGTGATGGTGTCGGACATCGGCGTGGTCACCAAGACCGCGCCCGGGCAGATCCTCGTGTACGCGGCGCATCGCCTCACCGGCGAACCTCAGAAGGGCTGTGACGTTCAGACCACCGTCGATCGCAAGCCCATCAGCCCGGGCAAAACCGACGACGATGGCCTGCTGATGACGGCGGTCGACGCGGTGAAGCCCGAGTCGATCGTGACGGTGGCCCGATGCGGATCGCAGGTGACCGCCACCGATCCCGGCGGCTGGGCCATGCACGAGCCGGTTCGCGAGTTCGCCGGCTACATCTACACCGACAAGCCCATCTACCGGCCCGGCCACACGGCCAGGGTCAAAGCGGTGCTGCGGTGGCGGATCAACGGCCAAATGACGCCCACCGATCTCAAGCAAGCCGAGGTGTCGATTACCGACGGCAACGACAAGGTGCTCTATCGCGAGACGCGCCCTGTCGATGCGTTCGGCACCCTCAACACGTCGTTTCCGATTCCTGCCAAAGCCGGACTCGGCTACTACACGATCGCGGTCGCCTCGCGCGACCAGCGTGCGACCGGCCACTTCGAAGTGCAGGAGTACCGGAAGCCCGAATTCGAAGTGACCGTCTCCAGCCCCGACCGCTTCGTGGTGCAGGGCCGTCAGGCCTCGGTGACGATCAACGCCAAGTACTACTTCGGTCAACCCGTCGCCAACGGCATCGTCAAATACACGGTCTATCGCCAGCCGTACTACTCGCCGTTCCGCTGGGGCGAGGAAGGCGACGAGGATGGCGGCGGCTGGTGGGGCGGGGGCGAGGAAACCAAGACCCGTACCGTACGCCTCGACGACAAGGGCATGGCGACCGTGTCGATCCCGCTTCCCCTCAACGACAAGGGCCACGATTACTCGTCGCGCATCGAGGCGCGTGTCACCGACGCCAGCAGCCGCGAGGTGAGCGGCCACACGTTCGTGCACGCGACGGTCGGCACCTTCTTCGTCACCGCCGAACCGGACCGCTACGTCCAGCGCCCGGGATCGCAGGCCAAGGTCCTCGCCAAGGTCCTCAACTACCTCGGTGCGCCACAGGCGGGAGTGTCGCTGCGGACGGTGCTCGAACGGCTGACCTACGCCCAGGGACGCTGGAGCGACCCGACGATTACCGAGGTGGCCTCTGCCACGGTCCAGTCCGACCAGGAAGGCCGCGCCGAATGGGCCGCGACGCTGCCCGCCAGCCCCGGGACGTATCGATTCCGGGTACGGGGCGAGAGCGAAGGGCACGGCATCGAGGACACCGCCAGCCTCTGGGTTTCGGGCGATACGAGCGCGGCGACCGACGAATCCGACTCGTACCTGGAATTGATCGCCGACAAGAAATCGTACCAGCCCGGCGACACCGCGCGGCTGATCGTCCGCGGCGGCGAAGTGACGGCCCCCGTGCTCGTCACCAAGGAAGGCCAGCAGATCTCCAGCTATCGCGTTGCCCGCGTCGGCAAAGATGCCGCCATCGAGGTGCCGGTGGTGGAAGGGGATTTCGGCGATACCTACGTCAGTATCGTTTTCGTCAGCAAGGACCGCCTGTTCCGGGCCGAGAAGCGACTCAAGGTGCCCGCCCTTCCGCGGCAGCTGCAGGTCGCCGTGGCGGCCGAACAGAACGTGTCGAAGCCCCGCCAGCCCGGGCGGTTCACCCTCACCGTGACCGACGCGGCCGGGCAACCCGTCAAAGCCCAGCTGAGCGTCGGCGTCATCGACGAAGCCGTCTACGGCGTCAAGCCCGACGACACGCCCGATCCGCTCCGGTTCTTCTACCGGGTCAACTACAGCCGGGTCAGCACGGAGTTCTCGCGCGACTATTCGTTTACCGGCTACTCGGGCGCGCAGCAGTTGCTGCTGACCCAGCGACGCGCACGGCGCCCGCTCACGCTGGCCGACTTCAAGGGCGAGAAGGCCCGTCCGCAGGTGCGCAAGGATTTCCCTGACGCGATCTTCTGGATCGCCGACCTGGTGACCGACGCGCAGGGCAAGGCCAGCGTCGAAGTGCCGTACCCCGACGCCCTGACCACCTGGCGCCTCACCGCGCGCGCCATCACGGCCGACACGAAAGTCGGCGCCGGCATCGCGCGGACGATGACGACGAAAGATCTGATCCTGCGAATCGTTCCACCGCGCTTCCTCACCGAAGGCGACACCCTCGATCTGCCGGTCGTCGTGCACAACTACACGGCGGGTGATCAAGCCGTCACCCTCACGGGGAAAGCGGCCGGACTGGCCGCAGGCGACGCCGCCGGCGCCGCGGTCGACTTGTCGCAGCCGCGCACGATCCAGGTCGCCCAGAACGGCGAAGTTCGCCTCGACTGGCGCCTGAAAGCGTCGATGGTCGGAACCGCTACGGTCACCGGGTCGGCCATCACCCCCGCCGATTCCGATGCGGTCGAACTGCCCTTCCCGGTGCTGCCGTTCGGCCTCAAACGCGAGGTCGGATCCGCCGGATCCATCGTTGGCGCCGGAGAGCAATCCGCCGACATCACGATCCCGGAGACGGCGAACCCAGCGGCCCGATCGATGCTGATCCAGATTGCGCCCTCACTGGCCGGTCCGCTGCTTGGCGCGCTGGAGTACCTCACCTCGTATCCCTACGGTTGCACCGAACAGACGCTGTCGAGCTTTGTGCCGAATCTGGTGGCGCGCCGCGCGCTCACCGACTTGAAACTGCCGCTCACCGAAAGCCTCAAGTCGCTCGACCGGCAGGTGAGCGAAGGCATCGAACGCCTGATCGACTACCGCCACCCCGACGGCGGATGGGGATGGTGGAAGACCGACGAGAACCATCCGTTCATGACGGCCTACGCGATTTACGGCCTGCTCGAGGCGAAGGCCGCCGGCTACAAGGTCGACCAGTGGACCATCGAGAGCAGCATGATGACGCTGCGCAAGCTGTACGCGACGTACCCGCGGGCCATCCCGGAGCTGAAGGTCTACAGCACCTACGTGTTGCTGCTTGGCCAGGCCCAGGGCATCGGCACCGACGCCGACAGCGACGATGCGAAGAACTGGAACAGGAAGACCGCGCTCGACGAACTGTGGAACGCGCGTGGCAGGATGACGGCCTACGGCCAGAGCCTGCTGCTGATGGCGCTCGACCTGGTGAAAGACGCGCGCGGCAACGACCTGGCCAACGAACTGACGGCGGCGGCCAAGCGGAAGGGTGATCTGGCATGGTGGCCCACCGATCACGACCCGCTGCTCGAAGATTTCAACGACACCAGCGTCGAAGCGACGGCGTTTGCGGTACGGGCGCTGGCGCGGCGCGACCCGAAGAACCCGCTGCTCGAACCGGCGGTCCGCTGGCTGCTGCTCAACCGCACGTACGGCGTGTATTGGGCCAGCACGAAACAAACGGCGATGGTGCTCTACGGGCTGCTCGACGTGATGAAGGCCCGCGGCGAGGCCGCCACCGACAGCGAGGTCGACGTGATCGTCAACGGCGCGTCGATCGGCACGCGGCGGTTTACGGCCGCGTCGATCACCGCGCCCGACCCGATCGAACTGACGGCCCCGGCCCGCGGCGGCGCCAACAGCATCCGCCTCGTCAAGCGCGGCGGCGGCGCAGTGTATTGGGCGGCCCAGGCCACCTACTACGACACGGCGGCGGCCCAGGAACGCACCGGGTCGCGTAAACTGGCCTTGCAGCGCGAGTACTTCTCGCTGGCGCCGGTCACCGTCAACGGCCGCGTCGTCTATCGCGAAACCCCATTCACCGGCACGGCCCGCCCCGGAGACCTGCTGCTGGTTCGTCTCACCACGGCTGGGTCGAAGGATTGGCGCTATCTCATGCTCGAGGATCCGATACCCGCCGGCACCGAGCCGATCCAGCAGGAACAACTGTACGCCCTCGAAAAGCGAACCTCGTTCTGGTGGGGCAGCCGGCGCGAATTCCGCGACAGCCGCGTGGTCTTCTTCCTCGAGTCGTTCGCCGAAGGACGGTACGAGTTCAGCTACATGTTGAAGGTGACGACGCCGGGCGTGTTCCGCGCGACGCCGGCACGGATTTCGGCGATGTACGTGCCTGAGGCGACCGCCTCGAGCGCCACCATGTCGGTGACGGTGGAGTCGGCGACGCCCACCGCTACGTTGCCCAAGGGAGGTCAGCAGTGATCACGCGAACCGCTGCCTGTTTCGCCTGGCTGGTCGCAGGCCACGCCGCGATGGGTGGGCTCTACTGGGCGCTGCTGAACGTGCCCGAGTCGAACGTGTTCATGCTGGGCACTTCCCTGCTGCTCGTCGTGAGCCTGGTATGGTCGCTGGGATTGGTGGAGGGCGTCGGCCTGTTGATGTGGCGCGACGACGGCGGCGTGCGGACCAGCCTGTCGACCGGGGCCAGGCGGGCGTGGCTCGTCGTCTTCCCGCTCATCGTCGTGGTCGGTGCGTGGTGGATCACCGGCCAGGCGTCGCGATGGCTCGACGCCAACTGGAGCGAGATCGACGCGTGGATCATCCTGAAAACCGGATGGACCAAGGCGGCCATCCTGCATACGGTGAGCAATTACGTGATTGCGTTGGTCCGCCTCGGCGTCGGATCGGCGCTGGGCGTGATGCTGTTCGCGATCCTGCTTCGCGACGGAATCGGGGCCATGGTGTCGCCGCTGTGGCTCCGGCGAGCCTTTGCGTGGCGACTGTGGTTGACGCTGGCGCTGGCCTATGTGATCGGCGTCATCGTGCCCTCGCAATACGCGTACTGGAGATGGCAGCCCAAGACCCTCCCAGGGTCGTGGTTTGAGCCGACGTTCGCCACCGTCAAACTGTCGGTGCTCTTCGCGCTGGCGCTGTGCGCGTGGCTGTTCGTCCTTCGCGCAGCGATGCGAGAGCTTGAGCGGGCGCGGCCTGCTACTGCTTCACCGGGTACGTCGCCCGCAATTGTTCAATGACGACACGCCGGACGTCCCGAAGTTCTTCGACGTCGCGAACCTGAGGATTGGTCCGCGTCAGAAATCCCAGATTGATCTCGCCACCGGTGAGCAGATAATCAAGCACCGCCACCCGGTAGCGCGCCGCTGGATCGAGCACCTTGCCTTGCACCGACCACGCGCCGTGATCCCGGGTCACCCCGTATGCCTGCAGGTAGCCGCCGAGGCCCTGATTGCCTGCGCCCGCGTCCAGCACGCGCGCCAGCAACGCCCCGTCGAACGTCGCTTTCACAATCTTCCCGCCGAACGGAAGGATGCGGATGATGTCGTACTCCGTCACGGGCCCGGCCGGCACCACATCGTCGATGCGAATCGCCCCACCGTTGAGCAGGCCGACCTCCGCATTTCCGGCCTCGCGCGCCAGACTGGCGGCCACCAGGTCGGTAAGCCGTCCCGGGCGGTTGCGCACGGTGGACTCGCGCCCGTCGAACGGTTCAGTAATCGTGGCGACGACGGTCTCTGGCGAAAAGCCATCCTTGCGGAAGGCGTCGAATGCCGTCTCGGTCCAACGCCGCGCGATCGCGTCGACGGCCGGATCCGACGCAATCGTCTGGTCGATCACCTGGAGGCGCGACGAGACCAAGGGGCGGGCGCCTGGCGCGCCGAAGGCGAGCGACACCACGGCCAGCGAGCGGACGTTGGCGTCGGCCTTGATGACCGGCACGAATCCGGCGCCGCGGCGCATCAGCCAATTCTCGTGCTCGTGGCCGCCGAGGATGACGTCGATGTCCGGAACGGCCGTGGCCAGATCGGCGTCGTCAATCAGGCGCAGGTGCGTGAGCGCGACAATCGCATCCACCGATCCGCGCAGCTTGGCCACTTCGTCCCGCGCGGCGGCAATCGGGTCGCGGTACTTGACCCACGCTTTGGTCGTTGAATCGGTGGTCACCCCGATCAATCCGAGTTTGATCGTTCGGCCGCCCACCGTCACCGGCACAATGACGGATGTCGGCACGCCAGGAAACGGTTTGCCGTCGGCCTCGGTGACGTTGGAGGACACGATCCGAAACGTGCCTTCCGTCAGCCGCGATCGAAACGCCTCTTCCGAGACATCGAATTCGTGATTGCCGAAGGTGGCCCAGTCGAGCCCGACCGCGTTCAACACGGCCACCATCTGTCGACCGGCCAGCGCCTTGCCGTCCACACGCGCCGTGCCGAGCGCCGACGGCGACAGGTAATCGCCGCCCAGCGTGGTCAGCAGCTCGGGATGATCACGCTTCAAGGCGGCCCGCACGGTCGCCACCCGGGCCAATCCGCCCGACTTGCCGCCCTCGACCGGCTGAATCTCGTAGACGTCGTTCAGGTGAAGCAGCGTCACGACGGTTGGCGCCGCGGCCGACCGCGCGACGGGCGTTTCCTGAGCCGTGGCCGACTGGCCGATCGCCGCACGGGCGGACCCCACGTGCCCGAGCGACAGCACAACAACAGCGGTGAGAAACGGAAGGCATCGAACTGGTCGCATGCGCACCTCGCGGTTACAAATCACACGTGCGGATTGTCTGGTGATAACCGAATTAGTGTAAATCGATTCGGGCCGAACCGTCAGCGGAGATCCCGCCAGGGTGCGCCCGCCGCCATCGCGTGCGACACACACGAACCTGCCGCCTCGTACACGCGGCGCCAGGCCTCGGGCGAGGCCGCACCCGCGAAGTCGGCGTCCGACGGACAAGCAGCGCGACGGCCTTCGTTTCGCGCGACGGCCCCCGGGGCGCCAGCGTCGAGGTCCGGGCCCGGCGCCCACTCGCCTGCCATGACGGTGGCCACCCCCTCGCGCACCCACAGCGGCCGCCCTCCGAGGAACCGGTCGGCCAGCACGTGCACCAGTTCGTGGCGCAGTGTCAGTTCCAGCGTGCCCCGTTTCCGCAGAACGTCGAACGGCAGCACCTCGACGTGTGTGCCTGTGGTTCGCGCCGCGGTCCACCACGGCTGTCGGGTCGCCCGGACGTAGGCTTCGACGGTCGGATAAAACCGCACGACGACGTCGGGCGGCATCGGCACGCCCAGCCGGACGGTCATCGCGACTGCTGCGCGCTCCACGATCGTGCGGGCTGCATCGAGGCGGTCGCCGTCGCCCTCGGGCAGCACGACGCGAACCGATCTCGCGCTGCCACCACGCCCTGACTGCGCGGTCGTCGCCCCCGCGCCCGTCGCCCGCGTCAGCGCGGCGGTGCGAAGGCCCGGAAAATAGGCCGCCAGGATCTCGTCGCGGCTTCGTCCCGCTGCCGCGCGACTGGTGGCGCCGCGCACGCACAGGCCCACTCCGTGCCCAAGGCCCCGCCCGGAGATCACGTATCCTTGCGCCGATCGCCGCACGTCGAACAGCGTGCTCTTGACGACCTGCCAGCCGAGCGTGACGCCGGCGGCCCGCTGAAACGTCGTCGCGTCGAGCGACTCGGGCACCATCCCGTCTACGCGAAGTGTCGCGGCACGCCCGGATGGGTGGCGCGAAGCCACGGCGAAGTTGCGCACGTCGGATCCGCGAAGTCCGGCGGCCTCCAACACGCGATGCAACTGCGGCGCGGCAATCTCGCTGGTCCAGGCAGGCTCGTTCCGACATGCCGGGTCTGGTCGGGCCGACAGATACGCGGGGTCGGCCGCCCCGGCCCACACGTGCGACGCCATCTCGGTGTGCCCGCCGCACCACGCCGAATAGAAGATGCTCGCCACGCGATCGCCATCGCGCAGCACGAGATTCCGGGTCGCCTGCGCTGCCGCCTCGGCGACACCGGACGCCTTGCCCATCGCCTGGCAGTGCGTGAGGTCGCACAGGTCGAATCCTTCGTTGGCGTGACGCGCTCGGTTGGCCGCCGTAAAGGTCCGCACCGTGATCGCCATCGCTTCGAGCGCCTGGGGAGGAGCCGTGGCTGGCATCTCGCCGGCCACCACGCGGGCGACGTACGATTCGAAAGGGATGACGACCACGTCGTAGCCGCCGCCGCGTTTGGCGACGCCCACCCGCACAGGCCGGTCGTCGCGCGCCGGTCCGCGGCTGCTGGCTGTGGTGCGCGTCATCAGGTCGGCCGCCACCGCCGCCGCATCCGACCCCGCGCCGCCCGCCACCGACACGACGATCGCGTAGCCGGGCGTCGACTCGATTGTCGCGGCGACCAGCATGCCGAGGTATCCGCCTCCGCGCATGGGGGCGGTCCCCGTCTTGGCCAGCGCCCGGATGCCGGCATCGCCGAGCGCGGACGCGGTTCCTGACGTCGCCGCCGTCCGCAATCCCGCCGTCACCATGGCCCGCGTCGCATCCGACAGATGCAGTGTGGGTGCGGGCCCGGCCACCTTGAGAAAGGCGTTGAGCAGCGCCCGTGGCGTGGCCCGAACGCCGGCCAGTCCCAACGCCGCCAGCACGGTCGGCGCCGCCGGGGTGCTCGGTTCGAGCCCCATGCGCACCAACACTGCGTCGAGCGCCCCACGCGACAGCCGCTGCGCCACCGATGCGAAAAACGTGTTGCACGAGTAGCCGAGCGCTTCAACCGGGCTCAGCGGCCGGTGCAGATCGGGATGCACGCAGGTCAGCACGTGACCATCGACGGTGATGCGCCGGCGGCACGCGATGCGCGTCGCGTCGTCGACCACGCCCTGCTCGACCGCCGCGATGAGGGTCGCGATTTTGATCACCGACCCCGGCGCGACCGCGGTGTCCAACACGTCGCGGCGCGATTCGGCGATGACGCGCCTTGACGGAAGCTCAAGCAGAAGGTAGGCGGGGCCCGGCGGCACGATCGCCTGACTCGACCGGCCCGCCGCCTGCGGGGCGGAAGCGGAAGCCGAGGCAACAGCGGAGGCGGGGGCGGAGGCAAAGGCCCGGGCGGCGGCAATGCCCCACACCATCATGGCGACCGCCGCCACACGCCTCTGCCACACGACGGTCACACCGTCTCCGGCCCGTCTGGCAGTTCGGGACCCGCGCCGTCTCTGCACACGCCAAGGAACAGCGCCGATTCGGTCCAGATCACCTCGCGACTCGCGCCGAGGCTGTGGTCGTCGTCGACCATCCGCAACGACGCCGACGTCCGCTGCGCGGCAAACCGCTGCACCATGGCGGGCGCCACCACATCATCCCGGCTGCCGTGGAAGATCAGCATCGGCGTGGCCACCGGCTCGGCGAACGAATCGTACGCCTGGGCGTCTTCGTACAACGCGTAATGCACCGGCTTGAGTTGGTTCAAGGCGTAATGCATCACGTCGTAGCGATTGGTTCGGCGCCACTGTTCGAGCCCGTCGGCGTCCAGCGGTCCGAATCCCGATCGCCCGAAATCCAACGCCGGAGCCAGCAAGATCACGCGGTCCACCGGCGACCGCACAACCTCGCCGGCAGCCTGTGTGCGGGCCTGGCGCGCCGCGACGTGATAGGCCACGAACCCGCCCAGGCTCGACCCCACCAGCGCGACCGGCGCCGGTGTCAGTTCGGCCATCACTCGCTCCACCTGCTCGACCATGCGCGTCGTGGTGAGCGTCGAGAAATCGGGCTCGTTGAGATCGGGGCAGTGCACGCCGACACCCCGCCGCGCGAGCCGCTCGACAAACAGCCGAGCCTTGGTTGAATCGGGCGACGACCCGAACCCGTGCAGGTAGACGAGGTGCCGCATCGTGGGAGCCCGCGTCGGTTCGAGGCTCAGAGCTTGGTCCTGCAGCCGGGTCTGCACTGGCACGCGATGCCGGCATTGCCATCGGTGTAGTAGCGGTACGACAGTTCCTCGCCCGGCTTGATCGCCCGCGCCGCGCAGATCCAAATCGTGTCGCCCACGATCCGCGAATAACAGTTGGGCCGGCACGAATGATTGACGTATCGCGCGACGTTGCCGCCGACTTCGGCGTCGCGCACCCACAGGCGATTGATCGCAAACAGCCAGATGTGTCCGCGGGAGACGTGCTCCGCCTCGCGCTCGCGGCTGTCCCGGGTGCGAATCTTCTCGCCGGCATAGTTGATGATGCGGGTGTTTTTCGAGATCGGCTCGAGGGCGAACACGCCCCATCCGTGGAGCCGGGAGCGCCGGCGGACAATGCGGGGACGCTCGGACGTGCTCATCGATGCTTCACCATTGGTTCATTCTACTCTTCGATCCCGGTGCGGTGATCACGGGCGGCCCCAAGACCGTCGTGCGCCGCTACGCCAGCCGGCGGGTACGATACACTGCGCGAAGCCCACGTGGAACCGGAGCACCAGATGACACCTCTCTTCCTGCGCCGCATCGGCATCGCCTGCGTCGTCGTTTTCGCGGCGGCCCGGATCGTCACAACCAGCAGCACCGATCCGGTTGTCGTCGGGATCGAGGCCAGCTCAGGCTCCCGCGCCAGTTCCCGCGCCAGTTCCAGCTCCAGCGCCAGCTCCAGCTCCAGCTCCGGCCCAACTCGACGGGCCGCACAGGAAGCCGCCGCCGCGATGCCCGCCTTCGCGCCAACCGCGACGCACGGCGGCGTGGTCTACGTGTCCGGCATTGTGCCAGGCCCGGCGGTCGCTTCGCCGTCGGCGGCCGACGACATCACCAGCCAGACCACGCGCGTGCTGGACGCGTTGTCGGCCCGTTTGGCGAAGGCCGGCACGAGCCTCGATCGCGTCGCGACGCTCACCGTCTACCTCGCGCGCGCCGAGGACTTCGCCGCGATGAACCGGGTCTGGGCGAAATACTGGCCTGCCGACCCGCCCTCTCGCACCACGGTCGTGGCCTCCCTGCCGTCGCCCGGCGCGCTCATTCAAGTCGCCGCCGTCGCCGCCGCGGCCGGCTCGCCACGCCAGACGATCCATCCGAAGGCCTGGCTCAAGTCGCCCAGCCCGTATAGTTACGCCGTACAGACCGGAGACACGCTCTACCTGGCAGGCCTGGTGGCGAGACGCGGTGCCGACAACACGACGGTCGCAGGCGACATCACCATCCAGACCAGGACGGTGCTTGACAACGCGAAAGCCATACTCGCAGAGGCCGGCTTCGGGTTCGACGACATCGTCAGCGCCCGGGTCTACCTGACCGACCTCGCGAATTTCGGGGCGATGAACGACGCGTACCGCTCGGCGTGGACACGCGATCCGCCCGCCCGCGCCACGATCGTCACCGGACTGACGAGCGCGGACTATCTGGTCGAAATCAGCTTCGTCGCCGTCAAGGGCGGCGCGCGCGTGGCCTTGACGACGCCATCAGCCTCCGGGACGTCTTCCCCGCCAAGCCCCAATCTGAGCAGTGCGATTGGCGTGGGCCCGCGGCTGTTTCTCTCCGGCATGCTGGGGATGGTCCCCGGTGCGGCGCCCGATGCGGCGGCGCAGACGCGCGAGATCCTGGCGCGGCTGGGCCGGACCATGGCGCTGGGCGGCGCGCCGTGGTCGACCATCATCGACTCGACCGTCTATGTGACCGATCTCGCCAAGGCCCGGGCCGTGCTCGACGTGTTTTGCGCCCAGACCGGCGGATCGCTTCCGGCCGGCACGCTGGTGATCGCGAAACTGGTGAGCCCGGAGGCCCTGGCCGAAATTACCCTGACCACTGGAAAGTGAGGCACCGCCAATGGCTGGCAGTTGTTCATTCGATGTGACGTCCACGGTCGACTTGCAGGAAGTTGACAATGCCTTGAATCAGGCCCGCAAGGAAGTGGTTCAGCGCTACGACTTCAAGGGCTCGAAAGCGGCCATCGATTTCAGCCGCACCGACAGCACCATCACGCTGACTGCCGACGACGAGTTCAAGATGCAGGCGCTGTGGGAGATCGTGCAGGGCCGGATGCTCAAACGGAACGTGCCGGTCAAGAACCTCACGCTCGGCGAGATTGAGCACGGCGGCAACGACACGGTTCGGCGCGTGATCACACTGCAGCAGGGCATCACGTCGGACGCCTCCAGGGCCATCGTCAAATTCCTGAAGGATCGCAAACTGAAGAAGGTGCAGGCCGCCATCCAGGCCGATCAGTTGCGGATTTCCTCGCCCTCGAAGGACGAACTGCAGACGGTGATGCAATTGCTGCGGGCCGAAGATTTCGGCATCGCGCTGCAGTTCGGCAACTTCCGAGACCAGTGACGGCCAGGCCCCTCGTCAAACCTCGCACGCTGGTGTGGCTCGGCCTCGCGACGGCCTTCGTCCTGTGGGCCACCGCGCTCGGGCTGGGATCCCAGGCGTTTGCCGCGGCCCTGTTCGCGTCGGTGCTGCCGCTGCCGATCTACATCGCGGCGGCCTTGTGGATCGACCGCTTCGAGCCCGAACCCCGGGGCATGCTGGCGATGGCCTTTTTGTGGGGCGCGTCGGTCGCCATCCTCGCCGCTGGCGTCGTCAATGTGTCGGTGGGATCCAGCTTCGGCGAACGCGCGGCCTCCATTTTCAGCGCACCGGTCGCCGAAGAGAGCCTCAAGGCGCTCATCCTGTTCCGTTTCTACCGCCGCAAGCGATCCGAATTCGACGGCGTGGTCGACGGCGTCATCTACGCCGCCATGGTCGGGTTGGGCTTTGCGTTCATGGAAAACATCGACTACTACGGACGCGCCCTCAACAAGGACGGGCCGTCGGGCCTCGCGGTCACCTTTACGCTGCGGGGTGTGATGGGACCGTTCGCCCACCCGCTGTTCACCAGCGCGACCGGCATCGGCCTCGGCCTGGCGCGGCAGACACATCGTCGGTGGCTCCGCGTGCTTGCGCCGCCGGCCGGTCTTCTCACCGCCATGACCCTCCATGCCGCGTGGAATACCGGCGCGTCGCTGGGATGCGGCTTCTTCGTCGTCTACTTTGTCGTGATGGTCCCGTCGATGGCCGGACTGCTGGCGATCGCGGCCTTCAGCTTGAAGGCGGAAGGCCGGACCATCCACGTGTATCTCGCCGCAGACCGGGAACGCGGCGCCCTCGCGCCGGTCGAGTACGACGTCCTGTGCTCGGTGCGGGGACGACTCCATGCCTCGGTCACGGCACTCACGCACCACGGCTGGAGGGCATGGCGGCGGCGACAAGCCTTCCACCGGGCCGCCAGCGAGATCGCCTTCTACCGGCATCGCGTGGCCGACGGCGACGAACCGGCCGACCCGGCACGCGAGTCCGACTGGGACGCCCGCCTGCTCGACGTCCAGGGGCAGCCGTCGCCCGCCGTCACGCCAGGCCAGGCCGCCAGTTAGCGTCTGGCGGGTGCTGGCGCCGGATCCCGGGCTACCGTTTCGTGAAGACGACGATGCGGTTGGAGTTGGTGCCGAGCGTGTTGTTGTCCACGCCCCAGATGTTCGCGGTCTTGGTAAAGACCTGAGCGTTGATCAGGACCAGCACCGCCTCGAGTCCGGCGTCGATGCCGGCCGGCACGACCGCGTCCTCGAGTTTGATGGACCCGCCCCGCACCTCGCCCACCTCGAACGCCACGCTGCCGCCTGGCTTGAGCACCCGATGCAGTTCCCGAAACACGCGCGTCATGTCGCGCTGCCAGTCGGCCAGCCCGGCGCCGTTGGTCAGGTGGACGGTCCCTGGGTCGATGCCGCAGAACCAGCATCGCATCCAGTTGTCGATCTTGTAGTTGACGACGTTGAGAAACGGCGGCGAGGTCACGACCAGGTCCACCGACGCCGACAGGATGTCGGGCGTGGAATCGGCAGGCCGCGTCATCAACTGCGCGACACGCCGCGAGGCGGCCAGCGCCGTGCGCGTCGGCGCGTCGCAGTGTTTCAGCAGGGCTTTGGTCTTGCGCAGAATCAAGGCGACGACATCGCGGCGAGGCGGCGTCTGCGACCGTGCGGCGTTGATCTTCCGTTGCGCCTGCACCGAGGTCGCCTGATTGGGCGGCAGCGTGTAGACAGAGAAGAAGCCCGGCGAATGCCCCGTCAGCCGGTTGACCGCCACCATGCGAATCCACCGATCCACGTCGTCGAGGGTGCCGTCCCGCTCCTGTTGCAGCAGATACTCGCGCAAGGCGCAGATTTCCTGCAGCGTGTCGCGGTGGTAGAAGACCAGATGGTCCTCGGGCAGATCGATGCGCCGGCCAACATCGACCGTCGCCAGCCGGAGCCGGACCTCTTCGAGTCTGGGCGGCGCCAGCCGCGGGGCCAGCAGGACGGCGGTAAGCGGATTGATGTCGCAGGCGACGGCCGAGCGCCCGGCCAGTGCGGCTTCGAGCGGGGTGGTGCCCCGGCCGGAAAACGGATCGTAGACCACGTCGCCCGGTTCGGTGAGACGGTCGATGAAGAAGCGCGGCAACTGCGGCTTGAAGCACGCCCGGTACGACACTTCGTGGAGGCTGTGCGCGGCGCGCTGTCGGCTGGTCCAGAATTCGTTGATGAAGGTCGGCACCTCGACGTGACGGCCGTCGTCCGCCGCCGCTGCGGTGATGCCCTCGGCGGTCGCTTTGTCGTCCCAGCGAAACGCGCGAACGTGGTGCAGAAGTTGATCGGTCGTCATCGACACGATGTTGATCGTGGTGGTCGCGGCCAACGGTGTCAAGTGCCGCCAGGCCTGGGTGTCGTCGGATCTCGATCGGCTGTCGGGCGGATGGTGCGTGGTTCGAGGGGCCGGGTCGACCCCGTGCCGACCGATCCGGATGTGGCAGAGACTCGGCTGTGTCGCATCCGTCGCTAATAGAAGTCGTGAGAGGCGACGTCGACGGCAACGCCCGCGATGGCCTCAACGCGCTCGGCGCGCACGGAGGTGACGCCCTCCTGGTTCTGCAGCAGGCCCTCGATGAGCAGGAACGGCTCTTCCAGAATCGCGAGGCGATCCCGCGCGAACAGGTCGGGCCGCACGATGATGTTCGAGATGCCCGTTTCGTCCTCAATGGTGAGGAAGACAAATCCTTTGGCGGTCCCCGGCCGTTGCCGGGTGATGACCGTGCCCGCCACGCGGATGCGGCGGCCCTGGCGTTCGCGGGGCAGATCGACGGCGCGCAGCACGCCGCGCAGCGCCAGTTCGCGCCGCCGCAGGGCCATGGGATGCGGACCGATGGTGAGGTGGGTGCCGGCATAATCGGCCACCAGGCGTTCGGTGATCGACATGGGAGGGAGGGGGCAGGGATCGGGCGCGACGCCTCGCGCCTCTACGGGCTGGTCACGATATTCCTCGAACAGATCCCCCGCCGGCCGCACGGCCCGCTCGATCTGCCAGAGCGCCTCGCGCCGGTGGTAGCCGAACGCGTTGAGCGCCCCGACCTCGGCCAGCACGGCCAGTTCCTCCTTGTTCGCGCCCGTGCGCCGGACACATTCTTCGAGCGACCCGAACCGCACCTGCCGCGGCGTCACCATCCAGTCGTGCGCGCAGGTGTTGCAGAACCACGCCATCGCGCGGCCGGCCGGCGCGTGTTCGAGCATGCGCGGATCGTCGCAGCCGCATTTGGGGCAGCGCAAGACTTCCGGATCCTCACCGCGCGCGATCCCGTGCGCCCCGGTGGATTCTCCCGCCCCCTCGATCGCCTCGGCCACCTGCCGGCGAAGCCCCGCCACATAGCGCAGCCCAATCCGGATGGTGCCGTCTTCGGCCACCTCGCAGTTCCATCGCGAATGCTGCACGTCGACCGGCGCAAACCGCACGCCGTGCCGCTGCGCGTCCTTGACGAGCGTCGCCGGGTGGTAGAACCCCATCGGCTGGTTGTTGAGCAGGGCCACGTAAAAGGCGGCCGGGAAGTACGTTTTCAGGTACGCGCTCGCATACACAATCAGCGCGAAGCTCGCCGCGTGCGACTCGGGAAAACCGTAGAGCGCAAACGACGCAATCGACTTCACAATCGCGTCGGCCGCGTCCCCCGTAATGCCCTGGCGCGCCATGCCTTCGCGCAACTGTCCCTCGATGGCTTTCATGCGTTTCTCCGATCGCTTGAATCCCATGGCCCGCCGTAACTCTTCGGCCTGGCCGCCGGTAAATCCCGCCACGACCATCGCGATCCGCAGCAACTGTTCCTGGAACAGCGGCACGCCCAGCGTGCGCGCCAGAATGGGCTCGAGCGATGGATGCGGATATACGATGGCAGCCCGTCCCGCACGCCGATCGAGATACGGATGCACCATCTGGCCCACGATCGGCCCAGGCCGGATGAGCGCCACCTCGACGACCAGGTCGTAGAATTTCGCCGGCTTGAGGCGCGGCAGCGTCGCCATCTGCGCGCGCGACTCCACCTGGAACACGCCCACCGTGTCGGCGCGCTGGAGCATGTCGTACACCGTGGGATCGTCGGGCGGGAGGTTCCACATCTCGAGCCGCGGGCCTGCCCGGTCTGCCTCCGCCCGCCGATGTTCGTCGCTGGCGGGCGAAGGCAACGCGCGCGAGGGCGAAGCGAGCATCGGCTGATTGATGATCGTGAACGCGTCCTGCAGCACGGCCATCATGCCCAGGCCGAGCAGATCGATCTTGACGATCCCCATGTCGGCGCAATCGTCCTTGTCCCACTGCACCACCACCCGGCCAGGCATGCTGGCGTTTTCGAGCGGCACCACGTCGTCGAGCCGGCCGCCCGCCAGCACCATGCCGCCCGAGTGCTGCCCCAGATGCCGCGGCAGATCCTGGATGCGCCGCCACAGATCCGCGAACATCGCGATCTGCGGCTGCGCGGGATCGAGACCGGCCTCGCGCAGATCGCGCCGCAGCGCGGCGTCCTGGTCGGTCTCGGCGAACTCGAAGCGCCCCAGCAGCGTCGCCAGCCGATCCAGTTGCGCCGGTTCGAAGCCCAGTACCTTCCCCACCTCGCGCGTGGCGCTGCGATCGCGGTAGGTGATGACGTTGGCCGTCATCGCGGCGCCATGGCGGCCGTACTTCTGATAGACGTGCTGGATGACGCGCTCGCGCCGATCGCCGCTCGGCAAATCCAGATCGATATCCGGCCACTCGCCGCGCTCCTCCGACAGAAACCGCTCGAACAGCAGATCCATCCCCACCGGATCCACCGCCGTGATGCCCAGGCTGTAGCACACGGCGCTGTTGGCCGCCGACCCGCGCCCCTGCGCCAGAATCTGCTGATCGCGGCAGAAGTTGACGATGTCCCAGACGATCAGGAAGTAGCCGGCCAGGTCGAGCTTCTCGATCACATCGAGTTCGCGGGCGATTTGCGCGCGGGCCTTGTCGTGCAGCGGCCGGTAGCGCTCGTGTGCGCCCACCAGCGTGATGGCGCGCAGAAACGAGCTGGCCGTCTCGCCCGCCGGCACCGGAAAGTCGGGAAATCGATAGCCGAGATCGGCCATCGAGTACTGGATGCGATCGGCCAGGGCACACGTGGCGGCGAGCGCCGCGGGCTCGTCGCCAAACAGGGCCGCCATCTCGGAGGGCGGCTTGAGATACCGCTCGGCATTGCGCGCCAGCTTCCGCCCCGCCTGCGCGATCGTCGTCTTGTGCCGGATGCAGGTGAGCACGTCAAACAGCGGGCGATCGGCCGGCGCCGCCACGCGCACGCCGTTGGACACGATGAGCGGCACGTGGAACGCCGCCGCCAGACCGCGCAGCATCTGGTTGGCCGCCTCCTCGTCTCGAAGCAAGTGGCGCTGGAGCTCGATGACCACATTCGCGCGTCCGAACACGCCGGTGATGCGATCGACCAGGCCGCCCACGCCATGCCGGCCGGCCGCCAGCGCCTCGCGGCCCACGATCGCGACGAGCCCGCCGGTCTGGCCGTCGAGATCGTCGAGCGTGAGCGCGCCCTCGCCTTTGGGCGCACGCAGCTTCATCCGCGTGAGCAGGCGGCACAGGTGCTGGTAGCCTTCGCGCGTTTCGACCAGGACGGGCAAGCGCCAGGTCTCGGGAGTCGGGAGTCGGGAGCCGGGATGAACCCGCAGGGGCCGATCCGTGTGCCGGCCCGTCACGGTCGAGGCCATCGTCAACTCGCAGCCGATGATGGGTTTGATGCCGGCAGCGCGGGCGGCCTTGTGGAAGCGCGGCGCGCCGTACACGCCGTCGCGATCGATGAGCGCAAGCGCGGAATACCCCAGCGCCGCCGCCCGATCGACCAGCGTCTCGGGCAACGAGGCGGCTTCCAGGAAGCTGAAGGCTGAGGAGGTGTGAAGTTCGGGGTACATGGACGTCGCTCACGCTGTCCCTAATCCACCACCGCGTCGATAAACCACCGTCCGCTTTCGCGATCCTCAAAGATGCGATAGCGGCCGCCGTCGCCAAGCGCCACATCCCATTCGTCTCGATTCCAGCCCGCCAGGCCGCGCAACGCCGCCATCCCGGATGTGCCCGGCGCGTCGCCCGTCTTCCACCACTCGCCCGACGTGCGCCAGGGGCCGGCGCAGACGCACACGCGTCCGCCCGGCAATCCCGGCCGATCGGTCTTGACCACGATGGGGCGATTCCGATCGATCAGCACGCGCGCCGGAATGGGCAGACGAAAACGGCGAAGACACGCGGTCTGGGCGCCCGCCGTCGCGCCGCCGCCCTCACGATCGACGTGGCACTGGAAACGTCCGCCCCCGCCCATGGTGTCGTCGCGGAGCCTGGACGTGGACGTGGCACGCGACACTCGGGAATCCGGCACGCAAAACGGCGCCATGGCAAATGCGCCGGGGCGATGGGAATCGACCAGCGCGGGCGAGCCGCATCGCGTGTCGCCCATCAGTGCGCCGAGCCGGGCCAGCAACGTCGAGACCTGTTCGGGAGCCGGCAAGGCCCGCGTGAGCAACGATTCCTGCACGATGCGCCCGGGGGTTGGTTCGATCGACACCGTCACCCGATCGACGCCGGCCGGCGCCTGATGCGATTCGAGATCCAGCAGCAGCAGCGTGCGCAGCACCTTCGCATCGCGCATCGGGGCGGGCAATTGCAGGCTGCGGGTGTGCGTGTCCTTGGTGATCAGCCGCAGATGCAGGTGCAGCACGGCCGCCCCGCGATCGCGCCGTTCGAGCCGCTGGCAGAGCGATTCGAGCAGGCCGCCGAGCACGAACGACAACGGCTCGAGCCCCTCGATGGGCCATTCCAGTTCGGCGGTCGCCTCACACGACTCCTCTTCCGGCGTGGGCACCAGCGGACCGGTGTCTTCGCCGCGCGCCAGGCGCTGCCACCACAAGCCCTCCTGCCCGAGGCGTTCGGACAGTTCGGCGGCGGGCAGCGCGGCAAACTGCCCCAGCGTGCGAATGCCCCAACGCGAGAGGACGGGAAGCAGGGGGTGATGGGCTGCGGCGTGGCCCGCAGGCCCCGCGAGAAAGACCTCGAGCATCCGCAACGGCATCGGCGCCAGCACCGCGGCTTCCTCGCCGGCCGGCACCACGGTGACGCCCGCGCGTGCCGCGGCGCACAGCATGGCCGTCGTGCGCGT
>Ga0194060_10000651_pt1 | contig 25182 bp, 24 predicted proteins | sample SepL225m_MetaG_FD_163427 | JGI IMG/M metagenome (GOLD analysis project Ga0194060, IMG submission 163427) | Anoxic zone freshwater microbial communities from boreal shield lake in IISD Experimental Lakes Area, Ontario, Canada - Sep2016-L222-5m | ecosystem: Environmental > Aquatic > Freshwater >... | reverse complement strand
ATACAGCGGCAGCAGGGGCTCAAAGTATCTCAGCTCACTCAGGATCTGCCGCAGGGGATAACAGGGAGCGTTTTTGAAGTGGTTGCAGCAGGAATGGGTTCTGCTGCAACGCTATTAGCTGAATATCATCAGGTCAGTCACGAGCTGGCTCATGATGGCGGTGAAGAGTTACTGGCACGTTTGGAGGTGCTGCAAAAAAGGGTAGAGGAGATCGGTGCCTGGTCGCTGCATCAGGAGGTGGAGCGGGTACTGAATCGCCTGAATCTGGATGCCGATGCCGATTTTACTGAACTCTCCGGCGGCACAAAGCGTCGTGTACTGCTGGCTCGTGCTCTTGTATCATCCCCCGACATCTTGATCCTCGATGAACCGACCAACCACCTTGACATCGACACAATCATCTGGCTTGAAGAATTTTTAGCCAGGAATATCAAGACGGTGTTGTTCGTAACCCACGACCGCTCTTTTGCCCGGCGACTGGCCAACAGGGTAGCAGAGCTGGATCGGGGGCGGATCTATGCTTTTTCCTGCGGGTATGATGAGTTTGTCGAGCGGCGCGAGGCGCTTCTCGAAGCTGAAATCAGCCGTCAGGCCTTGTTTGACAAGAAGCTGGCGCAGGAGGAGGTGTGGGTAAGGCAGGGGATCAAGGCTCGCCGCACCCGTAACGAGGGGCGGGTCAGGGCGCTGAAAAAGCTGCGTGAGGAGTACCGGCAGCGGCGTGTCCAGCAGGGGACAGCAAAAATACAGCTTCAGGTGGCAGATCGGTCCGGGGCACTGGTTGCTGAGGCGGTGGGGGTCAGCTTTGCCTACAACAACCGGCCAATCGTGAAAAATCTCTCCACTACGATCATGCGTGGCGATCGGATCGGCATCATCGGCCCGAACGGTTCCGGCAAGACAACCCTGCTCCGGCTTTTGTTGGGTGAGTTTGAGCCGCAACAGGGAGAGATCAAGCTCGGAACGCGCCGTGAGGTAATATACTTCGATCAGTTGCGTGAACAGCTCGATCTTGGTAAAAGCGTTCAGGAGAACGTCGGGGAGGGGAACGACACCCTGCAGATCAACGGCCGGTCACGCCATATCATCGGCTATCTGCAGGATTTTCTTTTTTCGCCGGAGCGGGCAAGATCGCCGGTCAGCATTCTCTCCGGCGGCGAGCGTAACCGTCTGCTGCTGGCCAAGCTGTTCACCAAACCCTCAAACATCCTTGTGATGGACGAACCGACCAATGACCTTGACGCCGAAACACTCGACCTCCTGGAAGATCTGCTCATCGAATATCCCGGAACACTGCTGCTGGTCAGCCACGACCGCGATTTTCTCAATAACGTCATATCCAGCACCCTGGTGTTGACCGGCGACGGTGTTGTCCGGGAATGTGCGGGGGGGTATGATGACTGGCTTCAGCAGGCGGCGCAGGAAGCTTTAGCCTCCGCGCCGGTTGCTGCAAAAGTGGTGCAGGAAAAAGTGAAGCGGACGGGTGATCGTTCACGCAAGCTATCCTTCAAGGAGGAGCGCGAGCTGGAAACTCTGCCGGAACGAATCACTTTGCTGGAAGAGGAACAGGCCAGGATTCAGACACTCCTGTCTGACCCTGAATTCTATAAGAGCGCAGGGTCAGATGTGGCGGCAGTGAATAATCGTCTGGTGGAACTGGGTGAGGAGCTGGATGCCGTCTATCTGCGTTGGGATGAGCTGGGGAGTTTGAAGTGTTGAGTGAATGAGTAGATATTTTGGTAACGAGACCGTAGCTTCAGGATTGACAACTTGACACTAAAATATGATATTGAGTCGAAACAAAACAGAGGGTTTTGATTATGCAGACTATGACGGTAGGTCATTTTAAACCTCAGTGACGATGACTTGCTCTCGTTATGAGTTGTCTACTCGATACGCACACCCTCCTTTGGACTTTGTTTGACCCGTCCCGCCTCGGCAAAAAAGCTGCCGATATAATCCAGAATTCAGAAGTAAATGTTGCGTATGGAACGCTACTCTGACGGCAAGGAGCGGGCCGCTTTCTTCCCTCATGCCGACAAAAAGCGGTGGGTGGTCTGGACGCCATCCGGTTATTGTGACGCATCAAGAGGCGGGGAGGAGCTGATCGGCTGGCATGTCAACAAGACGCAGTGAATTCACAAGGAGCTAACGATGAAAATCCACTTTATAAAACAGATCCTCCTGCTATGCATCCTCCTCCCCACCTCCATTCCGGTTCATGCTGCCTTCTTTGGCAACAGCGAGTACGCCAATCTCTCCGTACTGGCTGATGGTATCGCCTCGGAGATGAAGGAGGGGCATGCCGGGAAGAGCCTCTACCTGAACCGGGAGGATATCCGCGACTCCAGTGACGGGTATGTATATCCGTTTTCTACAAATCTGGCCAGTGAGCTGCATCGGGCGCTCGCCAAGGCCGGTTTCGGTTTTGTCGAATCACGCAACATGGAGCGCGCTGACCTGCAACTGGAGGCAAGTTTCCAGAAGAGCCCGGAATCGGTGCGTGTCTATCTGAACATGAAAAACCTGAAGCAGGATTCGGCCTACCGGGCTCTGAAAGGTAATTATGAGCTGGCTCGTGCCAAACTGCCTGCTGACAGCTTTGTAGAATCTCTAGACAACAGGATTGACAAGCTTGCAGCGAAGCTCACTAACAGTTGGCAGCGGGCAACGCAGATTAAACTGTTTGTCTCGCCGATGGTTGAATCACGGCGCAAATATTCCAGCCCCTTTGCCGAGCATATCACCAGCAAACTTAAAGCCCGCCTGGCCGCTGATCTGTATGTGAAGCTTGTAGAAGAGAAACCTGTGATGAAAAAGCTTGCGTCTACCCGCTCTGTTTCACCTGCCGGTTCGGCGGTGGATGCCGGAGACGCAGCTTTTGCCGGAGCGGATGCTCTGCTGGAATCAACCTATCTGCGGGGTGAACGCTCTGTCTATGTTACTGTGAAGGTCAAAGGGATAGATGGGACTGTAAAAGTCTTTGCCGACGAGACGTTTCCGGAGGAGCTGATTAAACACTCTCTGGAGAATGACGAAGCTGAAAATCTGTCGAAGCTGGTTGATTCCGAACATGAACAGGCCGGCGGGATGATCTCCATTGCCACAACAAAAGGGGGGCGGTATCAGGTATATCGCGACGGTGAAATTGTTCAGTTCAATGTTATAACCGGCAAGCCACTATATATCTATGTTTATAACATTAACCCGAAAGATGGGGCAGCCCTGCTCTTTCCAAAAAAAGGTGAGTCGGAGAGCCAGAGGCGCCCCGGCATCAATCATCTGATACCGGATGACAATGACACCTGGGAGATCAAGGTGGAGCCCCCTTACGGAACTGACGCAGTCAAAGTGTTTGCAAGTGAAAAAAAGCTCCCGATTCCGCTTATCAGCGATCAGACAGCTTCAAGGAGTTTCCGCAGCGGCGGCACCAGAGCGCTGAAGCGGGTTGAGGTGCAGGCCGAACTGGCAGTTCAGAAGGCTATCAACGGGCGCGACCTGGTTGATTATTACAAGGGGGTGGCGGCCCAGATGAAAGCGCCGCTGTATGAAGCGACCGTATATATTGAAACTCGCGGAAAGTAGGGATAAGAAATATATCGACTTTCTACTTGGAGTTCACCGCTATTTTGTGTTAATAAAAATCAGCAACTATACTAAAGAATTAAAAGGAGATTTCTATGAAGAGCCTGTTCAGAGCATTAGTTGCAGCAACTGTTTTCCTGTCGATGTCAGGTGGGGCTTTCACAGTCGCTAACGCGGCAGACAAAAAATTGTCAAAATCAAAATCCACGATTTTTAAAGAGCATCTCTTTACCGAAATATCATTAGTAGAGGCGATAGACGCTGCTACGAGAACTGTTTCTCTCAAAGACTCCAAAGGAGAATCATATGAAATCAAAGTCAGTGAAGAATCTGTTAACTTTAACCAGATCAAGGTTGGCGACCAGGTAAAAATGGATGTAACCCAGTCAGTAGCAATCGATTCAAAGGCTCCCGACAAGGCGGCGGATGAAAATCAGAAAGGTCTGGTTGTCGAGCGGGCAAAGGTGGGAGATAAACCGGCAGTAACGATGACAAGCCGGAAAACCGTTGTCACCAAAGTTCGAAATATTGATGGTAATTCCCTGTTTGGATCACTTCTGCAGCCACAATACATAAAAAACATCAAAAACCTGAAAAAAGGGGATGACCTTTTCATCACGCTGACGGAGACAATATCTATCGTTGTAGAAGATAAATCCAAGTAGCAGGGTTGTTTTATAACAGCAAAACAGTGATACAAAAGCCTTTGGATATACCGAAGGCTTTTGTTGCTTTTGTGTAACTACTCAGGAGTCAGTAGCCAGAATTCAGGAGTCAGACTAAACATAAAAGGAATCATTCATGGCTCAATCTTCGCTACATAAAAACATCCGCCACTTCGCCCCGCCCCCCGGTTATATTCTGACCGGTCGGGATGGACTCGTTCATATCCCCTGGGTGGGGAGGTCTCCGATTCCTCTCCTGGAGGAAGATTACCCGGTTGCGGAAGCTGGCGGCTCGCTAGATTATGATATGGTGGGGCGCGGCATATATCAGGCACTGCGGCATGACCCTGAATCTGCCGCTGCAGCAGAGTATGCCGCTCTGCTGAAAGATGCGTATCCGCATATCGTCTCGGATCTGGGCGGCCAGATCATTATGCTGGACGCCAAAGAGGTGGATACCCCATATCTTGACCGGAAGATAAATTTCCTCAAGATTATGGTGCTTCTGGATCCTTCCAACGCTGGTCTGCCGCTGGAGATCGCCCGCACCTATTCCGACAAGGGGTCGCGCCTCTCGGCGCTGCATCAGGCGGTACCCTGCTGGTATCGGGCCGAGGAGTATTTTAAAAAGTCTCTTGAACTGAATCCGAACGACCGGCATGCCCTTTATGAGTATGGCGAGGCACTCTACGTGCTTGGCCGCTACGAGCGTGCGGCCGATGTCTGGAGCAAAGCTCTGCCACTGTTCGAAGCGTCGTCAAGAGTGCGTATCGAGACCCGGATAGTCGGCATACTTGCCGGCAGGATTCCGAAAGTGCCTCCGCTTGACTACCTGACTGCGTTATCGGTGGCGGTTGAGGAACATCATGCCGGGCGCGATGACGAGGCTGCCGCGATCATCGAGGATGTACTGTCCGACCCGGTTTTTGCCGAGCAGTTTCCGATGAATGAGGTATACTTCCTGCTGGGCACTTGCTATCAGGAGATCGGTCTGATGGAAGAAGCGGCGCAAGCTTTCAAAAGGAGTTGAACATGTTTGGTTTTAGTATGGCGGACTGGATTTTTATCGGATTTATCATGGTGGTTATCGCCGCCTGCGTCGCTATCAGCGCGGTCATACAGCGCAACAAGCATGAGGATGCCTGATGAAAAGCGGTAAACGGGCAGACAGGAATTTATAGTAATGCAGACGCATGGCATATCGGTTCGCATTGAAAAACTGAATAAGTTTTTCGGCAGCAATCATGTCTTGAAAGACGTAGACCTTGACGTCAAGGCGGGAGAGACATTTTGCATCATCGGCCCATCCGGTACCGGCAAAAGCATTCTGCTAAGGCATATTATCGGGCTGGAAACAGCGGATAGCGGCACTATTTTAGTCAATGGAGAGCCGCTCGAAAAAAAACCGCGCAGCTATCGAAGCAGCATGGTGTTCCAGTCATCAGCCCTGTTCAATTCATTGACTGTCGGTGAAAATGTGGGCTTATGGCTGCGTGAACACCGGATCTGCGCCGAATCGCGGATAGCCGAAATAATTGCTGAAAAGCTGGCGATTGTCGGTCTCGAAGGGAAGGAGGAGTTAAAGACGGCGGAGCTTTCGGGTGGCATGAAAAAACGGGTCGCCATTGCAAGGTCGCTGGCAATGGAGCCGGAACTGGTGTTATATGACGAACCGACGGCGGAGCTTGATCCGGTGTCAACCGATGAGCTTGCTGAAACGATACTCTCTCTCCGAGGCAAAACAGGGAATACGACGATTATAGTTACCCACGATCTTAACTTTGCCCTCTACCTTTCGGATCGTATCGCAATGATGCATGAGGGGCGAATCGTTGCCGTAGGGACGCCGTCAGAAATCAAGGCGAGTGACAATCCGTTTGTCAGAAACTTCATCCGTACAACCACAAAGGGGATCAACGGCAGATAATTCCCCGGAGGATAAGCGATGCGTATAATAGCGATAATGTTTGTCGCTCTTTCCCTTCTCAGCGCCTGTTCCGGCATGAAGCAGACCTATCCGCTTCTCCCGGTTGCTGAGTATGAAAAGATGATCGTCGGACGCCTTGATGCGGATTATGTCGGCAATGACAACTGCGTCTCTAAATGTCACGCCCATGACAAAATCAGAGAGTTTTACAAACTGAGTGTGCATGGTGAGCAGATGAAGGCTGAAACAGGTCTGCCGCTGGTAAACTGGGAAACGTGGCATGGGCCGGGGAGTCTGGCTATTGCCAGAATTGAGCAGAACCAGAAGCTGCTTGGCGAAAAGGGTAACCGCTGCGAGAGTACCAAACTGCTTGATCTGACAAACCTCCCCCCCCAGGCTCAATCCATGATCTGTCTAAAATGCCACAGCGCCGCTTCCACCCCGGCTCTGTCGCACTGGAACAGCAGCGTACACGCACTCAACGAGTTGAGCTGCTCTTCATGTCATAAAATGCACGAGGGGCCTCAGCAGAAGGTGAGCCGCGATAAGATGGCCGAACTCTGCTACGGCTGTCATCCGGACGTCAAGGCGCAGTTCACCCTCACCTCACACCATCCGATCCGTGAACGGAAGATGGACTGCTTTGATTGCCACGAAGCCCACGGCTCAAAAAGCGCAAAGATGCTGAAGGGGAGTACCACACGTGATCTATGCTGCCGCTGCCATATGGAAAAGAGCGGCCCGTTTGTCTATGAGCATGGCGATGTGACCGAAAACTGCATGAACTGCCACCTCCCGCACGGTTCAGTCAGCCGCCGTCTGCTCTCTTCCGCCATGCCGTTCCTCTGCATTCAGTGTCACAACCCTGGTCACCGTGGAGTCCTTGTCACCGGTCAGAAACAGTTGTTCGCCAACCGCTGCACCGATTGTCATTCCGCCATACACGGCTCCAACACCCCAGGCAGTGACGGCCTGGGAAACCTGCGGAGATAAACGATGAAATCGTTCTTCAGTTGCATTACGCGGTCTGTATCAGTCACCATGCTTTTGTTGCTCATCGCCTCTCCCCGGACAGCCTGCTCTGATGATGCGCAAAAACAGGATGACCATGTCGGAGAGTACGCTGTCAAGGGGGGGGAAGGCACCAGTCATGCAGCGCTCTATAGCGGATATCGCTTTGTCACTCCGGTTGACAACGGATCTGTCGCCGCACCGTACCAGCACCAGAAATCGGGCGTAGCAGGCGGTTTTTCCGCCGGTACGGTCGGCCCAGACCTCAAACTCCTGGCGGATGGCCAGTTTCTCCATGCGGACGATTACAGTGCCGAGCTTTCCCTTGGCTACGCCGGCTTATACTCTATAAAGCTGGGAAGCAGCTCGCTCTGGCACAACCTGGAGCGATTTCCTACGGCTACGGCTACTTCCGTCACCTCCAGCGAACGTGACACAGGCAGCTCCTACGGAACCAGCACGGTCATATCCAGCGCCAGTAACCGTATAAAACTTGGAAATAACCCGATCCATCTCAATCTGAACTACTGGCAGCTTAACCGTGAGGGGAGCGAGCAGCTCCGTTTTTCTGATTTCTACTTTGACGCAAATCCGAACAGCGTCATCACCCGCTCTTCCCAGGTGAACAGCGTGACGCGGGAGGGAAACATTGGGCTCGACGCTCATGCCGGACCGCTCAATGCAGCCTACAGTTTCATGATCCGGGATTTTATAAACCGGGCACCGGAGAGCTGGGATCTCTTCGTGGCTCGTGATGGTCTGGCAGCGGGTATGCAGGCGCACGACGTGGTAAATGACAGCCGCGTCATCACCCATACTTTAAGGCTATACAGTGATCTGAGCGGCGGCCTGATCGTCAGCGGACTCTATTCGCTGACACAGCGGGAGACCGGTACTGACAGAGGCGATGCCCGCCCCTCCGGCAGTCCATCAGATACACTGCATTCCGCCGCAGGAGATCTCAGCTACACCCCCTTCAAAGAGCTTATCGTGGCTTTAAAATACCGCCATCTACAGATCGAACGAGAATCGCCCGGAACCATTTATTCCCCATTTTCGCAGATTCCGGCAACCCCTTCAGCGGTCTACACATCGACACCAGGCATCCTGCTTCTACACCCATCAAGCTCTTCAGTCAAAGAGACGGTCATACTCTCTGCCAGCTACAGGCCGATACCAAAGGCTGTCTATCGATTTGAATACCTGGCGGAGCTTGAGGCGCGTGACAACCTCCCGAATCCGCAGAATCCTGCAAACCCCGGCGCTCTTATCTCCGACAGCCGTCAGACCCACACCGGCAAGGCGAGCTTTCTCTGGAAGCCGGTTAACGGTGTTAAGTTGAATGCCTCCTACAGCTATGCCGCATCCGACAACCCCGCTTATCCTAACTCTTTTTCAGAGCGTCATACAGGGCAGGCACTTTTGACCTATACAGCCAAAGGGCGCTGGGGGGCGACGGCGAGTTACCTCGGAAAATTTGAGAGCGGCGAGAGCGCTTCGCTCCAGACCCGGCTGCCGCGTGAAAGCCTGTCAACATCGGTCAACAGCGCTCTCTGGTTCACCCCGATGGAGCGGATAACGGTGACCACCAGTTATTCTTTTATTAAATCAGAAATCGATCAGACCAACCTTTTCAGCAGTTTTGATGAAACCATTCCGGTTCAGACCGTCAGCAACTACCACTCAACCGCCCACCTCTACTCCATTGAAGCTCTGCTTGCCATTACCCGTACGTTTGACCTCTCTCTGGCTTTTCAGCAGACATTTTCAAATGATGGCTTTTCAGCCACTGACAACTCTCAGAATCCGGCACTCTCATCAACCGGTATCGGAGACGCATCACGGCTGAATTCGACCGAAACCGGTGTCACGACCCGTGCAGACTGGCGCATCAACCAGCATCTCGGCTGTTCTTTAGGTTACAGTTTCAGGAAGTATGACTCAGGCCAGCCGCTCTTTGACGGGGCTGTGCATGAAACCCTGCTGGCGTTAACGGGGCGGTGGTGACCGGATATATGAGGCGTTATACTCCTGTAATAGCTCTTGTGGTGATACCTCTTCTGGTGATGCTGACGCCTCTTACAGCACTCGCTACGGTTATCGCCGCCATTATGAGCAGCGATCAGCCCCGCTATCGTGAAGCGCACCGGGCTTTTATCAAGTCGCTCTCAATGCGCGGCTATACCTCCCCCAATATCGAAATAATCCTGCAGACACCAAATCCTGATCCTGCCTCCTGGTCAAATACTATCCGCAAATTCAACGCTTACCGGCCTGACCTGATTGTCGCATATGGAGCCCCGGCTGCTCAGGTAGCACTCCGGGAAGCCGACCGGATTCCGGTTGTCTCTGTCGATCTGTTTGCTGCGGAATTGACTCCGAAAGGTATCTGTGGCGTCAGCTCACGAGTCTCAATGACAACTCTTCTGAATACCGCGCTGAGAATCCGACCCTACGGCAGAGTAGGGGTGCTTTACGCCCCTCGTGAGGCAGGTTCGCAGCGGCAACTTGACGATATAAAAAAATCTTCCGGCAAGCTAGGCATTACCGTTATGGAAGGGAGTGTAACTTCAGCGGCAACCTTTGAAACAGCGCTTAATGCCATGCTTGACAAGGCCGAAGTGATCGTGGTTACCGAGGGGGGGCTGATCTCAAGCCAATTTGCCCGCATCGTAAGCAAAGCCAGGGGGAGAAAAATACCGATCGTCTCCACTATGCCGGACGCCGCTGAAAATGGCGCACTTATATCTCTTGAAATCAATCCTCAAGAGCAGGGGCATCTGGCTGCCGAGATGGCGACCCGCATTCTGGAAGGGGCAAAAACAGAGCATCTTTCCCTGATATCTCCGCATCGGATCGATCTGGTTATAAATATGCGGGTTGCCCGTGAAATGGGAATAGAAGTTCCGTTTACGGTTCTTGGAACTGCAACACGGCTGATTAAATAGCCCAAATCATCTTTTTATTTCCCACAGAGAACTAATCAGTTATAGTGGCACACCATGGGCACAATACTACTGATAGATGACGACCCCGCCTTTACGAGGTTCCTGGGTGACTACATAACAGAGAACTATCCACTCCTTAAGGTGGACATTCGTAACAATCCGATGGCGGCGCTGCATTCCATCAAAACCGGCAGCTATGACCTGATGCTGATCGATCTTGAAATGCCGGCGATGGATGGGCTTAAACTGCTCAAATTCGCAGTTGGTACCGGAATGGACAAGAACAGGATCGTGATACTCTCCGGGAGGGACGCGGATTTTCTTCACGGTCTCTTTCCTATGGGAACCTGTCTTGCCGTTCTGAACAAGTTTGAGGCGCGCCAGAAGGCTGTGCTGGATATGATTTTCAACTCGCTCAACATGAAAGCGGGGGCGGTCTGAGTTTGCATGACAAACCTCCCGAAAACTTCTAAACTTTCCAGCTTGCCTTCTGCCGGATTTGTGGCAGAATCGCAGGAGTCAGGAGCCAGAATTCTGTCTTCTGAATTCAATCAAAAAAACGGAGGGACAACCATGAAGAAGATTGGTGTAGTACTGTCAGGGTGTGGAGTGCGGGACGGCAGCGAGATCCATGAATCTGTTTTTGCACTGCTGGCGATCGACAACCAGGGGTGTGAGGCGGTCTGCATGGCCCCCGATGTTGACTTTCCGGTGACCAACCATCTGACCATGCAGGAGACCGGCGAGAAGCGCAATATTTTGATGGAGGCGGCCCGCATCGCCCGTGGCAACATCCGCGACATAAAGGACGTTAAAGCCGCCGACCTGGATGCGATAATTTTCCCCGGCGGTTTTGGTGCCGCCAAGAACCTCTGCGATTTTGCGATGAAGGGGGTCGACGCATCCGTCAATTCGGAAGTGGCCAGACTGGTTAAGGAGATGGCGGCAGCCGGAAAACCTGTCGGTGCTATCTGCATAGCTCCGGTTCTCATTGCCACCGTACTCGGCAGAGAGTACGCCGCCACCCTGACCATCGGTAACGATGCCGCCACCGCCGCCGAAATCGCCAAGACCGGCGCGATCCATCAGGAGTGCGCTGTGACCGGTGTTGTCGTTGATGCAGAGAACAAACTCGTATCCACTCCGGCCTACATGCTGGCCACCCGGATCTCCGAAGTGCAGGAGGGGATCGATAACTGTGTAAGGGAACTCGTAAAACTGATGTAGACCTGATAAACAACTCGAAAGGAAACATAACCTGATGCTAACCCACATTGTTTTATTCAAACTGCAGGAACCCTCCAGTGAAAATCTGGCCGTTACAAGAGCCAAACTACTGGGTATGGTGAGCGAGATTCCGCAGCTCAGGCACCTTGAAGTCGGCATCGATGTCGTCCGCTCGGTGCGTTCCCACGACATCGCACTTGTTACAAAATTCGACTCACTTGAAGATATGGAGGCTTACCAGATTCACCCATACCACGCAGATGTGGTTATCCCCCATATGAAATCGGTCTGTTCGTCGATTGTGGCTGTTGACTACGAAAACAAATAGCATTCTGTATACAAATTTTGCTTGACGAAACGACACTCGTCTGCGTAGAATCTGGCCTCCTCGAATCTGCGGCTGTTTTTGCACTTCATAACAGCGTATTATCACGCTTTTTTGCGCGCCAGACGGGGTAGTGGCCATCGATTCCCAGGACGTTAATGTGCCTGTAAATAACAAATCAAACAGGAGGTAGGAAATGTCAGATTACGGTACCCTGCAAGACCGCGTACGCCACAAATCATTATTGAGCAAGGTCATGACGGCTGAAGAAACTGTACAGTTTTTCAAGCCGGGAATGAATCTGGGTTGGTCCGGTTTTACACCGGCCGGTTATCCGAAAGTTGTTCCGATTGCCGTTGCTGAGCACGTTGAAAAAAACAATCTGCAGGGCAAATGGAAATTTAATCTGTTTATCGGCGCCTCCGTCGGTGCCGAGACCGAAGACCGCTGGGCTGTAAATGATATGATCGACCGCCGCTGGCCCTATCAGACCGGCAAGAACATCGCCGCCGGTATCAACGAGGGGCGCATCCGCATGGGAGACAAGCATCTCTCACTGTTTGCCCAGGATCTCGGTTACGGTTTCTATACCAAGGATTCCGAAACCGGTAAACTCGATCTGGCGATCATCGAAGTATCCGCTATTACCGAAGACGGTGGCCTGGTTCCGACCTCATCCTGTGGTGTTATCCCCGAAATTCTGATGATGTGCGACAGGATCATCATCGAAGTCAACACCGGCCAGCCATCCTTTGAAGGGATCCATGACCTGCTCACCCCTGGCACTCCGCCTAACCGTCAGGTGTACAACATCACCAAGGCCAATTCTCGCATCGGTTCCACCTCGATACCCTGTAATCCGAACAAGATCATTGCCGTGGTTGAGTCCAAGCTGCGTGACCAGGGTCGTGCCTTTACCGAGATGGATGATACCTCGGAAGCCATTGCCAACCACGTTATTGACTTCTTCACTCACGAAGTTAAGGCCGGCCGTCTGCCGGACAACCTTCTCCCGATCCAGTCGGGGGTCGGCTCCATCGCCAACGCGGTTATCGGCGGTCTGGCCAAGGGGCCTTTCTACAACCTGTCTGTCTACACCGAAGTTCTGCAGGACACCATGCTTGACCTCTTCGACTCCGGCAAACTTGATTCCGCCTCTTCCTGCTCGCTGTCACTTTCAGCTTCACCCGGTTTCCCGAAGTTCTTTGAGAACATGGACAAATATTTCGACAAGATCACGCTCCGTCCCCTCTCCATCTCCAACGCACCTGAGCCGATCCGTCGTCTCGGCTGTATCGCCATGAACACTCCGGTTGAAATCGATATGTACGCACATGCCAACTCAACCCTGGTCGGAGGTACCCGCATGATCAACGGTCTGGGCGGTTCCGGCGACTTCCTGCGCAACGGCTTCCTCAAGATGATGCACACCCCGTCGAGCCGTCCAAGCAAGACCGACCCGACCGGCATCTCCTGCGTTGTGCCGCACTGCTCGCACATCGACCACACCGAGCACGATCTGGATTGCGTCATCACCGAGCAGGGTCTGGCCGACCTTCGCGGCCTCTGTCCTCGCGACCGCGCCAAGGTTATTATCGAGAAATGCGCTCATCCCGATTACAAGCCAATTTTGACTGAGTACTACGAGATGGCGCTGGCCGACTGCCTCCGCCGCAAAGTGGCTCACGAGCCGCAGCTCTGGGATCGCGCTTTCAAAATGCACCTTAACCTTGAGAGAAACGGTACAATGAAGATCAAGAACTGGGACATCAAGCTCGATCTTTGCGAGTAGCAGCAGGTTAACGAGTCAAATACAAAAAACCCCGCCGGGCATCCGGCGGGGTTTTTTGTTGAGCCGATACCATTTCACATCAGTGCATCAATCTTCTGCAGCCCCTCCAGTGCCCCGAATTCAAGTGATATGTGCGGCGCATATATCTCCGCCTCGCGGGGATTGATGCGGATCACTGTTGTATCCGGCTTCTCTCCCAGCCGCTCCGATGTATAACGTATAGTCGGAATCGCTTTGCCAGCGCCCATCTCAATTACTACCACTCTCTTCCCCCGGTTTGCGTCACAAAACGATTTGTACCGCCCCCCCTGTTCACTGCTGCGGTCGGAGAGCCACGAGGAGTCCCCAAACATCAGGATATTGGGGCGGCTTACAGCGCGGCAGAACTTGCAGCGGGGGACATTGCGGGCTCGCATGGTATCGAGGTTTACTGGTATCAGTTCGTTATTATCCCATATAGTCCGGCAGCATGGGGTGCAGCACTGCAGGTGATGGATGGAACCATGCACCTCCAAAACATGGTCATCGGCGTAGCCGGACTTCTGGAACTGGCCGTCCACGTTTGAGGTAACAACAAAATAGTCTGCGCTGTTCTGTGCAATCCAGCGTTTGATGATATTGAAGCCTTCATGAGGGGTGGTTTCCCGGTAAAGGTTGGTTCGGTGGCCGTAGAAGCCCCAGCCGAAAGGGGGATCCTGCTCGAAATGATCAGGATTGGCGCAATCTACAAAAGAGAATCCGAGACGGGCATACATCGGATATGCGTTCCAGAATCCATGATCGCCACGAAAGTCCGGCAGGCCGGAGTCCACCCCCATGCCTGCTCCGGCGGTGATTATAAATATCTCCGCCCCCCTTACCGCCTCTGCAGCCCGTTCCGAAATCATGTCGGTTCAGGAGAGGAGATGTACGAACAGGCCGCTGCGCAGTTTCGGCTCAAACCAGGTTGATTTGGGGGGCATGATCTGATCCTGATCGGCCAGTTCGATCAACTCTCGAATCGAGGTAGGGTGGAGCGCAAACGCCACGGCATAATCGCCTGAATCCACAAGACGAACCAGTTCGTCATTTCCTCTGATTCCCCCTACAAAATGGATGCGCTTGTCGGTGCGCGGGTTACTAATGCCTAGCAGCGGGTTCAGCAGGTTGTTCTGCAGGATAGAGACGTCCAGGCGATCAACTGTGTCTACCTCGTTGACAACCGTCGGTCTGGCGTGCAGGTGGTACCAACCGCCATCTAAGTACATTCCGAAGTAGTGGCGCCCTTTCGGAACCACCGGAAGAGGAGAGACGGCAATTTCAAAGGAGCTTTCCAGTTCTGCCATGAAGCTGGCAACACTTTTACCGCTAAGATCTCTGACAGCACGATTGTACGGCATGATATTAAGCTGGTTCTCCGGGAAAATTACCGTCAGGAAGAAGTTGTACTCCTCCTGCCCGGTGTGCTGCTGATTGTTATTACAGCGTAATTCGCGAACACGCCTTGCGGCTGCGCTCCGGTGATGTCCGTCAGCCACATAGAGACGGGGTATGGCGGCAAAGAGGAGAATAAGTCTGTCGATCAGCGTCTGATCGTTTATAAGCCACAAGATGTGACCCACCCCATCATCACTTGCAAAATCGTATTCAGGGGGGGCTGTGGTGACCCCTTCGATAATTTCCTCAACTGCGGCACAGGAGCGTGACAGATAAAATACCGGCTCATCATTGGCATCCAGCGTGTCGATATGCCTTATCCTGTCCTCTTCCTTGTCAGCCCGTGTATGCTCATGTTTCTTGATGATTCCGTTCCGGTAGTCATCCACGCTGGCGCAGACAACGAGTCCGGTCTGAACGATGCTCCCCATCCGCTGGCGATATACATAGAAACAGTCATGTTCGTCCTGAATCAAAACGCCGCGCCGGATGAATTCGTCCAGATTTGATTTTCCCAGGAGATAAACTGAATCGTCGTGCGGATCGATCTCGGCAGGCAGATCGATCTCCGGCCTCGAAATATGCAGAAAACTGTTGGGATTGCCGGAAGCCATAGCGCGTGCTTCTTCTACATCCATGACATCGTACGGCAGTGCCGCAACCTTGTCGGACAAATCTATTGGCGGGCGCAGAGCGCGAAATGGTCTGATTATGGCCATGTTATCCTCTACAGACTGCTAAAAATACCTTCGTGCACCGATGAAACGCTTTTCGAAATAGCTGTCGTCAACAGAAGTTACGCGGATATCTTCACCGCGTCGCGGGGCGTGAACAAACCTGCCGCCCCCAACATAGATGCCGACATGGTTGATCTTATCTTCAGATGCTCCGAAAAAAACAAGGTCGCCATCCTGCAGATTATCTTTGGAAACCGATCCGCCGGCTCTGTACTGGTCGCGTGACGTTCGAGGGATGCTGAGGCCGCAAAGGTTGTACACCGCTCTGACAAAACCGCTGCAATCCATGCCGTCCACCACATTCTCTCCCCCCCATCTGTAGGGGATTCCGACAAATCGCTCGGCAGTGCGGGCGGCGATGGTGCCCATATCCTGTTCATTATTTGTTGTCTTTGGCTGAGGTTTCTCCGGAGTTTTTTGAGAAGGGAGAGTCGGCTTTGATTCGTTTGGCAGACGGATCTCTTCCGGTTGTGGCTTCTGCCAACCCGGCTCCTTCGGGCGGTTGAAGACTATTTCATTGGGGGGGGCGATGTAGTAACTGTCGATCAGGTGGTCGGCAACAAGTCGGTTGGCAACCGCCCTGGCCTTATCCTTGCTGGGGAAGTCTCCGAAACGCACCGCGTACACTCCGTTATCTTTGCGGAAGTAGAAGGCTTCGATACCTTTGGCTTGTAACCTGGCTGTAAATCTTTCGGCATTTTTGACATCAGCGAAGGCTCCCATCTGAATGGCATGACCCAGCCGTGTAATACCGGCTGATTTTGCAGCCTGCGAGGGCATGCTGGACAGCATAGATAGTATGAGTACAAAAAAAGTGCGGAGAAGCATGGTTTGCCGTTCTGCGAGCCTGAGTTGTAATAACAGATGATGTGACAGGATAGTAGCTGTAATCAGCGCGGTGGTAAAGCATAAATTTGTGTTATAACTATTCAGGCAAACAAATCGTAATTAGACAAAAAACGGCACTTCAACCACAGAGTCACAGAGAACACTGAGAAAAGATTGAGTTTTTGAAAAATAAAATTCACCCAAAAGGTGAAGTAAAGTTTTTCATGGTAACGATAACCTGATGGATACAAAAACTTTCCTCTGTGACATCTGTGACTCTGTGGTGAGATTTGGAGAATTTAGGCTAAATGCCTGTACACTGGATAACACTCTTCATCGCCCTCTGCTCTCTGGCTGTCAGTGCTGAGACGGGGGCGAACCATGGCGGAACTGTCTGCATTTCGTGTCATCAGGGGGAGACGGTCGTCATCGGTCAGCCTCGTCGCGACAGGCTGATTGCCGGTTGTGCCGTCTGCCACCCTGGCGAGGAGCGGATATTTGACCAGACTATGGCCACCCGCACGGGGGAAAAACAGTTTGTTCAGCGGGGGTATGCTCGTGTAGACTCCCTGTTCTGGGAGAAGAACTGTGGCTCCTGCCACCTGCAGAGCTGCCGCGACTGCCACGGAGATTCGGAGAGGATCAGAAAACCGACTGCCGCCGACTGCCAGGTCTGTCACAAAGGTTACTACACAGGGTGGGATTACTCCGGTCGCGCTCCCAGAGAGGATAATATGCGCTATCAGCGCGGCATAGTTGTCGGAAGGGAAACTTTTCTGAAGATGCTTCCTGATGTTCACGATCGCGCTGGTCTTGCCTGCGGCGCATGTCACTCAATGAGCAGTCTGGCAACAGGTCATAAATCCTCCAAAGGTTGCCTTGACTGCCATAAACCGAGCATGAAACCGGTTGAACACCGCATTTCCGCCCACCTTGAGAGGATGGAGTGCTACGCCTGCCACTCCGCCTGGGCTCCGCAGGAGTACGGCACTTTTTTTCTCCGCTTTCGCGACAGGAAGATGAAGGAGGATTTCGACCTTAAGGGGGGAACCGATGATGAGTACCTTAGGAGCGCTTACCTTAAAAAGCAGGACGAGCCGCCGCTCGGGATCAATGCTGCAGGGCGGATAAGCCCGATCCGTCCGATGTTTATCTCCTACTACACTGACATAATGACCGCCAGAAACAACGGCCCTGAAAATACCCTGCTGGCGGCCGAATGGCGGGCATACTTCCCGCACAGCATCCAGCGTGGAACTGTGACATGCGAAGGGTGCCACGACAATCCGACCCGTTTTCTGCTGGAGCCGGAATCAAGACGGATCTACAATCCGGAAAAGGATGGAATGACTCTTCAGTCGTTCTGGCTTCAGAAGGGGCAGACGGTGAGCAATGGCAGTTTCATGGATGCAGGCCGCTATCTGCTGATGAGCAGCAGGAGTCCGGCCTACAGGAAAGTATATGTGGAAAAATGGAAAAGCTTCCTCAATCGCGTCGAAAATTCATCACGACAGTAGCTCTGCTACTTGCGTCCGGCTCTCTGTTAATTCGCTATCTCACGCCGCGCAGCGTCAGAAAACGGCAGATTCTGGTCAGCGCAGCGACTAAAGATGTGCCAATCAACGGGGCACTGGTTTTTATGAATGAACGCCTTGCGCTGCTGCGTGATGAAAAAGGGGTATACGCCATGAACCTGATCTGCACACATCTGGGGTGTACGGTTACGGTGAAAGAGGAGACGATTTCATGCCCCTGTCATGGCAGCCTGTTCGACCGGCAGGGAAAAGCTGTGAAGGGGCCGGCTGACCGACCGCTTGATCGTTTAGTAGTTGAAGAGCGGGATGGGATTGTGGAGGTGTTGGGGTAACAGTTTTGAGGCTGACCATATCAGATTCTATTTATGCAGGCGCTTCCAGACTCCCATCCAACAGAGGCATGATCACCACCTTGATTTTACCCTTGCCAAAGAGGCCGATCTTTTTTGCTGCGGCGCGAGAGAGGTCAATAAAATGGAAGGCGCGGGGAGCACAGCGATCAGTTACAGTTACATGCACCTCTTGTCTGCTCGCCGGATTGAGTACCCTGACTACCGTGCCCAATGGCAGACTATGGTGTGCGGCGGTCAGCTTGTCCGGATTATAGCGAAGTCCGGAAGTTGTTCTGCGTCCATCGAATCTGCGGGCGTAATAAGAGGCGAATCCAACGACCGATTCAAAATTACTGCTTTTAAGAAGCAGCTCTTCAAGGTCGGATGTAACCGGAGCCGCGATTTCACCAAGCAGCAACTCCTCTTCGACAAACTCTCCACCGGCCCGTACTGACGGAACTGCCAGCAACAGACCAAGCAAAGCGAGAACGACAGATGTTATGTGAAAATATGATCGGTTCATTGCAGATGCTTATACATCAGTCAGGCGGTTTGGTCAAGCTTTGCAAGTTATTGTGCTTTTGTCACTTGGAAATAATGCAGATTGCTGATACATTTACGCCATTCATTATATGCAGGAGGTTACATGGAGAAGGTGCATTATCAGCTTATTATTCTTGGAGCCGGCCCGGCCGGTTATACCGCAGCAGTTTACGCTGCTAGGGCCAATCTTAATCCTGTCCTGATTACCGGTATGCAACCGGGAGGTCAACTGACCACCACCACAGAGGTTGATAACTGGCCGGGGGATTATGCCGGGGTGCAGGGTCCCGATTTGATGGAGCGGATGCGGCTGCATGCCGAACGTTTTGATACCCGGATCATTTACGACCACATCAACGCAACCGACCTTGGTCAACGCCCCTTTTTGCTTAAGGGGGAGAGTGCCGAATATACCTGCGATGCACTCATAATCGCAACAGGAGCCTCAGCGAGGTATCTGGGACTCCCCTCAGAAGAGAGATTCAAGGGGAAGGGGGTTTCAGCCTGCGCCACCTGTGACGGCTTTTTCTATCGCGGAAAGGATGTAGCTGTCATAGGGGGGGGGAGTACGGCGATCGAAGAGGCGCTTTACCTCTCCAATATCGCCAGGCATGTAACTGTTGTACATCGCAGGGAAGAGTTCCGTGCAGAGAAGATGCTTGTCGATCGCCTCATAGAGAAAACAAATGGTGGCAATGTAACCGTAGAGTTGAATTATGTTCTCGATGAAGTACTGGGGGATGCAAGCGGCGTGACCGGCATGCGCATCCGTCATCGCAGCGGTTCCACGAAGGAGATCACCCTGCACGGCGTATTCATAGCGATCGGCCATTCGCCCAACACCTCCATTTTTGAAGGGTCGCTGGATATGGTAGATGGTTACATCCGCACAAAATGCGGTGGGCTTGACGGGAATCTGACCGCTACCAGCGTCGAGGGGGTCTTTGCTGCAGGTGATGTACAGGATTTTAATTATCGCCAGGCGATAACCTCGGCTGGCACTGGCTGCATGGCGGCCAAAGATGCCGAACGCTATCTGGAATCGCTGAGAAAATAGGGGGTATTACATGGCCGAGGCACCGGACTACCTTGAAAAACTTCTGACGGATGTTCAGAAAACTATCAGTGACAATAAGCAGTTTCTGGAAAAGCTGGCGTACGAGGCGACTGAAGTTGTTTCAGAGGAGGATGATTCGGAATCTGCGACGATTGAGGAGGATTTTGAAGAGCTGTGAAAGCCTTTGATTACGGGTAACAACGAAGCCCCCGGAGATGTCTCCGGGGGCTTCGTTGTTTGTTGCAAAAAAGATTGATCCGCTTGTCAGTGTTTTTTTGGCTCTCCAGCAGATTTCTGCTCTCCGGCGGTTACATCAACACCACTAGGAGCGTGGCACTCACTACAGGCGGTTTTTTTAAGCTCATCACCGATATCAACAGGATGCACAAAATCCTTCACCTGTGTACCTTTCGGGATATTTTCCTGTATCTGACTTATAACGCTATGACACAGGTTGCAGTCGCTTGATATTACTTTTCCTGTTGCATTCTTGTGTTTTCCATCGTGACAGCGGAAACAGCCGGGGAAGTAAAAGTGCCCCATATGCGTCGGATAGGCACTCCAAACCGCTTTCATTTCGGGGAAAAAATTTCTGGAATAAATACGTTGAGTCTCTTCCGTAGCCTGGCTGATTGAAGCCGCCTTGGAAGTAACCAGCGCGGGGTAATTTTTGGCATAAAACTCGGTAAATCCCTTGCTGATAGCTGCCAGCGCCTCCTCTTTATTCTTGTAAGGTTTCTCCAGCAACTCGCCAGCAAGTTTTTTCAGGAACGGCAGAGCCGGGTCAAGCTTGTGCGCCGCAAAAGCGTGATCCAGTTCCTGACTCGGGGGGTTATACGAATGAGCCGGTCTGTTGTGACAGTCAATGCAGTCCATGGTTCGTTGTTCTCTTTTAGCAATGTCTTCCTTAGACAACGGCTTGTCAGCACTGACATATTCACTCACAGTTCCGTCGCTGTTCTTTACGGAAACATATGGAATAACCAGCCGTCTTTCGTCAGAAGCTATATAGGAGACTTCCTTGCCAATATGCCAGTGAATACCGGAGGTGTTCGGAGCCCCGGGTGTGCCGCCGATTTTTATCAGCATCTGAGTTTCGCGACGTGTGTTTTCCTCGTTGGGAGCATTATGTGAAAAGACTTTATAACGTGATGAGATGAATTTTTCGGGCCAGTGGCAGCGTTCGCAGGTGCCACGAGCAGGTCGCAGGTTGTGAACCGGGGTTGGAATTGGCTTCGGATAGGTTCCAGTCAAGACGGAATAGAGCTGTCTGGTCCCGTTGATCTTGGCTTTTACATAATAATCAATGCCGGAACCAACATGGCACTCTACACAGCGAACCCTCGCATGCGGTGACTGCTGCCAGGCCACATGTTCCGGTTCCATCGGGACATGGCAGACTTCGCCACAGAAAGCGGTGGACTCGGTAAATTCAAATCCTTTGATGGTGGCGATCGCAATAATGGCGAAAAATACTACCGTGGCAAGAGCGAATAGGGCGGCCAGACGAAGTTTACTGGGGTCATTAAAGTCCAGGCGGGGCAGTGGAGGTAGCTCCGCAAAGGGATCTATACGATGCTTGCTCCTTGTACGCCACGCGCCAAAGTACGTCATGACGCCCCCAAGAAGTATCCCTCCGGGCAGTAAAAAATATGTTACTATCTCTAGGTACGGGTTTTCAAAACCTCTGAATGCCTGCAAAGCGAGAAAAATGACTATCATCAGGGCGGAGACCGCAGACATAAGCATTCCCAGCAGACTGATAACGTTCATGTAGTATTTTTCGGCACTTATTCTTTTTACCGGTTCCATGAAATTCCTCCTTGTTTACAGAAGCCCCATTGTTATCGTTATGCACATATTACAGATGACGTCCAATAGCATGAAGACAGCAGTAAAAGCAACCTAAAATGACTATATGGCATGGCACCAAACTCCATTGCGTATATCAGGTATTTATCAAAATTCCCGCTTTACTCCATAAATACTCAATCTAGCTTATTGACAAACCTTGATGATGTAACTATCTTAAACACCGTTATATTTCAACAATAGTGAAAAATAAACTGACACTTACAATGTTTACTACGTAATTTTTTTGGGGGGTGGCACATATGACAGAACCGGAACCTACATCTGAAGATCGAGAAAAGCAGCTTGCAGAGCGCCTGAAGATTATGGAACAGCAGTTGGAACGGCTGACGTCACGACTTAGCGAAGTAGATACTGAAGCTGAAACAGTCCATGAAGCCAGGATCGCCGCCAAAACTGCCGGGAAGGAACATCCGCCGGAAGATATTGGGGATGTTTCGGAAGAAGTGCTTAACTGGGCTAGCCGCAACGCGCTGTTGCCACGTCTGGCCACACTCTGTTTTCTGCTGGTCGTCGCTCTGATTCTGCGCACCATTACCGATAGCGGCCTGATCAATAAGCTTGTCGGCTCCGGGATCGGCATGAGCTATGCCGCTATCCTGATGATTGTCAGTTGGTATAATTACAGGAAGCAAAGTCCGCATGCACCGATCTTTGCTGCCAGTGGCGCCATCCTGATGTCAACGATCGTAGTTGAGACGCATGCTCACTTCAACTCCCTCCCGCTCGTGCCTGCCTACCTCACCTTGATGGCTACAGGTATTGGAATGGCACTTATAAGCCGTCAGTTCAACGCATTTACACCAATTTCGGTCGGAACCCTCGGCATGTGCTTTGCCGGTGCTGCAATTGACTATCCACATCCGTTTTTCCCATACCTTTCACTGGTGCTTTTCACCGCCAATCTGCTCGGTTATTTTGCCGCACAGTTGAAACGATGCTCTTGGCTACGCTGGTCGGGTCTGCTCGTCACCATGTTAATGCTTCAGCTCTGGGGGGTTCAAATCGTAGCCGCTTTGCGCAAGGGAGAGGCTATTCCGGCTGAACTTGCAATTTCCTGGTTCTTTCCAGTAATGGCTGTTTTTACAGCAACTTATCTGACCCTTGCCTTGCTCGGTGTCGTCAGAAGCAAGAATGAAAAAATCTCGCTCTTTGACCTTGTTTTACCGACTCTTACTGCCATATGGGTATTCGCTTTAATGTTCTATGTTGCACGTGCGCCAAACGGTGGAAGCACATTTGCCGTCGGTTTTGCAGGCGTGTTCATCGCGGCTGGCCTGCTTGCGATCAGTTTCAGACTGGCACAGCGGGGGGTAGAGGGGGCGCCCGGTGCCTCTTCATTTATTCTTGCATGTGGTGTTCTGCTTGCACTGGCATTGCCGGCCATCACCAGGAATTTAGTGCTGTCGCTACCTATATTTTCGATGGTTGCCATCTTTATGGCCGTTATGTCGCGGGTATGGAGTTCCGGCTCTATCAGGCTGATAACATATATTTTCCATCTCTACAGTTGTATCGCCATGATCGTAGTATTCAAAATAGACGGGCTGGCAGCTATGGATGCTGTTAACATACTACCGGCCGGCCTCCTGACAATCATCATTTTGTATCAGTACCAGTGGTGCCGTTGGTGCCCACCAGCGGCAGAATACGCATTTTTTAGCTTCTTCGACAAACATGACCGCAGTGCCGGTCTTTTATTATTGGCCGGACTGGTGAGCGGATTTATAATGATGCGCTGTGTGACTTACCAGATGTTGCTGGTCATTGCCGGCTCAGTGCTACCTGCTGTCTTCCAGTGTGTTCAATCCGTGCTTATTAATTCCGCTGCTGTCGTATTGATAATACTGGCCTACCTGCGCAGCTCAAAAGAGCTAAGGAATGTTGCGATTCTCGTTAGTGCTGTCGGAGGGATAAAAGTGTTTGCATATGACCTTCTCGGCACTCATGGATTGCCACTCGTATTGAGCGTATTTTCCTTCGGTATCGCTGTAGCTGTAGAATCAATCGCCCTCGGCAGATGGCAGAAGCGTGGAGCTACCCCGAAAACCGGTACATCCGAAGAATGACCATAGTATTGACAATGTGCTTCGCCGGAGAACATACATGAGTAAAATCCTCGTCACCGGCGCAGCCGGATTTATCGGTTTTCACCTTGCAGAGCGACTTCTGAAAGCCGGACACTCCATCACAGGGGTTGATAACCTGAACGGTTACTACGATATTTTTCTCAAAGAGGCGCGTCTCAAGATTCTTGAGAGTTACAAAGGTGCCGGGTTCAGGTTTGTTCGCGCAGGTCTGGAGCAGAGAGAGATTATGGATGAGCTATTCAGCTCCGGCTCTTTCGATTGTGTTGTCAATCTTGGCGCTCAGGCGGGGGTTCGTTACTCACTTGAAAATCCATATACCTACATCGACAGTAATATCGTCGGCTTTCTGAATATTTTAGAAGGTTGCCGACAGAGCGGCGTCAAGCACCTGGTCTATGCATCATCCAGCTCGGTTTATGGCGCCAACACGACGGTTCCATTTTCTGAACACCACCCGGCAGATCACCCCGTCTCTCTCTACGCCGCCACAAAGAGATCAAATGAGCTGATGGCTCATACCTATTCTCACCTCTACGGGATACCTGTTACAGGGCTTCGGTTTTTCACCGTTTATGGCCCCTGGGGACGCCCGGACATGGCCTACTTCTCGTTTACAAAGGCGATTCTTGAAGGTCGGACGATCGATATATTCAATCACGGGCAGATGAAGCGTGATTTTACATATATCGACGACATCGTTGAAGGGATTATCCGGATCATGGATCATACCCCTCAGCCAGATCCTCTCTGGAACCCCGAAAAAAACGATCCGGCGACAAGCTCGGCGCCGTATCGTCTCTTTAATATCGGCAACAACAACCCGGTTGAGCTTGGTCATTTTGTTGAGACGCTGGAGAGCTGTCTCGGCAAAAAGGCGGTCAAAAATTTTCTTCCGATGCAGCCTGGCGACGTTGTTGCGACAAGCGCCAATATTGATGACCTGTCGGACGCGGTCGGATTCAGGCCGGTTACCAACATAGAAGAGGGGCTTGCCAGATTTGTTGAATGGTACAGAGAATTTTACCGGTAGAGGCACAGTATGCCTCATTTGGGGTATAGTATGTTTTGTATGAGGTTTACCGAAGAGATATGCAACTAGTTGTACACCACTATAAAACGGAATGATAATAATTAGTTACAAGTTGTTTTCAATTTTGGCACGCTGACTGCATCAACAAGATCAAACACATTCCCTTTGGAGGTAGTACAAATGAAAAAAGTTCTGTCCACAATCGTAGCCGCCCTCGTAGCCGTTTCCTTCTCTGCAGTTGTTTTTGCCGCTGATGCCGCTAAGC
>Ga0194060_10000650_pt1 | contig 25185 bp, 18 predicted proteins | sample SepL225m_MetaG_FD_163427 | JGI IMG/M metagenome (GOLD analysis project Ga0194060, IMG submission 163427) | Anoxic zone freshwater microbial communities from boreal shield lake in IISD Experimental Lakes Area, Ontario, Canada - Sep2016-L222-5m | ecosystem: Environmental > Aquatic > Freshwater >... | reverse complement strand
GTCGTTCGCCAGAGGGGAACTGAGAAACACGCGACTCTTGTCTACGAAGACCGCATGCGCGGGCGGATCGAGATTCCGGCGCGTCACTTGTACAGGAGAACACATCTATGGAAGATGTCGTCATCATTGGCGCAGCGCGCACACCAATCGGTCGCTTCAACGGAGCCTTCGCCGGGCTTACGGCGACCCAACTCGGCGCGGCGGCTATCCGCGCCGCCGTCGAGCGTGCCCACATCGATCCGGCCAGCGTCAGCGAGTGCATTATGGGCAATGTGGTGGGAGCCGGGCTCGGCCAAGCTCCTGCGCGCCAGGCCGCCCTCGGGGCCGGTCTGCCCGATAGCGTTGGTGCCCTGACGATCAACAAGGTTTGCGGCAGCGGCATGAAGGCGGCGATGCTCGGCTCGGCGCTCATCCGCAGCGGCGAGGCCGAGGTGATTGTCGCCGGTGGCATGGAGAACATGAGCCGCGTGCCCTACTTCCTGGCCAACGCCCGCCAGGGCTACCGACTCGGCAACGGCAAGTTGCTGGACGCCCTGATCCACGACGGGCTCTGGTGTCCCTTTGAACACCACCACATGGGCAACTCCGCCGAGTGGATCGCTACGCACCACCATGTCACCCGCGAGCAACAGGACGCCTTCGCCTTCCAGTCGCAGCACCGTGCCATCGCGGCGATGGACGCCGGACGCCTGCGCGATGAGATTGCGCCGGTGGCAGTGCCCGGCCCCAAGGGCCAGAGCATCCTGGTGGACACCGACGAGAACCCACGTCGCGACACGAGCATGCCTGCCCTGGCCAAGCTAAAGCCCGCCTTCGCCGACGGCGGCACCGTCACCGCCGGGAACGCCCCCGGCATCACCGACGGCGCGGCTGCCCTGGTGCTGATGGGGGCCGCCCGCGCCGCCGCCCTCGGGCTGACGCCCCTGGCCCGCATTACCGGTTTCGCCCAGGCCGCCGTAAAGCCCATCGAACTCTTCACCGCGCCGGCCTTCGCTGTCGAGCGGCTCTTACAGCGCACCGGCACCCGCATCGACGATTACGATTTGTTTGAGATCAACGAGGCGTTCGCCGCCCAGGTGCTGGCCAACGTGCGCGCCCTAGGCATCGACCCCGACCGGCTGAATGTCAACGGCGGGGCAATTGCCCTCGGCCACCCGATTGGGGCCAGCGGTGCGCGGGTGATCGTCACCCTGATCAACGCCCTGCGCCAGCGCGGCGGTACACGCGGCCTCGCCACCCTCTGCCTCGGCGGCGGTGAGGCCGTGGCGATGGCGCTCGAACTGGTGTAGAACTACCGCCCTAAAAACCCACAGATTTGCCGCTGAGATTGCCAGCAAAGCTGGCATCTCAGCGGCAATTTTGACTATGTCGGGGGTCAACGGCCCCCAGATTCCTACTGAACTATGACAATACCACAATCACGATCATCGCTGACCCGCTTCGCCTGGCTCTCCATCGCCGCAGCCGTCGTCACCATCGGCCTCAAAGCCGGAGCTTACCTTGTCACCGGCTCGATTGGACTGCTCTCCGACGCCCTGGAGTCAGTGGTGAACCTGGTTGCGGCTATCGTCGCCCTGGTGGTGCTGACGGTGGTCGCCCGCCCGCCCGACGAGGATCACGCCTACGGTCACGACAAAGCCGAGTACTTCTCCAGTGGCGTCGAGGGTGCCCTGATCCTGGTGGCCGCCGCCAGCATCGCCTACGCCGCCATCGGTCGTCTGCTCGACCCGAAATCGATTGAGTCGGCTGGCCTGGGCCTGGCGATTTCTATTGGTGCCTCGGCGATTAACTTTGCGGTGGCCCGCGTCCTTATGCAGGCCGGTCGCCACTATCACTCGATCACCCTAGAGGCAGACTCGCACCATCTGATGACCGATGTCTGGACTTCGGTGGGCGTCGTTATCGGCGTGTCCCTGGTTGCCCTTACCGGGTGGGATCTGCTCGATCCGATCATTGCCCTCATCGTCGCCGCCAATATCGTCTGGACGGGGGTACGCATTCTCCAGCAATCGGCCCTCGGCCTGCTCGACACCGCCCTGCCCGCCGATGAGCGCCAGCAGGTGGTTGCTGTGCTTACCCGCTACGTTGCCAGCGAGGGCGTCGAGTACCACGCCCTGCGCACCCGTCAGGCCGCATCGCGCCGCTTCGTCTCAGTTCACATTCTGGTGCCCGGCTCATGGACAGTGCAACACGGACATAAACTCCTGGATCAACTCGAACAGGATGTACGCGCCGCTCTGCCCAACACCACGATCTTCACCCACCTTGAGCCAATTGAAGACCCCGCATCTTTTGCTGACCAGACGCTTGATTAGGAATGTCTCATCACCTTAGGCGTGTTTCAATCTAGCGTGACAATTCAGCGACGAAACGATGACGCGGTGAGGCGTATCCGTCGCGGTTGCCGTGGGGGTTGACAATTCAGCGACGAAACGATGACGCGGTGAGGCGCTCCGTATCGCCTCCTCGCCTCCTCGCCTCCTCGCCAGACGGTAAAGCTGAATGTGCCCATTCTGAAACATGCCTTAGGGCTACGTCAAAGCCCGCCGGGGGCTGAAGCCCCCCGGCGGGCGACGTTAGCGGAGTCCTACCTGCGCCGCAGTGCTACAATAGACAAAGTTAGGCGCTCCTACTCCCGACCGCTGATCATACGGAGTCCCGCTATGCCTCAGCCCATGACCGCCGACCGCGCCCGAGGTGCCATGCTCGGACTCGCGACCGGCGATGCCCTTGGTACGACGCTGGAGTTTACTGGCCCCCTCGACCCCTTTGCGCCGCGTGTGACCCAGATTGTCGGTGGCGGCCCCTTTGGCTTGCCCCCCGGTGCGTGGACCGACGATACCAGCATGGCCCTCTGCCTCGGCCAGAGCCTAGTGGCCTGCGGCGGATTCGACGCCCGCGACCAGATCGAGCGCTATGTGCGCTGGTGGCGTCTGGGCGAGAACTCTGCCACCGGGCGTTGCTTTGATATTGGCAACGCCACCAGCAGCGCCCTGCGGCGCTATGTCGAAAGCCACGACCCTTTCGCTGGCGACCCTAGCCCCTCGGCGGCTGGCAATGGCTCGCTCATGCGCCTGGCCCCGGTGGCCCTGGCCGCCGCCAGCGAGGTCGAGGCGGTTGAGTGGGCCGGACTCCAGTCGCGTGTCACTCACGCCGCCCGCGAGGCGGTGGACGCATGCCGCTTCTATGCCCGCCTGCTCTGGCGGGCCATCGACGCGGCACCCAAGGATGCGCTGCTTGACACGAGCGCCGGGGCCGATCTCGACCTGGCCCCGGCGGTGGCAGCCGTGGCCAGCGGTAGCTACCAGCGCGCCATGCCCCCGGTGATCCAGGGCACCGGCTATGTCGTCCGCGCCCTGGAGGCCGCCCTGTGGGCCTTCTACCATAGCACCTCGTTTGAGACAGGGGCCATCCTCGCGGTGAACCTCGGCCAAGACGCCGATACCACGGGGGCGATCTACGGCCAGATCGCGGGGGCATACTACGGTGTGGCAGACATTCCGGCGGCATGGCGCGCATGTATCATCTGGCACGATCAGATTATTGCCCTGGCCGACGATCTGGCGGCGACGAGCGCACGACGATCAGCGTTATGAACCCACCATTGGGTGAGGGACTTCCATGTCATCAGGTACTGCTCCTGCGCGTGTTCCAGGTGATCAAGCGGGCCAGCCAAGTCATATTGTCTGCGTCGGCGCATCGGCCGGTGGTCTCCGACCTCTCCAGATCTTTTTCGAGCGTATGGGCGAAACCAGCGGCATGGCCTTCGTGGTTATCCAGCACCTCTCGCCCGATTTTAAGAGCCTGATGGGCGATCTGCTCCTGCGCCACACGCGCATGGCCATCCATAGTGTTGAAGATGGCATGTTGATCGTATCTAATGCCGTCTACCTCATTCCCCCCGGCACGCAGATGACCGTGGCTCACGGGCGGCTTTACCTCGTCCAGCGAGTTAAGCAGGATCATGTGGTGCTGCCTATCGACATTTTTCTGCACTCGCTCGCGGAGGACTACGGCGACCGCGCTATTGCCGTGATCCTCTCCGGCGCTGGCTCAGACGGCTCTATGGGCATTCAGGCGGTGGCTGCCGCTGGGGGGCTGGTGGTGGTGCAATCGCCCGAGACCGCCCAGTTCGACAGTATGCCCCGCAACGCCATCACCACCGGTGTGGTTGATGTCGTTCTCGGCCCAGAGGATATTCCCGTTGCGTTGACCAACTACAGCGATAACCCTGGCTCGATCCTGGCCCTGGCCCGCACGCTCGCCCAAATGGACGTGAGCGGTGAGGGTGGCGATCACCATGTGGCCCAGATCTTCTTCTTCCTGCGTAGTCGCTGGGGTGTTGATTTTGCCAATTATAAGCCGACGACGATTGGGCGTGGCATTGAGCGGCGCATGGCCATGCACAAGATCAGCCAGATCTCGGAGTATGTCAGCATGCTCGCCGCTGACCCAGAAGAGGTGGCCGCGCTCTACCGCGACCTGCTCATCCACGTTACTGAGTTCTTCCGCAACCCTGAGGCGTTCCGTGTACTCGAAACCCAGGTGATCCCGGCGATCTTCCGCCACAAGAACAATAACGACGATATCCGGGTCTGGGTGAGTGGCTGCGCTACCGGCGAAGAGGCATACTCAGTCGCCATGCTGCTCCACGAGCATTCCCTCAAACTCAATGCTGTTAATAAGATCACGGTGTTTGCTACCGATCTGCACCGGCCCTCGCTGAGCTTCGCCTCGCAGGGCATCTACCCGGTCGAAACCCTGCACAATCTGAGTCCTGAGCGGCGAGCTGTCTATGTTCAAGAGGACTCGGGCGGCTACTATAAGGTGTCGCCCGAACTACGCAAACTGGTGGTCTTTGCGCCACAAAACCTGATCAACGACCCGCCCTTCACGCGGATCGATCTGGCTACCTGTCGCAACCTGCTGATCTACTTCAAGCCCCCCGTTCAGGAGAAGGTGATCGCGTCGCTGCACTTTTCCCTGCGCAGCGATGGATTCCTCTTTCTCGGCTCCAGCGAGGGCATCGGGCGACTTTCTGGTGAGTTTGAGCCGGTCGATAGCCACTGGAAAATTTTTCGCAAAGCTCGCGACACCCGCCTGCCTCTCGATATGGTCGCCCGCGATATGCCTGCTACCGCCACGATCACCCAGACCGCCTCGCTCACGATGCCACGTTCGATGGTCGGGATCGACCGCCAGTTGATGAACGACTACGACCGTCTGCTGGATCGCTATATGCCCTGCGGCGTGCTGCTCGATCCGCAGTATCGGCCCATCCACTATTTCGGCGATGTGGCGCGCTATCTGCGCCACGCTCGCGGACGGCCCGAGAATGACATCCTGCGCATGACGGATTCGAGCCTGAGCCTCGCCCTGAACAGCATCCTCCAACGTGCGGCCAAGGCTGACCAGCCGACGACCATGAAGGGTGTCCAGGTAGGTACGGCTGATGGCGACCGCTATGTGGACATCACCATTGAGCGGCTGAGTGACCCGCGCACCCGGATCGACCACTTTATCGTCACCTTTGCTGAGTTACCGATTACACCGACCACCGCCAGCCGATCTGATCCTGAAGATGATACTATCAGTGTCGATACCGCCAGCACCGACACCTTCGTACCAACGGATAGCTGGCGACATCGGGTAGATGATCTTGAGCAGGAGTTGAGCTTTACCCGCGAGAACCTCCAGGCCACGATTGAGGAGTTTCAGACCAGCAACGAGGAACTTCAGAGCACCAACGAGGAATTGCTGGCGGCCAACGAGGAACTCCAGAGTACCAACGAGGAACTCCAGTCGGTGAACGAGGAATTGTTCACCGTCAACGCCGAGTTCGAACTGCGCAATAAAGATCTGAAGGATCTCAACCGCGACTACGACGACCTCATCCGCAGCACGCGGGTGGCCCTGGTCTTCCTCGACCGCGACCTCCAGATCCGCCGCTATAGCCCGATGATCGAGGGCTTCTTCGACCTGCGACCCTTTGATATGGGACGCCCCATCGCCAGCATCGCTTACAAGCTCGATGGTCAGGCCGAGTTGCTGGCTGACCTCCAGGTGGTGGCGACCGGCGGCGCGACGGTGATGCGTGAGGTGCGCGGGCAAAACGAGCGCTGGTTCCAACTCCGCGTGCGTCCCTTCCTCAACGAGGCCCAGGAACGCCTCGGCGTGGTGCTGATGTATATTGACATCAGCGAACTCAAGCAGGCCCAGGAGCGCGCCCTGCTCAGCGAACAACTTTTTCAGATGACCATCGAGAGCAGCCTCGACTCTTTCTTCATCTACGCGGCAGTGCGCAGCATCCACGGCGAGATCATCGACTTCCAGGTGCTTGAGACGAACTCCGTTGGCGCGAGTCGCTTCGGTCTCGCCCGCGATGAGTTGCTGGGCCGACGGATCTCGGAGGTACTCGACAGCCCCGCCAGCAGCGCCCAAATGATCCACGACTACCAGATGGTGATGGAGAGCGGCGTACCCCTGATCCGCGAGTTCGAGTCCGAGATGAACGGTCGGCACCGCTGGCTGCGCCAGCAGGTGGTGATCGTCGGTGACGGCGTGGCGGTCACCAGTTCCGACATCAGCGACCGCAAGACGTTCGAGTTGAAGCTGAAGGCCCAGCAAGAACGGCTCGACATGGCCCTCAGCGGCGGCAGCCTGGGCACCTGGGATTCCGAATTCTCCAGTGGGCGGATGACGCTGGATGATCGCGCCTTGATCTTCTTCGGCCTGAATCCTAGCGAGATTGAGGAGACCCTCGCCTTCTGGAATGCTCGAATTCACATCGACGACAGATCCCATGCGCGTGAGGTGTTTAGCCAGTATATGGCCGGGAACTCGCATATCCTTGAGACGGAGCTACGTATGCGCCACCGCGACGGATCGTGGCGCTGGATCAGTAGTCGAGGCCGCGCAGTGGAGCGAGATCCAACAGGGGTGCCGCTGCGTATGGCCGGCACCTACCAGGACATCACCGAGCGGGTGCAGGCCGAGGCTCAGTTGCGTGAGAGCAATCGGCGCTACCAGACCCTCAGCGAGACCTCGCCGGTCGGCATTTTTCGCACCGATGCGACCGGCAGTTGTATCTATGTGAACCCGCGCTGGCGCGAGATCGTGGGCATATCGTCTGCGGAGGCCCTGGGCGATGGTTGGATGCGCGGGCTGCACCCCGATGATGCGGCGACAGTGGTTGCCGCCTGGGTCGCGGCGATCGAGACCAAGGCTGATTTTCAGCGTGAGTTTCGCTTTCTCCAGCGCAATGGCACCGTCAGATGGGCGCTTTCGCAGGCGGTGCCGGAGATCGACGAGGTTGGTCAACTGGTTGGCTACGTGGGCACCGTGATCGATATTGGTCAGCGGATCGCCGCCGAAGAGACCCTGCGCCGCCAGTCGGCTCAGCTTGAAACGGCCAACGCTGAACTAGCTCAGGCCGCTCGGCTCAAAGATCAGTTTTTGGCCAATATGAGCCACGAGCTGCGCACCCCGCTCACGGGCGTGATCGGCTTCGGCGAGGCTCTCGCTCAGGGGATCTACGGCGACTTGAACGATGCACAGAAGAGGGCGACCCAGCATATCTTCGACAACGGCCAGCACCTGCTCAGCCTGATCAATGATATCCTCGACCTCGCACGGATTGGGGCTGGCCACGTCGAGATCAAGCTCGGCCCCGTGTCAATCGATACTATCTGCGCTGAAGTGATCGACATGATCGCGCCCATGGCCAGGGCGAAGGATCAGCGCATCAGTTACACTCATCCGCCCGCCGACGTGATCATTGAGGCTGATGTGCTGCGGCTGCGCCAGATCTTGATTAACCTGCTCTCGAACGCCGTGAAGTTCACGCCCGATGGCGGCGAGTTTGGTGTCACCGTGGAACTTGACGCTGGGCGCAGTGAGGTCTGTTTTGTCGTGTGGGATCACGGGATCGGAATCTCGCTCGCCCATCAGCCGCTGCTATTCCAGCCCTTCGTGCAACTTGACAGTCGGCTGGCCCGCGCACAGCCCGGCACTGGCCTTGGCCTGTCCCTCGTGCGTCAACTAACCACCCTGCACGGCGGGTCAGTTCATCTGAGCAGCGTGCTGGGCGAGGGCAGTACCTTCACCGTCCGCTTGCCGCTACGCCAGAGACCGGATCTCTATGACCTGCCCGCACGACAGATGGTGCGTGTCCCGGCGACCGAGGGGCGCCCCCTCATTCTGTTGGCCGAAGACGACCACTCCGTGTCGACGCTGCTGCACGACTACCTCTCCACCCAGGGTTACACCCTGATGCACATTGATCGCGGCGAACACGTGCTGTCGCTGCTACACGGCATTCGGCCACAATTGGCCATGATCGACATTCAGTTGCCCGGCACGAGCGGGCTGGAGATTATCGCCCGTCTGCGGGCCGACCCCGACCCGCAGATCGCGCGCACGCCGGTGATCGCCGTGACCGCCCTGGCCATGCTCGGCGACCACGAGCGCTGCCTCGCTGCCGGGGCCAACGACTACCTGAGCAAGCCGATCCGGCTCGACGAACTTAGCGTGGTCGTCGCCCGTGTGCTGAGCGGTGGGAGAGGGTAAACAACGAAGACGGCTCTATCTCGCGCATCTTTCCGAGTTATTATGATGAGACACGGTTCAGAACAGTGTGGCGATGAGGCGAGGACGCGAGGACGCGAGGACGCGAGGACGCGAGGACGCGAGGGCGCGAGGACGCGAGGACGCGAGGGCGCGAGGACGCGAGGAGGCGAGGACGCGAGGACGCGAGGACGCGAGGACGCGACGACGCGAGGACGCGAGGACGCGAGGACGCGAGGACGCGAGGACGCGAGGACGCGAGGACGCGAGGACGCGACGACGCGAGGACGCGAGGACGCGAGGGCGCGAGGACGCGAGGACGCGAGGACGCGAGGACGCGGTGACATCGCGTCCTCGCCTCCTCGCCTCATCGCCGCACTGTCACGCTAGAATTACCAGATCTGAACCGTGTCTGACTGGCTATAGGGAAACACTCTTATGAGCGGCGCAACTATCCTAGTTGCCGACGACGAGCCTGTCGCCCGCGAACTGATCACCAACTATCTGGCTCGCGATGGACATAGCCTGCATACGGCAACGAATGGGGTGGAGTGTCTGCGCCTCGCACGCGAAATCCTGCCCGACCTGATCTTGCTTGATGTGATGATGCCGACTATGGACGGGCTAGAAACGTGCCGACGTTTGCGGGCCGACCCGGTGCTAGGCGAGGTGCCGGTGCTGATTATCTCGACTCTGGACGACCGCAACTCGCGGCTGGCTGGCATTGCCGCCGGTGCGGACGATTTTCTGACCAAGCCAATCGACTCGCTGGAACTGCGGGTGCGCGTCCAATCAATCGTCCGGCTGAACCGCTACCGCAAGCTCCACGAGAGCCGCCGCGAACTAGAAACCGCCTACGACGCGCTCCAGCAGGCATACGACACCACCATCGTTGGCTGGTCGCGTGCCCTCGACTTGCGCGACCAAGAGACCGAGGGGCATAGCCAGCGGGTGACGGAAATGACCGTGCGGATGGCGCAGGCGATTGGTATGTCCGCCGACGACATTGTGCATGTGCGCCGAGGCTCCCTGCTGCACGATGTGGGTAAGCTGGGCATCCCCGACGCGATCCTGCATAAGCCGGGCCCGCTCACCCCAGAGGAGTGGGCCATTATGCGCAGGCACCCTGAGTACGCCCACGAGTGGCTCGTCCCGATTGAGTACCTGCGCCCGGCCCTCGACATCCCCTTCTGTCACCACGAGAAGTGGGACGGTAGTGGCTACCCACGCGGCCTCGTCGGTACCGCCATCCCCCAGGCGGCTCGTATCTTCACCTTCGCCGATGTTTGGGACGCCCTGCGCTCCAACCGGCCCTATCGTGCGGGCTGGCCCGCGCAGCGGGTCAGGGATCATATTGCTCAGTTAGCCGGGAGCCACTTCGACCCCAACTTCACCCCGATCTTCTTGGCGCTCCACGAGCAGGAAGTGTAGCGATCTTTATCGCGGCCTCATGTCACGCTTCGCTTCGCTCCGCGCGACATGAGGCCGCGATACTTAAAAATCTCCACTTCCCTTAGCGGTGTGAGCGGGTGAAGAAGAACGATCCAATCGCCAGGATCAGGAGTACAACGCCGAGTCCAAGGCTCAGCCCGGCGGGAAACTCCGCCCGCTGCGGAACGTCCTTGATCGCCACCAGAGACGCGGGAGTCGCTAGGCTTTGCGTGTCTGGCGACGACGAGCCGCCCGCAGCGATGTTTGCGCTCGGAGCAGCCGCGCCCGCAGTTACGCCAAGCTCGCCGGGACTTGAGTTCACATTGGTCGTCGATTCGCGTGCCGAACCAGCCTGCCGGGCGGCGTCGCTCATGGGGGCCGACGTATTCGCAGGCGCGACAGCCGCTGCGACCAGGGGGGCCGCAGTGGCAGCGGCCATCGGTGCGGCGGCGGCCACCATCATTGTTGGAGCCTGGGTGGCTGCCGGAGCCTGCGTCGCCTCCGTACTCACGATCATCGCGGCAGACGGCGCGGCCATACCGCTCAACATCTGTAGACTCGCCATCAGCACCAGGGCCAGCCCGGCCAGGCCGCCGCCGAGTTGCATCACCCATGCCAGCGACAGAAAGCTCCGTCGCCGGGGGGCCGTGGCCCGATCCAGCGTGAACGAGCGCGGCAGCGGCAGCGGATCAAGCTCACGCAGCAGAGTCGTCGTGGCTCGCAGATCCTCAAGCTCAGCCCGCAGGCGCGGCTCCGCGCCGAGGCGGCGCTCAAGCGTGGCCTGCTCAGATCCGCCGAGCCGGTTATCAATGTAGCCCGACAGCAGCTCAAGGTCGCTGTCGGGCAGGTTATACATCTGTGGCTGAGAAGTGTTCATCGTCTCTAAGATCCATGAGCGTGCGTAGCTCAACGCATGCCTAAACCGTTTTTTTAGCTATCCGCCATCATGACGAAATGTTGACGGTAGCAGTTCCCCCGCCCGCAGAATATCGCGCAGCCGCGCCCGCCCCCGGCTCAGACGTGACTTGACCGTACCGAGGTTCGCCCCCGTCACTGCGGAGATCTCCTCATAGGCCATCCCCTGAATATCGCTGAGAATAATCACCAGACGCTGGTCCTCGGGTAGATCGGCGAGCCCGCGTGTGATGGCGGCGGCCAGTTCGTGGCGCAGAGCGACCTCGTCGGGCCGCTCGCCCTGGTCGGGCAGATCAAAGCCGACGCCGTCATCATCAGTGGTGCCAAGAGCCTGGAGTGATGTCGAGGGGCGGCGCTTGCGGGCGCGCAGAACGTCGTAGCAGGCGTTCGTGGCGATCCGCAGCAGCCAGGAGCGAAACATCCCGCCGCGAAAACGGTCGAGGTTGCGGTAAGCGGAGATAAATGTATCCTGCGCCGTATCCGCAGCGGCGTCGGGGTCGCCCAACATGCGGTAGCACACATTGTAGACGCGCATCTCGTAGAGCCGCACCAGTTGGTTGAACGAGTCAACGTCTCCGCGCTGCGCAGACTCTATCAGGTGCTGCTCTTCATTGGCCATAGGTGTCGGTGCTGCTCTCTTCTCGGCGGCACAGCGCCTATTATAGCATTGCCGCCCGGAGTTCTAGATTTTAGATTTCGGATTTTGGATTGCGGATTGAAAAAATCCAAAATCCAAAATCCAAAATCCAAAATCCAAAATCCAAAATCCAAAATCCAAAATCCAAAATCCAAAATCCAAAATCCAAAATCCAAAATCCAAAATCCAAAATCCAAAATCCAAAATCACAAAAACGCAGATCGTTGAAAGAGATAGTCGCCTGCACGGCGCAGGCTGACCAGCCGTAGGCGCGGCGGGTCGTCGGGGTGAAAGCCAACGCCCTCAACCAAACTGGGACGTGGCGGGCGACCGGGGGGGCTACCGATCACGACGGGGCTAATGGTGAGGAAGGTTTCGTCAATCAGGCGGGCGGCGATCAGTGCGCCGTAGATCCGTGCGCCGCCCTCGCTGAGCAAGCTACGCACGCCATAGTTGGCCCGCAGGTCGGCCAGCAGCGCCGCCAGATTGACCGAGTCGCCGGGCGAGAGATGGTAGTCCAGGCCGGGGCGGGAGCCGAGGCGGGCGCGGGTGCGGGCGGAGCCTGCGGCGGTGGTCGCGATCAGCACCGGCTGCCGGTCGCCGCCGAGGGCGTGGGCATCGGCGGGCAGATCGCCGCTGGCGCTGACCACCACCAGTAGCGGGGCGGGCGTGCGGCCCTCGGCGGCGCGCAGTTCAGCGAAGAACGGTGCGTCGGAAGGAAAGACCTGGCCCGGCGTCCAGAAGTGGTGGCGTGCGACATGCAGGGTACCCGCCCCAGTGATCACAGCGTCGGCGCGGGCGCGGATCAGGGCCATGAGCCAGGTGTCGTGACGGCTATGGCGACTGACATCGCCGCCGCCCGAGCGACCAGGTTCATCGAAAGAGATCCGGCCATCGTGTGAGGCCACAAAGTTGGTGAAGACGTAGGGGCGATGGGCGGGGGCGGGGGGCAGGTGCCAGTTGCCGGCGTAGATTTCGCGGGCCGCATCAGGGAGGCCGGGGCCGACAGCGTCACCCTCATCAAAGAGTAGGTCGTAGACCGTGCCGGGGCCGACAGGTTGCATCGGGCGCACCCCTACAACGACGGCACCACCTCGCCGATCCGTGTCATCCCAGCAACAAGACGTTGGCCGGGGCCGATCAGCAGGTGAGCGGCATCGCGCTGGATGAGCAGATCGGTGCGACATCCAAAGCGCACCGTGCCGAGGCGTGCGCCCGCCTCAACCGTGTCATCAGCCTGAGTCTTGCAGATAATTCTGCGCCCGAGGGGGCTGGCGATCTGGATGACCAAGATCGGCCCCCATGCCGTATCAATGCCGATGTAGACCCGCTGGTTGCGCTCAGCGGCCTGCGGGTCGTTCGCAGGGCGATACTCGCCGGACACGTGGGCGACATAGCGCACGGTGCCGCTTGCCGGGCTGCGGCAGACCGGCACGTCCAGAGGTGATACCGCCGTCACAATACGGATACAGTCGGTGTGCAAAAAACGGTGTTCGTAGACCTCATCGATCAGCAGGACGACACCATCGGTGGCAGCAAAGAGCCCCCTCGGGTCAGGCGGCGTCGTCCGATCAGGGTCGCGATAGAACGCAGCGGTGAGGGCAGTAAGGGCGAGGGGTAAGGGCGCAAAGCGCGGGCGCAAGCCGAGGGCGATCCCTGTCAGCCCGATCCCAATACTGAGCAGAGGCGTCGCCTCCGCATCGAATCCAGGGATTCGCGATCCGCGATCCCTTGCGGCGGTCTGCTCTGGTGTCGGTGCGGGTGTCTGCGGTTTCATGGGATGATTCTAGCATGGCTACGGACTATGTGCAACACGCGGGTTTGGGCAAAACCATCGCCACACCACCGGGTATGGTCGGGAGACGTGCCTCCCGAGCATACCCTAAGGCATGTTTCAAACCAGCGTGACAATTCAGCGACGAAACGATGACGCGGTGAGGCGCTCCTCCTCGCCTCCTCGCCTCACCGCCTCCTCGCCTCACCGCCTCCTCGCCTCCTCGCCTCCTCGCCTCCTCGCTGAATGTGCCCATTTTGAAACATGCGTAACAAAACGATCACCCTTCGGCGAGCAGGGTAGCGATATACTGCACCGTCGCCCGGCGACCCTGGGGGTGCAGGCGTCGCCAGAGCGCGAGTACATGATCCTCATCGGAGCTGCTGGGTGTCGGGATGACAGGTGCGGCGATGGGGGATGCCAGAACCTCGGCGATTACCGGGGGGATGACCACACCCCCAGTGACCGCTGTGACGCTCACTGACCGGACGACTGGCTCCGTCGCAGCCTCAGGCTCAGCGAAACCACCGCCGCTCTCGGCCACCTGGTTTGACACGATCAAGCTCGCCAACTGGAGCGCGTCCACACCGAGGGCCTCGACCAAGCGCCGGGCCTGATCCGAGTCCGGCAGTGTCTGGCCGCTCAAATAGTTGCGCAGCGCCCCGTCGCTGATCTTCGTCTCGCGGGTGAGCTTGGCGCGTGAGAAGTGCCCCTCAAGCTGTGCGTCCAGCCAATCGCAAAATTTTGGTGCCGCTTCGGGCAGCAGATCCATGCGTCGGCGCACCTCATCGGACGAGATTCCCAGCGCATCACCGATGAGGTCAATCGTCTTCTGGCGGGGGCGCTGGGTTTTACCTAGGATGAACTGGCGCAGCGAGATGGGACCAACTCCAAGAGCCTCGGCAAAATCGCTAATCGATTGATCACGATTCATCGCAGCGTGAAAGAGCAACACCGAGAGCGGCAGTTTCTCAGAAAACGAGCCATTGGCAGACATTGTCGAGTACTCCTCTTCATTTGATCATGCGTACAAGTTGAGAACAGCACAACTGCATCGACGCAACTATGGTTGTCTGTGCGCCGATTTTAACGCGTACCGCGTTAACACATTGTATTGAATGCCGATAGAGCTTTAATACGGTAGAGTATAAATCATCTTAAGTGCATTGTCAAGCTTATTCACGACCATCTTGTGGGTTTCGTGTGAAATTACTACGTTTAAATGCAGTTTACCTGATGATATGATCGATTTAGAGCCGTTTTTTTTACCGCAGAGGCGTATGAAGGACTCGGGCAGAGGCAACTTCCCGCTCCCGCAGTCGCAGTTCAGTGTGTTACAATGTGCGTAGATACATGGATCATTGTCGCCCCGGCGTATCATCCGCAACGCTGAACCTGGGATAACCTGTGACCATCAACCAAACACTCATCACGGTCGAAGATCTTTATGATCTCGCCTGGCTCGAAGACGTGCGGATCAGTCCAGATGGTGGCCGTGTGGCCTTCGTCAAGGTTACGGCTGATCGGGCGGCTAATAGCTACGGACGTACGATCTACCTGGTGCCAACCGGCGGAGGCCCTGCCCGCCGCTTTAGCTCGGGCCGCAAGGATCACCAGCCCCGCTGGAGCCCCGACGGTCGCCGACTTGCCTTTGTTTCCGCACGCGATGACGAGAGCGGCCAGATCTATGTGATCAGCATCGGTGGCGGTGAGGCTCAGCAGCTTACATCCCTGCCGAACGGTGCCAGCGACCCGATATGGAGTCCCGACGGTCGTATGATCGCTTGTCTCTCCCCCGTCAACCAGGAGGAGCGCCATCGCGAGGATTCTGGCGAGATCCCGCCCGCCCCCGCCGACGCCTGGGCGGCCAAACGCTCCAAAGATCAGCGCGCCCACGATGAGGAACTGCGCCACGACCCGCGTGTGGTGACAAAGCTGCCCTATCGTAGCGGCACGAGTTTCTTTGATGACCGCCGCCGCCACATCTACCTTGTGGATGTGCCCGAGGGCGATGTCGATCAGCCCGCCGCTGCGCGCCGCATCACCCACGGCGACCTACACTACGCCCCGCCGACGTGGATGCATGATGGATCTAGTCTGCTCACAACGGCCACCCGCGACCCTGAGGCCGACTCGCTTTTCGCCTACTACGATGTGCTGCGCGTCCCGGTCGATGGCGGTGCGCCGCAGACGCTCACCAAGGCTGGCCACTCGTGCTTTAATCCACAGCCCTCACCTGACGGCACGCAGATTGCGTTCCTCCGCCTACGCGAGGATCGCCTGCTCGCCGAGGGCAACCGGGTCGCGATTATTCCTGTTGCCGGGGGCGAACCCCACGAACTCACCGCTCACTCCGACCTCGATATTGAGCAGTTCTCCTGGCAGCCCGACGGTCAGGGCGTGTTCTTCCAGGCCGGCTGGCGCGGTAATGCCCATATCTACGCAATTGGGCTGCCCGGCACGCCTACTTATCGTAACGGTGCGACGCTGGTGCCTGGAACCTGCATTGTGAGCGATTTCTCTGTTGCTCAAGACGGCACTATCGCCTTCATCGCCGGTACCCCCGACAACCCCTGCGACCTGTTTGTGCGTGCGCCTGACGGCAGCGAGTGTCAGATCACCGGCATTAACCAGGATCTCCTTGCCGCCCGCATTGTTGTCCCCACCGAGGAGATGATCTACAACGCCCCTGACGGTGCCGAAGTGCAGGGTTGGATCCTCTACCCTCCCGGCTTTGACCCGGCGGCGCAGTACCCGCTGGCCGTCCATATCCACGGGGGGCCGCACGCGATGTGGGGGCCGGGCTCGCGCTCGATGTGGCACGAGTGGCAGGCTACCGCCGCCGCCGGTTACATCTGCTTCTTCTGCAACCCACGCGGCAGCAATGGCTACGGCGAGCAGTGGCGCGACGCCATCCACGGGAACTGGGGCGAGGCTGATCAAAACGATATTCTCGCGGGGGTGGACGCCCTGATTGCCCGTGGCTCTGTGGACCAGCAGCGCATCGCGGTGACCGGCGGCTCCTACGGCGGCTATATGACCACCTGGCTGATCAGCCACAGCGACCGCTTCCGCTGCGCGGTGTCCGCTCGCGGCGTGTACAACCTGCTCACCGAGCATAGCACCAGCGACGCCCACGAGCTGATCGAGATCGAGTTTAGCGGCTACCCCTGGGATCTCTACGAGGAACTGTGGGATCACTCGCCCCTCGCCCACGCCCATAAAATCAACACGCCTCTGCTCATTCTCCACAGCGAACACGATTACCGCGTGCCGATCAGCGAGGCCGAGCAACTCTTCGCCATCCTACGCCGTCAGAAGAAGACGGTCGAGTTTGTGCGCTACCCCCGCGAGGGACACGAACTCACCCGCGCAGGCGAGCCGGATCATCGCGCCGATCATATGCGGCGCACGCTAGCCTGGTTTCACCGCTACTGCCAGGAGACCGAACCATGAGTGATCCGTCCACCCGACCGGACTCGCAACAGTGGGACAATCTGCGTCCTGAGCAGGTGATCGATAGTCTGATCTACGAGATCTATCATCCGGTGAGTCTGCTTGGCAGCCAACTTAAACGGCTCACCGACGACGACGATCCGATCTCCGAGGACGACTATGAGGCGATCTTTGAGCAGATGCACCAAGCCGTGCGCCAACTGAGCCGCACGGTGGTTCATCTGAAGCGTTACAGCGAGGGTCTCAAGCGAGGCTGATCGGGCCAACACCCTTCTTTAGCAGTAGAGCATAAGTAACGCTGTCACCCTGAGCGAAGCGAAGGGTCCCGACCGGGATTCTTCGCTTCGACGAGGCGAGGAGGCGATGAGGCGAGGACGCGATGAGGCGAGGCCATCGCGTCCTCGCCTCATCGCGTCCTCGCGTCCTCGCCTCATCGCGTCCTCGCCTCCTCGCCTCATCGCCTCCTCGCCTCATCGCGTCCTCGCCTCCTCGCCTCATCGCCTCCTCGCCTCATCGCGTCCTCGCCTCATCGCCTCATCGCCTCCTCGCCTCATCGCCTCATCGCCTCCTCGCCAAACTGTAAAGCTGAACCCTTGTCTTCGCTCAGAATGACAGGATGCCTCACAGCGTGACTTCTGCGGTATTGCCTTATGTACGCGGTGTGGCCATTGCGAGGATATACGGGGTTCTCACGGCACACCACAAACCGCCCGGCTTGCGCCGGGCGGTGATGATGGCGGCAACATCACCTCAGCACATCGCGGACGATCTGCTCTAGCCGATCCAGCGGGAACGGTTTAGGAAGATAGTAGTCAACCCGCTGCTCACGGGCGCGCTTTTCAAGCTCGGGGGTTGCGTAGGCGGTGATCATCACCACACGCGTATCGGGTGACGTTTCTTTGATTGCGGCGGCCAGTTGAAGCCCATTCATACCTGGCATATTATAGTCAGTGATCACCAGAGGAACCGGGCGCAGCGCGATCTGGGCGAGGGCATCCGCGCCGCCATTCACCGTCACAATATCGTAGCCGCCCGTCAGATCGCGCATCAGGCGATGCAGGATTATGAGAATATCCGGCTCGTCTTCTACAAGGACAATCGCCGGGTTACGTCCAGAAACATCGGGCATAGAATTGCTGCTACTTTCTACGTACTCGAAAGTACGCAAGAAATTCCTGCTTCATCCCAGCGTGCCATCCAGGGACGGCCCTGCCACCAGTCCACAGGCCGGTTTCACATCTTGACGTGCCACACCACACATTTTAAATGTATGTAAATGCAGCCCACTAGACACCCGTAGCGGCAATTGTAACATACAGCGTGGGGACGGGCAAGAGCCTCGGCAACGGGTTGTCAGATTGATGAGCGTCTATCTACTACATTATCGACAAATTGGATGATGTTGGTACCTGCATAGACTGCCCAGAAGACGATGCCTGCGAATTTCAGGCTATCTTCAACCAGTGTTTCTGTGCGTGTCATCGGCAGAAACCTGTCGAATGCGACCGACATGCCAAGGAACCCAATGGCGATCACCAGGATGAGATACGACGAGCGCAGGATGTGCCGTACGTTGAACCCCACGTAAGAAATGGACAGGAACACATACATAATCATCACTTTTTTTTCAGAGATTCCGAGGTAATCCGGGAAGACCAACTCGTGAAACATAAACGCATCGTCGAAGAGCAACAGGGCACTAAAGAGCGTCGAGCCTAGGGCGAAGAGCAATTGGGGGTGGCGCAGATTGATACGCGCCAACAGCACAACACCCAAGAGCCAGATCGCCACTGCGGCGGCCCAGACGAAGAGGCCCAGATTTGAGAGAAACCCGGTGTAGATGGGTGTACGGGTTGACGCGAAGATGTCACGGGTCAGTAGCTCCGGATCGACCCCGCGCAGTGTTATCAGCAGCGCCACTGGTATGTACCCCGTGATCACCCCGATAGTGGCTAACCCAATGGCAAAGCCCGAGCGTCTTAACTGGCTTTTGATGTCATTGATGATCCCCACAGCCCAACCTGGCGATGTATCGGTCGAAGGTACCTGTTTTGTCATACAATCTCTCCTGTGAGAAGGTAAGCAGTGAGCATAGGTTTTAGGATACACTATAACGCTCGTACAGCTTCCTGGAAATTCGTACCGGGTCGTACTCAGGGCATGTGCAAAGTCACCCTCCGGCCCTCACCCCCTGCCCCTCTCCCTCACGGGGAGAGGGGGCTGGGGGGTGAGGGCTGCCCGGCGATCACACGACTTTGCACATGCCCTGGGGTCGTACTCAGGGCTGGGCGTGGTTTCAGGATTAGCAATGTTACTTTGCACTATGCTACAATCAGCCTTCGGCAGCTTGTGGTTAGGCAGAACGCCTGTCTGACCAATGTGTGGAAGGAGGTGCGCAATGCGTATGACGATCCTCGATATTCAGAAGATGAAGGAACGTGGCGAGCGCATCCCGATGATTACCGCCTACGACTATACCTCCGCGCAGATTGCCGACCGGGCCGGTATGCCGATGATCCTGGTGGGCGACTCGCTGGGTATGGTTGTGTTGGGCTATACCTCGACGGTGCCTGTGACCTTGGACGAGATGCTGCACCATATTAAGGCGGTGGTGCGCGGCAGCCAGCACGCCCTGGTGGTCGCGGATCTGCCCTTTCTTACCTATGCCAGCGTCGAGCAGGCGATCACCAGCGCGGGACGGGTGATGCAGGAGTCCGGTGCCCATGCCGTTAAGCTGGAGGGTGGGGTTTCCGTCGCCCCGATTATCGCCCGGCTGGTTGCGCTCGGCATCCCGGTGATGGGCCATATCGGTTTTACGCCGCAGTCGGTCAACCAGATCGGCACGCGGGTGCAGGGTCGAGAGGCCCGCGCCGCCGCGCAGTTGATCGTCGACGCCCTGGCTATCGAGGCCGCCGGGGCTTTCGGCATTGTGCTAGAGCTTATTCCGGCTGAACTGGCCGCCGTGATCACCTCGCGTCTGCGCATCCCAACCATCGGAATCGGCGCGGGGGCGGGCTGCACCGGGCAGGTGCAGGTCTGGCACGACATGCTCGGCCTGTACCGCGACTTTGCGCCGCGCCACGCGAAGCACTACGCGAACCTGGCCGACCAGATCGGCGCAGCAGTGGAATCCTACGCATCCGAGGTGCGCGCCGGATCCTTCCCTGGGGCCGAACACAGCGCGACGATGCCGGCGGATACCCTCACGGCTGCTCTGGCGCAGCTTGCGGATCGGGCCGGGGAAGCGTGACATTGAAGACTCAGGTGGTACTTTTTTTATGAATGTGATTGCGACGGTGGATGGATTCCGCCAGGCACGGGCCGGTTTTGATCGGATCGGTCTTGTGCCCACCATGGGCTACCTGCACGCGGGGCACCTGAGTCTGGTGCGTCAGGCTCGCCGTGAGTGCGGCGCGGCGGCGGTGAGTATTTTTGTGAACCCAACCCAGTTCGCCCCCCACGAGGATTTTACGCGCTACCCGCGTGACCTTGAACGCGACCTGCGGCTGCTTGCAGACGAGGGCGTGGATCTGGTTTTTGCGCCTGAGGTGAGCGAGATGTACCCCAACGGGTTTGGCACGGCGGTGGTGCTGCCCGCCGCCGATGAGGTGCTAGAAGGCGCGGCCCGCCCAGATCATTTTCGCGGCGTGGCCACGGTAGTCTGTAAGCTACTGAATATCGTGCAGCCGACCATGGCCTACTTTGGGCAGAAGGACGCGCAGCAGACGGTGGTGGTGCGCCAGATGGTGCGCGATCTGAATATGCCTACAGAGATCGTGGTGGCTCCGACGGTGCGCGAGGCCGACGGCTTGGCGATGAGCAGTCGCAACAGTTACCTGACGCCCGAACAGCGGGCGGCGGCGACCGTGCTGTACCGGGCGCTCACGGCGGCGCGGGAGTTGCTCACGTCCGGTGAGCGGCACGGGGACGCGCTGCGCCAGGCTATGGCCGGGGTGCTGACTAGCGAGCCGCTGGCCCGTCCCGAGTACGTCAGCGTCGCCGACCCGCTGACTCTACGCGAACTGGCCGAGGTCGGCCCGCGTGGCGCGCTGATTTCGCTGGCGGTGCGAGTGGGCGCAGTGCGCCTGATCGATAACCTGCTAACGTGAAAAGAGCCGAGAGCCGAGAGCCGAGAGCCGAGAGCCGAGAGCCGAGAGCCGAGAGCCGAGAGTACTACAGTTGTAAATATCTTCGCAGAAAGGCTCCTGCCGACCACCCCCCCTAGCCCCCCCGCACGCGGGGGGGGAACCAATGCATTGTTCCCCCCCGCGTGCGGGGGGGCTAGGGGGGGTGATTCAAACGACAACTGTAGTAATAGCCGATAGTCGGGCATCAGCGGCCATTTTCAGCGGATGGTGTGCGCCCCGCGCATGGTTCAGGTATGACAGGACAGTAGGGGGTGCAGCAGCGCCGCGCTGCTGCACCCTTACGCCTACGCCTGCACGGCGGCGATGGACTCGCCGATGATCTGCACCATCTGGTCGATCTGCTCGATACTGGTGGTGAGCGGCGGGGCCAGCAGGATGCTGTCGCCAAGGATGCGCGTGAACAGCCCACGGGCCATCATCTCGCTGCCCACGCGGGCACCGACATTGGCCGATGCCGGGAACGCCTCTTTGGTCTCTTTGTTCGCCACCAGCTCGACGCCGGCCATCATGCCTAGACCGCGCACGTTGCCCACGCTGGGCATCTCCTCAAGCTCCTGGAGCCGGGCCAGCAGGTGGGCACCGGTGCGGGCGGCCTGGGCCACCAGGTTCTCACGCTCGATGATCGCGATGTTCGCCAGAGCCACCGCGCAGCAGGTGGGGTGACCCGAGTAGGTGAAGGCGTGCATCCAGCGCCTGTCGGGCGACACGCTGTTGATCACCTCGCTGATCGCGTCCGACACGCCAATGCCGCCTAGGGGCACGTAGCCCGACGTGATGCCCTTGGCGAACTGGGCGATGTCCGGCTCGATGCCGTAGCGCTCCAGGCCGAACCAGGCACCGGTGCGCCCGAATCCGGTGATCACCTCGTCGGCGATCAGCAGCACCTCGTACTGGTCGCAGATCTCGCGGATACGGGCAAAGTAGTCGTCTTGCGGCACGATCACCCCGCCCGCGCCCTGCACAGGCTCGGCAATAAACCCGGCCACCGTGTCGGCACCTTCGCGCAGAATGGCCTGCTCAAGCAGATTGGCGGCCGCCACGCCGTCGCTCAGTTCGGGGGTCGTGTTCACAAAACGGTAGGGATAGGGCGACTCGATGTGGGAGAAGCCGGGCACACGCGGCTCAAACATCGGCCAGTAAGCCGACAGCCCGGTGGCGCTCATGGCCGCCAGCGTCACACCGTGGTAGCCTCGGATGCGTGAGATAAACTTGACCTTATCGGGCTTGCCCTTGGCCTTCCAATAGAAGCGAGCCGTCTTGATCGAACTCTCGGTACTCTCGGCACCACCACTGGTAAAGAAAAAGGTGTTGATGCTCGGGTAGAAGATCTGGCTGAGCTTCTCGGCAAGCTGGATGGCTGGCAGATTTGTCGAGCCGGTGTAGGTCGAGTAGTAGGCCAGTTGCTTCATCTGGGTATACGCGGCCTCGGCCAGTTCCTCGCGCCCATGGCCCACGTTCACATTCCAGAGCGAACTCAGGCCATCAAGGTACTCGTTGCCATTGATGTCCTTCACGACCGAGCCCTTAGCCTCAACCCAGATCTTGGGCGTCTGGTGGCCGCTGGGGTGATAGAGCGGGTGGATAAGGTGTTCCAGGTCGGAGTGAACGAGATCGATCTCGGTTGGCACAAAAATCTCCTCACGAGGCCATCATGGCCTCTGTATAGTACGAATCGGCTGGATCGCGAGGATCCGCGCAAGCCGGGTACTAGACTAGTACAGATCGGTGCAGCGTGCAAGCTCATCAGACGAATATGCTACACTACAGATTATGGTTCGCACATCTCAACAGTTTCAGACTTTCAGTGATCGCCACATCCCCTACCCGTTCGCGCTCCAGGGGATCGTGGGGTTTGCCCTGCTTATGACTCCGCTGAGCGGGATTGGTCTGCGCGGGCCAGTCAGCGTTGGAGGGACACCGGAGCGCTATTGGGCGATGTGCGCAATCATGGGGGTGCAACTGATTATGACAGTGGTGGTGCCGGTTCAGCGCATGCGGCTATGGCTGCAGATTCTCTACCTGTTGCTCCAGTGTGCGCTCACGGCGGTCTCCCAAAGTCTTTTCCCCGCACCGCTCATCGATTATGTGTACCTTGCGATTGTCCTCCAGGCTCTGACCCTGTTCCGGCCCTGGCTCTGGATTCCGTTTGCGGTGGGTGTCTGGGTGCTGTGGAGCGGGGGTGTGATTATGGCCACGGCGAGCGTGCTGGCCTGGATCCAGAGCAACCTGGCCCTGGCCTTCCCCGCCACATGCGCGATCATTGCCGCGATCATCTATGTGCGCCAGTACCGGCGCGGCGAGCAGGCCCAGCAGATGCTCCAGCAGATGCAGCAGCGCTACGATAGCCTCTCGACGGCGCTGCGCGAGATGCAGCAGTGCGTAGCGCTGGAGGAGCGTCGCCGGTTGTCGCAGATGCTCACCGGCGAGGTGCAGGCGGCCCTGGCCCGCACGGAGCAGAACATCGTGGCGGCGATTAGCCAGGCCCAAAATAACCTCTCGCGCTTCCAGACCACAGTGGCTCAGACTCGGGCGTCGGCTGGGGCGGCGGTTGATCGGCTGCGCGTGGCGATCACGCTGCTGCGCCGGGGCGAGGACGACCAGGTACCGCCGCACAGCCCGATGATCACAACCATGGCGGCCATGCCGTTCGACGAGTTGGTGATCTCGTCACAGCCCTACCAGATCCTCAGTTGGGTGCTGCCGGTCGTCTTTGTCGCCCTCTCGCTGCTGGTGATGCTGCTCCAGCACCGACCTCCCCCTGACGTCATCCTGCCCCTGTTTGCACTCTACGCCCTGCTGCTGCTGGCCTATATCTACACCTTGCGGGCGCACAACGCCCTGCTGCTCCAGATCGGCCTGATGGGGCAGACCCTCGCCCTCGTGGCCCTGGCGATCATCACGCAGGCCATGCCCATCCTGCTAGGGCTGCTGCTGGTACTCTGGCAGATCGCCTTGCGCCTGCCCCTGAGTCAGATCGTGATCTTCTTGGCCGGTATGCCTGCGGCGATTGGACTACTGCTGGCTCGCATGCGCCCCCAGACGATGGACGCCGAGAGCCTACTGATCTGCGCGGTGTCGGCGGCGACGGTGCTTGGGCCGCTGCTCCTGGCCCGTCGCCAGCTCGACCAGCGCCGTCAGGCGGAGCTGCGGGTGGCGCTCCTGAGCGGCGAAATTGAGCAGCAGACCTCGGAGGTACGCACGCTGGCGGTAGCCACCGAGCGCACGCGCCTGGCCCGCGAGTTTCACGACGACCTCGGCTCGCGGCTGGTGTTGATTAACCTCCAGCTCCAATTGGCCGAGGATCTGGTGGCCGAAAGCCCTGAGCAGGCTCTCGACCAGCTCCAGATCAGCCGTGAACAACTCCGTGCGGCCTGGCGCAGTGTGCTGTCCGTGGCCGACGCTGAACTGCCCCTGGAGGGTCACGCCCTCGCCGCAGCCCTCGGCGACCTGACGGCACAGTGTCAGCAGAGTACCTCTGCCGCCGTCGATTTACGGGCGAATGAGTGCCTTGATGATCTCACCCCGACGGTAGCCTGTACGATCTACCGGGTGGTACAAGAGGGCGTGGCCAATGCATGTAAGCACGCCCACCCCGGCACGATCACGGTGCAGATCGACCGCAGTGCCAGCCATATTACGGTGATGGTACTTAACGATCACCTGCTCACCGATACGTCCGACGCTCACATAACCAGAGGTGGGGCATCGCCGGGAAGCTACGGTCTGGTGGGGCTGCGCGAGCGGGCCGAGGCTCTCGGCGGCAGGATCGAGGCTGACCCTGTTCCTGAGGGCGGATTTCGGCTTATGCTAGTCCTTCCTAACGAGGGTGGGCTGTGATGGCTGAAAAGATCCGCGTCCTGATCGTCGATGATCAGGCTCTCATTCGCACGGGGATCCAGTTGCTCATGGCCCGCAAACCCGACATTGAGGTGGTCGGTCAGGCAGGCAACGGGGCCGAGGCTCTGGCGATGGTGAGCAGCCTCGACCCCGACGTGGTGCTCATGGATGTCATGATGCCGGTGATGGACGGCGTGGAGGCAACCCGTCGGCTCACCGAGTCGAAGGCGCGGGCGGCGGTGATCTTCCTCACGACCTTTCGCGACGACGAATATGTATTTCGTGGGATCGCTGCCGGGGCACGTGGCTACCTGCTAAAGGATGTAGATCACCGCGCCCTCGCTGACGCGGTACGCACAGTGGCCGCTGGTGGTGCCCTGCTCAACCCCGAGATCACCGCACGCCTGCTGCCTTATCTGGGC
>Ga0194060_10000649_pt1 | contig 25189 bp, 4 predicted proteins | sample SepL225m_MetaG_FD_163427 | JGI IMG/M metagenome (GOLD analysis project Ga0194060, IMG submission 163427) | Anoxic zone freshwater microbial communities from boreal shield lake in IISD Experimental Lakes Area, Ontario, Canada - Sep2016-L222-5m | ecosystem: Environmental > Aquatic > Freshwater >... | reverse complement strand
TCGCAACAGGTCGCAGCACGGTATACCTCGCCAACAACATTTCCCAGAATTTCCTCTATGCAAATAATCCAAAAATCCACCTTGTCTTCCACCCTGATCCTTTTGTAACCCAAGCAGATGGCTCATACACGGTAAAAGTAATGGTTGAAGGCAACTACTACATCGAAGAAGAAAATCCTCTTTCCCAATACCCAGGTTACAAGAGTACCACAGCAGATATTCTTCCAAACAAAAACGACGGCACCGTTCATTTCCATACCGTTCGCTTCTGCGATCGCATCATCGACCAGAACTTCGGTGACTGGCTACCAGCTCCAGCTGTTATCTCCGGTCTCGTTTGGAATGACCGCGATGCAAACGGCAACCAAGGCCCCGGCGAAGAAGGTCTCGGCGGCGTATACATCACTCTTCACAACCGTGACGTGAAAAATATCACATCGATCACTGGTTCTACAGTATCCGTCAGCCTTGGCGAAGCAACTGACTTCCCAGCGAAAGGCTATCTCTATCTCACCGACAGCAAAACCGGTAACGAAAGAGAATTTGCTTACTCTGCGAAAGTTGACACAGCCACCACAACAACCTTTACACTAGACGCCAATGTACAGAACTTAATCCTTGCTGGAATTTACGAACCAGACAAACTCCACATTGTATTTCACCCAGATCCATTCAAAACTACCAACGACGCTGATGGTTCCTACGCCGTTGTGGTGCCTTTCGAAGGTCAGTTCTACCTCCAAGCCGAAGATCCCGTAGCCGCTTACTCCGGTTTCAAATACACCACTTCTTCCAAACTTCCAAACCCAGCTGACGGCACCATTCAGTACTACACAGTCAAACATGGAGACCGTATCATCAGTCAGGACTTCGGTATCTGGGAACCGACTGCAGCAGTGATCTCCGGTATCGTGTACAACGACATGGACGGAAACGGCACACAGGGGCCCGCAGAACCTGGACTTGGTGGTGTGAAAGTTATCCTCCACAGCCGCAACGTCAAAGATATCCAAACCTTTGGAGCAGCATCTGTAGATGTCAGCCTTGGTCAGGTAAACGACTTCCCTCCAAAAGGCCGAGTCATCCTCACCGACGCCAACGGTCAAGAGTTCGAAGTTGCTTATAACAGTATCACGAGCGATGCAACAGTTTCCCGCCTCGCACTTGGCACAGCATTACCAGCGGGTTTCACACCCGAGAAAATGCACATTATCTTCCAACCTGATCCTTTCCTCACAACAAATACAGAAGACGGCTCCTACGCCATCCGTGTTCCAATCGAAGGTCAATACTATCTCACCGAAGAAAACCCAATCGCCGCTTACCCAGCATTCAGAAGCACCACACCAGATAAATTACCAAACCTTACCGATGGCACCATCCAGTACTACACCATCAAATATGGTGATCGTATTATCCGTCAAGACTTCGGCGACTGGGAACCGGTAGCCGCTGTGATCTCCGGTCTCGTATTCGATGACCGCAACAACGACGGCAACCAAAGCCCAGGCGAACCTGGCCTCGGTGGCGTCCGCATTACGTTACACAACTCCGCCATCAAACAGATTACTGGAGTCGGCGCTGATTACGTCGAAGTCAGTCTTGGCGAAGTGAAAGATTTCCCTGCTCACGGCCGCGTCATCCTCACCAGCGGACAGGAAAATCGTGAAACCGCTTACACAGCAATCCAAAACGGCACAGCTACCAGCAGACTTGTACTTGAAAATCCTCTTCCTCCAACATTCGTTCCTGACAAACTCCACATCGTATTCGTTCCAGATCCACTTCGCACAACCAACGAACTCGACGGGTCCTACAGCATCCGCGTTCCGATGGAAGGTAACTACTATCTCGAAGAAGAAAATCCAATTTCCGCTCACCCAGGCTATGTCAGCACAACCAGCGACATTTTACCAAACCCAGCTAGTGGCACGATCCAATACTTCACCATCAAGTTCGGCGACCGTCTTATCCGTCAGGACTATGGTGACTGGCAACCAGAACCAAAATTCCCAAACAAAGTCTACGGCTTCAAATACAACGACAACGGTCTCCTCGGTGGCGTAGCTGAAAATGGCGTCCGAGAGCAGTGGGAATCCGGTATCGGTGGTGTCCGTTTTACACTTCACAGCCCAGATGGCATGGTCGGACTCGTTGACCCCAAGATCACGAGCTACATCGACGATATCGAAAAGCCATGGGGCATCAGCATCGACCCAACCAACAACCGCGCCTATGTAGCAAACTACGTCAGCGACCCAAGCATTTCCCCATTCACCAACGCAAAACTGCTTACTGAAATTGACACCAACTCCTATGGTGTTGCATACGAACCCCAAACCGCCGTCAACAGCCATGAAAAGAGTCTCGGTTCCGGCGCACTCGACGGCTATTCCTACATCACCGTCCACGGCGGAAACGAATTCTACAAATGGCACCAAGCCAGCCGTTCCTACGACTCCAAAGGTGACGGCATCAGCCCAGCCGGCGTCGCCATCAAAGGCGCAACCGGTGAAGTCCAAAACAGAGCCTACATCGCCAACAACGGATCATACAAACGTATCACTGAATTCCAGATTGATGGAAATAACCTCAAACTCAACCGCCACTTCGACACCAATATGAAAGCCGATGTCTACCCATACTGGGTTGCAGTCGATCAAGAATACGATTTACTCTACGTCACCTTTGCAACCGTAAACGATGACGGATCAGTAGTTGGTAGCAGCGACATTGGCGTCATCAACCTTCGCACCAGCGAAATGTTCCTCATCAACACGCTTGGTGGTGACATGGCTCGCACTGGAAAATTCCGCGAAATCGCCGTCAACCAGACCAACCACAGAGTATACGCCGTCGATAGCCAGAACAACGGCATCTGGACATTCCAACCAACCGGCAACGACTGGAAATATTCCACACTCACTAAAGACAACGGCAATGACTTCATTGCTCTTCCAGGAGCCACAGACTTATTCGGTATCGCAACTGACGGTATCGTAAACCGCACCTACGTTTCTGGAACACTCGCAGACGGCAGCCAAGCAGTATTCGTACTCCGTGGCGTCAACTGGGATCGCACCAACGCCCTCACAAACATTATTGAAAACACTGTCACTGACCCAGCCATGGACGGCCTCCGCAGCCTTGCAGTAGATCCAAACACGCAGTCCGTGTATATCTCCAGCTTCAATAACAACAAAGTGCTCGTGATGACCTACGGCGTTGTTGACTCCACTCGCGATGGCGATCCATGGGCAAGAAACAACGGCGGGGTAGGGTACTTCGAATTCAACAACGTCCCACCAGGCAACTACCTCCTTTGTGAACAAATCATCCCTGGTCAGCAGTACACAGTTGGAAACGTAAACGGCATAAAAGTCGATGTCGCATCCGACAACTTCGAAGCTACCACTCCACAGTGTCAGGAAGCCGTCATCACCGACAGCACCAAACTTTCCGATGCATTCTATTTCGGAAACTGGGTACCAAACACTGTTTCCGGCACAGTCTGGAACGACTACGATGGCAACGCGCAGAAAATTGGAGAAAGTGGTATCGGCGGCGTGAACGTTGACCTCTCTGTTGGCACATTCTTCGGCTGCGAAGGCGCAGTCAACCGCACCGACAAAACTATTACCGTTCAAAAAGCCAACGGATTCCCAAGCAGCGGCGTTATCCTCATCCGTGACGGCAGCCAAGTCTACAGCCTCACCTATCAGGAACTCGACGCAAACCCACTCCGGAATACCATGACTTTCAAACGCGTCACATTTCCATCCAACTTCCCAGATCCTTATACTTTCCAAGAAAAAGATGAAATCTATACTGTTTACAAAACTGAGTCCACCGAACCAGACGGAAACTACATTTTCCACCGCATACCTACTGACCTTGTTTACACCATCTTCGAAAACAACCTCGACGGTTGGGTATCTACATTCGACCATGACGGCAACGCCAACGGCCTTGATCGCATTGATTACGCAACCGGACAGGCAGCTGACTATGCAGGACTCAATTCTGCTTCAGGACTTTCTGTTGACCTCCAGAATTCACCAATCCCAGCCGGTGATGCCGCAGCAGTACAAACTACAGCAACTGCGAAAACTGGTGGACAGATCAACGGTCTTGCCCTCAGCCAACCAGCCGCTGTTGAATTCTGCCCTGGTGACAGCTTCCGCACATTGATGAGCTATCAGATTCAAACTACCAACCAGATCAACATTCCAAACACCTATTTACGTCTTGATCTCGGAAAGGCCATGACCGACAGCTTCATCGAAAATAATTCAATCACCAACGTTTCTGCATACACCAATATTCCAGTAACTGACATCAACACCATCCCAATGGATGAAAACGACCCAATTATCCAGTCATCAACAAACATTGGCGGATTTGCAAGCACTATGCCGTTGACTACCCCTCCAGACACCACTGCACAACGTGTTGTCTATTCCAACCCATTCACCTACTCAACCAACGCATTCGCAGCCACAATGTTCAATGCGATGATCGCTAAAAACTTCTACGCAATTCATCCTCAGGGTCTTGTACAGCCAATTCAGTTCTGCATCGGTGGACGTGGCACAGATACACCAGAACCAGCATGGCAGGATTACAACAATGCAGCTTTCTTCTCACCATTCTTCAGCACATCACAGGGTAGCGCACTTGCTCAGACAATCCCTGAAACCGGTGAAAAAGCATTTATCAACGAAGTAAGTGGTTGTATCACGGTTAAAGCACAACCACAGTGTGTACCAAACACGAATACACCCGTCCCTACCCGCACCTTAACAGCAACCAGAACATCCACACCAGTTCCAAGCAACACAAACACTCCAACCAGAACGCCAACTAAAACTCCAACAACCCGCCCAACCAGAACCAACACCCCATCTTTTACACCAACACCAGCACAGCTCAGCTGTTCCAACCCACTTTCAAACGACGGCAGACTCCAGACCAGCTATCAGGTACCAGCGCAGAACGGTTACGACTTTGGCGACCAGCCAGAAGCCGGCGTTATCAGCGGTCTTGTTTGGGATGACCTCAACGGCAATGGTGCGTTCGAAATCAACGAACCCGGCATCCCAGGCGTTTGGGTCACTCTCCACAACACCTATAAGATGAGCATTCAGAACTCCATCAACAACACCAACCGCGGCGACGAAAAAATCAGCATTCTCAAAGCCGAAGCCCTCCACCTACCAGGTGCAGGAATGGTACAAATCGAAGACGGCGTAGATGCAACGTACCACTCAGAAATGATCAGCTACAGCAGCATCGACTACAGTCAAACCGGCGACAATGCATTCCTTATCCTTAACAGTCCATTGATTTACGATTACAACAACACAACAGCAAAAATCCACCTCATCTACCGTCCAGACTCACCAACCTCAACCGACGGCGCATACGCCATCCGCAACATCCTTGCTTGCGAAAAAGAATTCATCGACTGCAACTATTACCTCGAAGAAACTGACCCAGCAAACTACACCAGCACAACACCAAACCGTTTGCCAAATCCAAACGACCCAACGCAACAGTGGTTCCATTTCAACAAAGGCGATCGGATTATCGAACAGAACTTCGGTGACTGGAATCCAAACACCATCAGCGGAAAAGTATTCAACAGCCGCAACGGTTTTGGTATCGGTCAAAACGCCACAACAAATGTGCAAACAGCCGAAGCAATCGGTGGTGTAACCGTCACACTCTATAGACTTGTAGACGGCAACTACATTCCAGTAGCAAACACTGTTACCAACGCCGAAGGCTACTACACCTTCAACGGCGTTCTCGACGGAACATACAAAGTAGTGGAAACCAACCTCCCAGGCTGGGTATCCACATACCCAATCAAAGGCGAAAACGGCATTCCTTGTGGCTCTCGTCAGGACACCATCGCCTGCCCAACATCTGACAGCTACCAGACAATCGTACTCACTGGAAATACCAAAGTAACCGACCTCCACTACGGCGACAAACTCGCAGAAGGTGTGATTCTTGGAAAAGCGTACGACGACGTCAACGGCAACAGCATGTTCGATAGCGGCGAACCCGGTATCCCAAATGTGATCGTCCGCCTCAAACAAGGACAAAACGACGACGATGTTGATACCTACAACACCCTCCTCGGTGGTGGCGTACACGGCGACGCATCCGCAATCAGCGGCATCGCAAACGCAGCTGGTATCGCAGTTGACCCTGCCACAGGCATTACCTACGTGATCAGCTCAACCGACAACAAAGTATACATTTTAGCAACCAACAACCTCGATCCTGCAACAGCCAAGATCGGCGAAATCACCGTCGGTGTCAACCCACAAAACATCGTCATCGCCAACGGCAAAGCCTACGTCACCAACGCTGGAAATGGCAACTTCAACAGCTCACTCTCCATCATCGATCTCGCTACAAAAACTGTTACAGCACGAGACTTTGCTGACAACTCCACTCCAATCGGCATCACAGCAGACACCAACGGCAATATCTACATCGCCTTCAGTGACCCTTCCTCCAGCCAGGTCGCCAGATATAACAGCCTTGGTCAGAGAAACTGGATCACTACGGTCTACACCGAAAACAACGGCAGCAAATACACACCATACAAACTCGCTGTAGATTCCACTGGAAATATTTACGTTGCAATGAACACAACAGCCACAACAGCTCACAACGGCGTATTAGCGGTATTCAACGAAAACAACCTCGCATCCATCAAATACATCACCAACGACGCCTTTGCCTCCGGCAGCAAGAGTGACTTCTCCGGCATCGCGCTGAGAAAAGATGACCAGAACAAACTCTGGGTTTTCCTCACCGACAGCAACAAACTTTCCAACTCTGCTGATCACTACGGCTTCTGGATGATCGATCCTGAAACCACAGCAACAGTAAACCAACTCAACTTCATCACCGTGCTCACACAGACCATGCAGTTTGGTCTCAGGGAAATTGTCTACAACGCCGCAACCGATCGTTTCTACATCACCGGCGACGACAAAGTCTACATCGTTGACGGTCGCACCCACACCCTCGTCGACACCCTCGACGTAGGCACCAAGCCAACCGGCATCGCCATCAACCCAAACAACAACCGTGCATACATCACCAACGCCACTGACGGCACCGTTTCCATCATCGGCCGCAGCGAAGTCCGCACCGACACCAACGGCAACTACGCCTTCACCAACCTTGTTACTCCCGGCAACTTCCGTATCATCGAAGACCAGAACACACTACCACAGTTCTACGCATCCACCACTAGTGATGTTATTGGCGTAGCCCTCACCTCAGGCGCATATTCCAAAGACAACAACTTCGGCGACTGGATTGCTGGCAGCATTTCCGGACGAGTCTTCGATGCAAACAACAATGACACAACGAGAAATGGCATCGGCAGCGTTGCTGTAAACCTCTACCTCAGAACAGCAGTTCGTTCCTACGATCCAGCAGGAAAGTCTCTCCAAGTAGACTCCACACTCGGCTACCCACTCTCCGGCGAACTCCAACTCATCGGCGCAGACGGTCTTGCAAAAGGTCTCATCACCTACAGCGGCGTCAAAGATGGCAACCTCTTCACGAACGCCACAACAACCTTGCCAAATGGCGTGTTCCAAGACGGCGCATACGCTCGTCTCCTCACCAGAACCGCCACAACCGTGGAAAACGGTGGCTACAGTTTCACCAACATTCCTCGCACCATCATCCCAGCATTCAGCAACTCCACACTTACTTCTTACGAAATCACAGAATCTACTATCCCAGGCTACTCCTCAGTTGCCGACTACGACACAGGCTTAAACTTCACTGCAAACACTGATCCAGACCTCATTCAGTTTGATGCAGTCGGACACCTCTTCTCAATCGCTACCACCAACCCATTCATCAAAGATATTAATTTCTCCGACCAGCCAGCTCCAGGTACTGTCGCCGGTATCGTCTACAACGACAAAAACGCCAACGGCGCCCAAAACCCCGGCGAACCAGGAATTCCAAACGTTGCTGTCTACCTTGTAAAAGGCGAATTCAACGACAAAAATGCTCAGGTTCCACAACCAGTAACCGGCATACTTTCCTCAGGCGCAGCATTACCAAACTATACCCCAATCGCCGGATTTGATGCACCAACCCGTCTCTACGCCACAACTGATGCCGCTGGTGTCTACACCTTCACCAACGTTCCTCCAGGCACCTACACACTCTACGAAGATCACAACTCCCCTGTACTGGTAAACTTCCCAGTATCAACAACAGAAGACTACATCGCCGTCACACTCTCTTCCAGTGGCAACTCCGCAGCTAACTTTTTCGGTGACCAGCACCCAGTAGAGCTCAAAGCAAGCAAAATTTACGAATCCACATTCCGTGAACAAGACAATTCCACGATTCCAAACTACACTGACAAATACAGCACATACAATGACTCCGGCACACCTATTCCAGGATCACTTTCCAAGCCAGCAAACCCAGGTGACAAAGTATCATTCGTCATCAAAGTAGAAAACTACGGCGACATCGGCAGCGTCAACTACACCGTCCGCGAACTCATCCCTGATGGCATTTCAGGTGTGGAAAATGTTCGCTTCGTCACAGACTCACTGGTAACCAACACACCAACACCAACGAATACCGTCAACGGACCAACATTTACAGCAACATCTTCACCAACTGCACCACTCTGGGTTGAACAGCATCGCTTCACAACGCAAAACCTCAGCGACATCAGTTTTGTAGATAACTACTGGGGCTGGGTACTCGGAGAAGTCGGCGTTGCAACAGGACAGACCACACTCTTTAACACAACCAACGCCCAGAACTGGACAGACCTTTCCAACCGTACAAACTCCTCAGTCAGTGGTAACCGCTCATTCTACCTCGACCGTGCAACAGGTTGGATTGTCGGCAGTGGCGGAATGATCCGCGCAACATCCAACGGTGGAAATAGCTGGGTTGCTCCACAAACCCTCCCAGTAGCCGTTCCAATGCCTTCGCTCCGCGACGTCGCTTTCATCAACAACAACGTCGGCTGGGTAGTAGGTGACAACGGCGCCATCTGGAGAACCACCAACGGCGGACAGGATTGGACAGCTCAGACTTGGACACCGCCAACTGGTATCATGCAAGATCACAACCTCTACGGCATCAAGTTTGTACAGGTAGAAGGTCTTGTCGAAGGTTGGATCGTCGGTGAAGGCGGTATCATCCTCCACACCAACAACAATGGCCAGACCTGGACACTCCAGCAGACTGGTTTCACCCAAACACTTCGATCAGTTGACTTCATTTCCATGGAAGAAGGTTGGGCAGTTGGAAACAGCGGCATGATCTTCCACACCGCAGACGGTGGAACCTCATGGCACGTGCAGAGCGCTGGAATCGGCACAGACATCGAAGACGTCGACTTCATCAACAGCAACTACGGCTGGGCAGTTGCCGGAAACCAAGTTCTCGACACTTACGATGGTGGAAAGAACTGGAGAGCCGCCACAATCAGCAATGATAATCTCCACGCCGTACATTTCTCCGACATCAACAACGGCTGGGCAGTAGGCGACAACGGCCGCGTCTACCGCGCTGTTCAACACATCGCCAACCCATCAACACCAGTTCCAACCGCAACCAAAATCCCAACAAAATTCATCCCAACCGCAACACCAATAGTTATCCACGATCCAAAAACCAAACAACCAGTAACCTACTACGAAACACGATTACTCAACGGCACATGGCAGATCACTGGAAATGGTCAGCCAGGCGATAGCATCATCTGGACATCCTACTCCGACGGCATTGCTCCAAGAAATGGCGACAAACCAGGCACTATGTATGTAGCTTTCGACGCCATTGTCGCAAACCCATTCCCAGCCGTAGCTGAACCATGGGCCGCAGTTGTCGCAAACTGTGACTACGGTGTCTTCACCGCCGATCCTTTCGAAGCTCACGGCGCTTGCACCAATGTACCAATCAATGCCGCTCCCGATTTCAGCCAAAGCAAGAAACACGTCGATACCGATCTTGACGGCAAGTTCGACAACGACGGTCAAGCCATCGTTCCTGGCCAGGTAGTAAATTACCAGATCAAATACGCAAACACTGGCAACATGCATGCGCTCGGTATCGTCATCAAAGAAGATTTCACCGACGCCAGCAACAACATTCTTACTTATGGCACTTACTTACCAAACAGTACGCTCGTCAACGGCGTTCCTTACCCAGACAGCGCAGATGAAAAATCCAGACTCTTCAACGACCAAGGCGTGTTCATCGGAGACGTCCCAGTGGGATCCGAAGGTGAAGTTACATTCAAAATGGTCATCAAAGCACCGTTACCAAACGGAATCACAGTAACCAACGTAGCAAAAATCACTTCACCACAACTCCTTCTCGATCAGATTGTCAGCGTCACCAACACAATCAACAGCCAAGCCGACATCACCTTCGAAAAGAGCGCGAACCCAATCAGCGGTAGCCTCGTAGCCGCCGGTCAGCAGATTCGTTACCGCCTCACACTCACCAATAACGGCAACGCAACAGCCAAACAGGTTGTAGTTACTGACCCATTACCTTCTTACGTCAGCTATGTTCCAAACTCCACCATTATCAAATACGCGCCAAACTCCACAGGCATCAGAATCGCCGACGTCGGCGCAAACAGCGCACTCCAGAGCGGCTACCTCCTCTCCGGACTTGGCGATCTCACCCCAGGCGTTCCTGTCTACATCGAATTCCTTGTACAGGTAAACAACGACGCCCAGAACGGTCAACAAATCCGCAACCGCGCAAGACTCGTGCACCAGCAGGATCCCGCAGGCATCCAGACTCAGGAAACCATCCACACCGTTGGAATGCCAGACATGCGCCAATCTTATAAAGCAGTCACCTTCGCTCCAGGTGGTGACAAGAACAACGACGGATCCTTCAACCCAGGCGAACGAGTAAAATACACCATCCATGTAGTAAACAGTGGCCAAACCATCGCCACAAACGTCAAAGTTGCCGATGAAATCCCTGTCTACCTCACCTACGTTCCAGGCTCTCTTGCCCTCAACAACTCAACACTCACTGATGCACAGGATACTGATCAGGGATACATTTCCCAGAATATCCTCAACATCAACCTCGGCACACTCAACCCAAATCAAACCGCCGATATCACCTTCTACGCCGACATTGCCAACCCACTCAACACCAACACCTACATCACCAACGTCGCCGACATCACCAGCGACCAGGGCGACCTTGGACACCCAACCATCGAATTCCCAGTCATTTCCATGCCTGACTTCAGTCAGTCACAGAAACTCTCCGTCCCAGGATCTGGTTCCTTCAACCCATACAGAGAATCCATCGTACTCCAAGGCGACACCATCGAATACAAGATTTTCTACAAAAACAGTGGAACCATGGACGCCGTCAACACAACCATTACCGACGTCATCGATAGCGCGCTTACCAACGTTCGTTTCCCAGGCAGCTACAACGACCACATCCAGAGTGTGTACTACGATCCAGACACCCGCATGATCACTTGGAACATGGGCACCGTCAGGGTAGGGGAAAGCGGTTACGTAATATTCTACGCCGACGTTCTCGACCGCGCACCTGACTTGACCTACATCTACAACTATGCGACCATTTCCTCCCGCGGCATGCCAGACTTCCGCACAAACACCACCTTCCACATCGTTCACCCTGCCGATCTCTCCTCCAGCAAAAAACTCGTCTACCTCGCGAAAGATAACAACAATAACGGACTTGTAGACCCAGGCGACATTCTCGAATACAAATTCGTTCTGATCAACACTGGCTACGGTGGCGCAACTGGTGTAACCCTTTCCGAAACACTCGACAGCAACATGGAATACATCGAATCCAGCCCTGCAGCACGAGTAGTGAACAGTGACATCAGCTGGGAAATTGGCAACGTCGGCCCATACGAAACCAAAGAAGTGATCATGCATGTCCGTGTGAAAGATGCCGTCCAGTGCGGAACTCAGCTACCAAACTCCGCCGTGATCAAAGCCAACGAACAAATCAACTCACTCGACAGCAACACCGTCAACATCCACGCCCCAACCATCAATGCCTGCCAAGCCATCCAGCAGTACTACTTCTGCGACTCCACCAACGAAGTCAAACTCGAGGATGCAGGCGACATCAACCACAACGGCATCGTTGAACCTGGCGACACGCTCACCTACACCGTGAAACTCGTCAACACCGGACAAACCCGTGCAACAGGCGTGATGATCACCGATCTTCTCCCTGTCTATACCGAACTTGTCCCAGGATCCATCACGAAAAACGGTAGTTTCAATTCCCAGACCAAGACAATCACCTGGACTGACCTCACTGTTGAGTCACAGAACATGTCTCCAACACCAGCACCAACTGAAGTCAGCTTCAAAGCCAAAGTGGTCGCTCTAGGTGTTTCTAGCGATCCAAACTATCCAACCTATATTAGAAACGTTGCACAGGTAACTGGTTCAAACGGCGAGCTCACCTACGTCCTCGACCCACGTATCAAACTCTTCCAGCCAATTACTTTCCCTGACCTTTCCACCAGTTTCAAAACCATCGTAGGTCAGACAGGCACAGTACCCTGCCCAGTAAACAATTCAGGCAGCACTGGCACACCAGCCGCTGGAGCACCTACAGTCAGCATTCCATCTTCCGGCACTCCAGTTGCAACAGCGACAACAGGTGCAGGAACACCCGCTGCCTCGGCAACACCAAACGGCACACCTGGAACAACGCCTCCAGGCAACGGCAGCACATTCGTCTGCGAAGCTAACTTACCAGCAACATCCGCATTCACCATCTCCGGATGGGTCTACCCAGAAAGCCTCAGCGGCAACACCAGCCAGTTCATCTTCAGCCGAGCAACAGACACCACCCACGGCTACGCAGTAACACTCAACCCATCAACCAGACAGCTCAACATGACCATCATGAACGGTAGCAACTTTGCAAACATCACTACCGAAACCAACATGTTCCTACCAAACCAGTGGACACACATCGCCGTCAGCTACGATCAGCAAACCGCCAAGATCTTTGTAAACGGAACACTCAAGAAATCACAGACCGCCGCATTCACCATCAGCAACAATGCTTCAAAACTCCTCCTCGGCAGCAGCACCTACTACGGCCGCATCGATGAGGTCAGCTTCTACAACAAAGTACTTGCCGATACAGAAATTCAACAGCTTGCCACCCTTTCCGGCACACCAGCAGGAGCACTCGCTTCCTGGAGTTTCAACGAATGCAACGGCGGCACAGCAGTAGACACCATCGGCGGATACAATGCACTGATTCAACAACCGCTCGAATGGACACAAGGCCGATCAGGTTGCGCAGTCCGCTGGCCGATAAACACCGCAGGTGCATCAATCGCTTCAACACCAGTCGCTCAATCCATCGAACCAGTCGACCAAGCAAAGATCGAAAAAGTAACCGTATCCAACGACTCCACTGTAGCCCTCGGCGCAGGAGTAGACACCACAACCTACCACGCCGGCGACACACTTACCTACAGAATAACGGTTCGTAACACTGGCAGCCAGCCAACAACCGGCATCATCGTCAACGATACACTCAACCCATCATTCACCTACCTGAACAGCAGCATCACCGGCCCAGGCGCCAAAGAAGACACCCGTCCAATGCTCCGTTGGGAAATCCCAAACATCGCAGCAGGATCGGCACAATCTCCAACCGACATCCCACTCGAATACAAAGTCAAAATCAACGACAACGTCCCAGCCGGTACTGTCATCAGCAACTGTGCATACCTCAACGACCGTGACGGACACAAATACTGTGTAGAAGCCCCAGCCATCACCATCACCGCCGGAGCAGGAACCAACTGCGGCGGCACCAGCGCACTTCTTCAGTCCTACAAAACTGCCTCCAACCTTTCCCGTACCGACGGCACAAACCGCCCAGGCGACCGTATCAAACACAGCATCATAATCCAGAACGTTGGCACCGTTTCCGCTACCAACGTCGTTATCTCCGATACCGTAGACACCGATCTTGAATACGAAACCGGCAGCATCACCGGTGGAACAACCAGAGATGACACTGGATTACCGCTACTCAGATGGACAAACGCAACTATCAACCCAGGTCAGATTGTTGAGCTATCATTTATCTCCAGAATCAAAGCCACCGCCCAGGCAGGAAACTTCGTCGATAACGTCGCCCATATCACCTTCAACGAAGGCGCACCACTCAACCCAGTAGCACCATCATTACCAATCAGCGACAACAACGGATCACCAGTCTGTACCATCAACTGCACACCAACGCCAACACCAATCCCAGGAAGTGGAAGCACACTCCTCACCGTTAACAAAGAAGTCGACAAACAATACGTCGCACCAGGTGAAGTAATCACCTACATCCTTACCGTAGCAAACAAAGGCACAGTAACCGTCAACAACATCACCATGAGTGACGACATCCCATTCGGCACATCGTATTTACCAGACAGCATCACATACAACGGTGGACCACTCACCTACGACGCCTACAACAAACCAAGCAACAGCCTCTACATCAACGTCGGCACACTCCTTCCAGGCCGCATGGCAGTGATCATCTTCAAAGTCATCGCCAGCGACCCAGGACCAAGATGGCAGAACGTTGATAACCAGTCCAGAGTCTTCAGTGACCAAACCAACCTGCTTTCCAACGTAGTGAGAACCATCATCATTGGCAGACAGCAAGTATCGCTCAAACTCACCCTGCCAACCACCGGTATGGAAATCAACATCCAACACATCCTGCTTGCGCTCCTGCTCAGCGTCCTCACCGCCATGGGCATCAGCATCTACAAAACAAAAAGAAATAAACCAACAGGGGAGGGGAAATAAGATGAAAAAATTACTACAAAACACAACAAAATTTCTACTTGCTACCCTCCTTTTGGTCGGCTCCACCGCATTCGCCCAAGTCGTTCCAGCAAACCTCCACCACCTCCTTGTAACCAACGGCACCGGCTACCTCACTTGGGACAACCAAGGCAACACCCTCGTAGCCCCAACCTACGGACAAGGCGCCGTTATTCTCAATAATTTCCTTTACATCCTCGGCGGAACAAACAACACACGCGTTCACCGCACACAGCTTTCTCTCACCCAGACAGGAATTACCCAATCATGGAACACCGCAGACCTGCTTCCCATGGGCACGCAATATTTCCACAGCGCAGTCACCGATGGCACACACATCTACATCCTCGGTGGAAATAACGGCGGAGCAACACTCAACACACTCTACTACACTACCCCAGCTGCTGACGGCACCATTATTTCTTGGACACAGAACAGCACCTTCCTCCCATCCTTCTCTCAACAACAACAAAGCTTCATCGCCAACGGCTACCTCTACATCGCAGGCGGACAAAGCTCCCCCTCCGGCCAACCAAAAGACACCATCTATGTTGGAAAAATAAACAATAACGGTTCAATTTCCAACTTCAGTCAAACAACATCACTCCCAATCGGGCTTACCGATCAGCGTATGATCGTTATCGGCAACCGCGTCTACGTCACGGGTGGTTACGCTACGTATAACGGACTCGGAGCACCATTAGCACTCGTATTCTCTACAGAAATACTACAAGATGGAACGCTTATGGCTCCATGGCGTTTCGAAACAGCTCTACCAAAAGAACTTTACCGCCATAGTCTCGCATTCTTCGGCAACCGTCTCTATGTCCTCGGTGGTCTCGACAGAACTGGAAAGGAACAGAAAACAGTGTACAGCACCACCATAGGAACAAACGGTGAAATAACCAGTTGGAACGAAGACCCAACACCATTGCCCTATGCCGTTGCTTACCACCAAACCATCCAACACAATGGAAAAATCTATCTCCTCGGTGGACGCACTGACCAGGGACCAACCTCGGCCGTTTACTTCGGTCAAAGCCTCATCCCAAATCAACAAACCGAAAACTTCTTCCCAATCACCGTCACAGGTATGGATAGCGCTGGACAGATTGTCACCGACTATCGTATCAACACAAACCTCGACGTCTATCGTCAGGGAAGTAGTTTCTTCATCTCCCCAACACTCTTCCCAGTTGCCAACTTCCGTAACGGCAGCGCAACAGACTCCGTGAAAGTGTGGCCAGCAGGTTCCGATGTGAAAATCTTAGCCAAGCAACAAGGATCCTTCGGTGTAGCAGGGGAAAGCAATGCCTTCTCCATCCTCAACCCAAATCCAACAATAGGTGCAGTCAGCCCAAACAAAGGCTTCAACAACCAGACAAACACCATCACTATCACCGGTGGAAATTTCTATGCGGACGGCAGCACACTCCCAACCATTCAGCTCGGCCCCATACTGCTTTCCAACATCCAGTTCACCAGCAACACCACCATTACCGCACAAGTTCCAAAGGATATCACCGCCGGAAAATTCGATATCGTCATCACCAACCCCGACGGCAAAATTGGCACATTTTCAAACGCATACGAAGTGCTCGATGCAGGGGCCAGCGCCACCTTTGTTATCAATGCCAACGACTACGCCACAAACAACCGCAACGTTACCTTGAGAATGAACGTCCAGAACCCACCAAACGCTACCATCTCACTCATGAGATTTTCAAACGACAACATCCACTTCTCAGACTGGGAACCATTCACCGAACTCAAACAGTGGCAGCTGGAAAAAGGTTCCGACGGCGCCCGCGTCGTTTCCGTCCAGTTCAAAGACACCCTTGGAAATGAATCCGGACTCTACTCCGACACCATCATCTACGACAACACACCTCCAACAGTAAACTACGACAACATTCACCAGCTCCCTGACAGCCCTCAAGATAGCCCAACAATCGAAGGCTCCGTTACCGACACAACTGCCGGCATCGATTTCATCCTCTGGGAAGTATGGAAAACAGACGGATACCAGCTCCTCGGCGAACAACCAGTAACCGCAGGCATAGCACAATATTTCAACCCAACCATGCATTTCACGGTTCCCGTAACACTTGCTCCAGGCATGTACCGTGTCCACGTCAAAGCCTACGACCGCGCGGGAAATCAAGGCGACAACATCGATCACCCAATGGTGTTCACCGTAACAGGGCAGGGGACAAAATCCCCACGCACGCTCGGTAGCATCACTGGCGTATTCACCAATCAAAACATCGGTGTTGGTGGCGTTGCCGTCTATGTATACTCAGCTTACGACCAAGGCACATTACTCCGCGTAACCAAAACATCCTACGACATCCTCGGCTACTACCAGGTAGACGAACTCCCAACCGGCCTTTACAAAGTCAGCTTCCGCGGCGGTGGACTCAACCAAGAATGGTACTACGGCTACACTAACAGTTTTAATAACGCCAAAATTGTTGAAGTCACTGCCCCCTACAACTCCGACAACATCAACTTCGAACTCACTCACGCCATCCCCACATACCCAACAACTGTCCCATCTGGAACAGCAGTTATCACGGCAACCCCAACAGTAACAAACACACCTCAATCAACAGTAACCTCCATACTCTCTGCAACACCCACTACTTCTTCAACCGGAAAAGTGATCACCATCAACAACGACGAACCATCAACAGGAAATCGCAACGTCACGCTTCGTTTCAACCCACCCATGACCAACGCTTGGACAAAACTTTACCTCTCAAACAACAACATCAATTTCACACAGATGAATTACATGGCCGTAAACAGCAGCTGGTTCCTTGAAGTCGGAGCCGGAGAAAAAACAACCTACGTTGTCTTCGAAGACGCTCTCGGCAACCAATCCGCAACCTTCTCCGACAGCATTTACCTCACCTCAGATGCTTCACTCACTCCTACTGCAACCGCGCAACCAGCAACGAACCAGTTCACAGCAGAATACTACAATAACAGCATGCTCTTCGGCGCCCCTGTTCTCACCAGAAATGAAGAACGTATCGACTACAACTGGGCACTTTCTTCACCTCTCTATCCTCTCTACAGTGATTCCGGTGATTATTTCTCAATCCGATGGACCGGAAACTTCACCTTTGCAGAAAGTGGTTACTACCGATTTAACGCCACCTGTGACGATGGTTGCCGTCTCTTCATCGATGGAAAGCTCAATATCGACAAATGGCAGTTACAACCAGCCAGCACCTACAGCGCACTTGCCTACCTTACTTCAGGCAGTCACGAGATAAAGCTTGAGTACTTTGACTACACCGACCTTGCACAGGCGAAGCTTACCTGGGAATACACCAGCAACACACTCCCAAATCAGTTTTACGCCCAATACTATGACAATCCTTATCTCATCGGCACCCCAGTGTTTACCAGATACGACAACGAAATCAACTTCGATTGGGGAATGACCTCCCCACTCCGTCCATACCTTCCAGCCGCTGATGACAATTTCTCAGCACGCTGGATCGGCGACATCACCATTGGCACCAGTGGTAACTACACCTTCAAAACCACCTGTGATGACGGTTGCCGCCTCTGGATAGATGACGCACTCGTTATCGATGATTGGAAACCGCAGTCAGCCACAACGATTACCAAATCAGTATTTTTACCGTCAGGAACACACAACGTCTGGATGGAATACCAGGAATACGGAGGTAGAGCAACCGCTCGCCTCGAATGGTTCTCATCAGGGTAAGACTTCTCAAAGTCCCCCTGACAAGGGGGATTTAGGGGGTTAAAAACCCACCCTGTCGCACAGAAAAACACTAAAAGTGCAGTAAAAACAAAAAAAATATAAACCAAAAATTAACATAAAAAAACAAAATCAAAGGAGCACTCCATGACTGAACCAATCAAAAGCATCGCCGCCGCTGATGCACGCGCAAACTTCTCCGACATCCTTGCACAGGCCTATTACCAGAACAGGCTGTTCGTTGTAAAGAAGTCACGCAAACCAGTTGCTGTTGTCATCGGTATTGACCAGTTCCGCGCCCTCCAGCAGGCCGCAAAACAAGGTCAAAGCCAGACACAAAATCAACCAGAGGTTACAACGACATCCCAAAAGGATGCAAAGGTCGCGACTCAACCTGTAAACAAAATTCTCTCGGTCTCTTACTAAATCCAAGTAAGAAAAAAGAGAAAAGGAGGGAAACATGTTGAGCTTCATACAAGGAGCATGGCAGCACTTTCAGAAAGTGTTCCGCTTCATGCTTCGAGGACCAAACGCATACCTGAAAAAAACAAAAATAATGGCGCAAGAACAAGATAAAACGGTGGTTTTGAAAAAATCCGGGCAACCGGTACCCGCCCGAGCTGCGTCAATTTTTCACAAAGGCTTACTGTTTGCGGCAACAGTAGGTATCCTCATTATTCCTCTGGTTCAGTCATCGAATCTAATTAACATATTTCCGAAAGAAAAAGATACCAAAGCAGCATGGAACAACGCCCGTCAGACCTGTGACAAAGATCAATTCTGTGTCTATGTCTACGACTTCTCAATCCAGGCTGCATTCCGTAGCTACGGTGGTATCAAATATCTGACTCCCGGACAAGCTACCTTTGGTAATGCTTCAGAATATCAGTTCAACTACAACGATGCCATCTTCAAGCTGGGCCCTCCCTCAGCAGCTGGTGTCTATCGTGCATGGATTCACGGACTCAACAGCAATTATTACGTTGTTACCAACTTCAACGGACGCAGTGTCCCACAGTGGATTAGTGACACCAATCAATTCAACCCAACTAACTATCCAACCCAGTATGATCCAAGTTTTATCTATCCCTACCCTCAGCTCCCTCTTGCCTCAACAAGTGCAGTCGGCAAAACAATCGAAACCACTGGCGGAAATGTGACGGATAAAGCCAATCGCCTAGAAGGACAGTGGGTGTTCCTCTTTGTTGACCAGTTTGCTACTCAAACACCATTGCCAACAGCTACCGTCCCACCAGGCTCAACATCTACGTTCACACCCACATTCACATCTATCATTCCTGTTTCAACGTCTACATTTACACACACTGCGGTAAATACGAATACCTTTACCAACACCCCAACCCGAACAGTTACTGGAACACCACCGAACACAGCAACATTCACAGAAACGTTCACACAAACTCCCACACGAACAGCAACCGGATCACCAACCTCTACAGGAACACCTGTGTTCACCTTCACATCTACACCCACATTCACGGCAACACCAAGCCCAACCAGCACACGCACACCAGGGATCAACAACAGTGATCAATACTATACCGGGGGGAGTAACCCTGTCGCCGATCTTGCTTGTCACAAAGAAGACTTGACCGGCAATCAAATCTGGATGGGAAATCAAAACAAAAGTCAGGGAATATTTTTCAGCTCTGCTTCAGGAAGAAACAACCCTCCCCAAGTAGATGATGGTGTAAGGCTGGTAGTAAACAACGTGATGATCACACCTGTTGCTGACCAATTCACAGTTGGAGCAAGTGCCGGAGACGCATTTAGTATCTATATCATACCTCGAAATGAACGAACATCATCGTTCCCTATCAACACATTGGCATGGATCGATTGGGACAGAAATGCAGTCAAGTTCCCTGGCGATGGCGATCTCTACTATACCAACGGAGCTCCACTAAACGCTTCGTCTTCAACGTTGTTACCACTTACTTCTACTACCATTCCAATAAGTTTTAATTTCTCTGGATCAGTACTTCTCAGAGTAAGAATCACCGACAGCAGCATCAGACCTGACATCAGCGATACATCATGTCTTCAGAATGGTGAAGTAGAAGACTACCTTATCAATTTCACAGCACCTTTTACTGCCACCCCAACAGCAACCACAACACTTACGGCAACAGCATCGACAACATTTACACCTTCGCTCACAGCAACAATCACTCGGACACCTACCATTTCTGCTACATCTACCACAACACTCACTGCAACGCTTACTTCAACCTCAACAGTTACTCTGACATCTACCATAACCACCACACCAGCTTGGGGATTTGGAGACTGGAGCAACGATTATTACGGTAACAGTCCAAAACTTCCAGCAGCAATGCATCGTGATAACGGGGTAGACGGTCAATGGATTGGGAGAAACGTAACCTATGAAAATGGTGTAAATAGCCCAGGTGAAGCAGAAGATGGTATTTTGCTCAATGGCGCTAGTTCGTTAATCTCACCGCCATATTCCTATACATACCAGTACAATGTCTTTCCCGTCTCATGGGAAACTGACTACACAGTCTCAACCTGTTACCGATTTCACCCAATAAATGCTAGTGACACTATGCGTAACTACGTCATAGCCATCTGGGTAGACTGGAACGGCGATGGAGTGCTCGACAACCAGCTCAATAGCAGAGAAAAGTATGTAGTCTCCATGACCAACCGTCAAAATCAGGAATGTCTCAACCCAAGCGAGTATACGTCATTACCCGGAATCAACTTAAGAGCACAGATGCAATCTGTTGGCAGCAACGGTGGATACCGAGCAATGCGTGTCCGTGCATACCCACAAGGAACCGATCCCAACGCAGTGCTTCCATCAGGCCCCTATGACAACGGTGAAGTAGAAGACTACATGCTCTTCATCGACAACCCACCAACCGCCACAGTTACAGCAACTGCCTCATCCACAGCGACAGTAACCTCAACACCAACAACTACAAACACCCTTACGGCAACACCAACACTAGCCGGACCAAGGCTCTTTCAGATTGAAAAAACACCAGGAATTCCAGCAACCTGCGGAAACCCAGGTGATATCGTGAGAGTCCTTGGCAACAACCTTGAAGACATGCAAAACCAACAAGCAGGAACCTTGTACTTTCAATATGGAGATTTCACAATCACTCTTCCATACAGCCAGTGGTACAACAACGCAATCATCAATGCAATATTCCCAAACCTTCCGATTATTGCAGACCAAAATGCCTTGATCTGGGCAGTAAGACAACCAGACGGCGCAGCAAGTAACTCCCTAACCTACTGTTTCAACACCCCAACCCCTACAGCAACAACAAGCGCAACCATAACAGCCACAGCCACAACTACATCCACTCGAACAGCAACAAACACGCGAACTCCATCAGTAACGACAACGTACACACCATCCTCAACATTCACGATAACTAACACGAGTACTGCAACAGCGACAGGATCACAATCCGCAACCTCTACAGCTACTCTGACTCCAACGCAGACATTTACCGGAACGGTATTTTCTCCAACAAATACAAGTACTAGCACCTCAACATTCACAGCCACCAGCACCCAAGCTACGGCAACATCAACCGCAACAGCTAGTCTTTTACTCCATGAAGTCCTCATCCGAGTAAAAGACAACGCCACAACCAACGCTATAGTCGACGCCCTTGTTAGGCTTTACGGTGATAATGTGAGCTATGATGACAGCGGACGCACGGATGGCTACGGTGAAATCTTATTCAGAAATGTTCCAAATGGACGACTAAATACCCACATCGAAACGTGTAGTAAAAATTTCGACTACAGTTTCTCTCTCTACAACGATGACCCTGCTAGAATAACAAAAACCTACTACGTAGACTGTGTAAACAGCTACACAGTAAGAGTCCACGTCCAGAACCCATACGGCACACCAATTGCAAACGCAACAGTAACCCTCGATGGAACAATAAAATACACCGACAGCAGTGGTATTGCACAATATACTGGAATCCTTGCTGCAACATACACAGCCTACGGTAGATACAACACCGATGAAGGCTCACGAACATTCACTGTTCCAGGCGAGCTGGATCCTGTGATCACACTAGGTGGCGTACATCGAGTCACAATACGTACAATCGACGATGCAACAAGCAATCCAATACCAAACGTCAAAGTAGAATACCGCCCTGCAGCAGGCACCAATCCCCAAATAACTGACAATCTAGGACAGGCATACTTTATCAACGTCCCGAATGGAAGCCAATGGGTTTACATTACCTACTGTGACTACAACCAATGGCCAATGTCTTTCACACTCAGCCCAAGTGATCCTGAAGAAGTCGTAATTACCTACAGACTCTCATGCGCTCAGACCTACAACGTCACCGTCCACGTCCATAACAGCAAAGGCGCTGTAATACCAGGCGCAACAGTCTCCATGTCCGGCACCACAGTAACCGCACAAACAGACAGCAACGGTCGAGTGATATTCACCAACGTACCAAAAGGTGACTACATAGCCACAGCTAGCAAAAACGGTCGTAGCAACAACACCAGTTTCAACGTCCCCGCCGATCTAGACGTAGAAATAATACTCGACATGACCAACCTCCCCGCCACCGGTATGCCATTATCCATCGGCTATTTCTTACTTCTGCTCTTCGTCATCAGCTTCCTTGGGCACGTGGTGAGGAAAGAACTCAAAAAAACAAAACACTAAGACCATACCCCAAAAAGGAGTAAACGTGAAAAGAACTGCAAAAATAGAATCACCTCTAGCTGCAGGTATAAGTAAACATTTACGTACTGACGGAAGAAATAGTGAATCTGGAAAAATCTTATCTGAACAGAAAGAAAGAGCTCTTCGGCCGGTCTTAGAAGCAGCAGCAGGAAGAACGACAATAACTAATGAACAAGCATTAGCCGCAGTGAGGGCTATTATTACTCCACTAAAGAATGAAATCGCATTGCGTGCAGGAGTTGGCGAGGGAGACATTGCTGAACAGCAGCAAGCTATAGCAAAACGCCTAGCAGAAGCACTAACACAAAAAGCAAATGAAAAAAGTGTCTGGAAAAGAGTTAGAAGTGATGGTCGTAGTGCTGCAGTTGCAACTAAGGGGCATATTGAACAAGTTGCAGCGGTTCTAACAAAATTAATAGAACCTAGTGTAGAAGCAGAAACGCGTGCAATACAAGAGCAACAAAAGGAAAAGCATAGGAAAAAAGAACAAGCTAGACTTCTAAAACAGCTTATAGGCAACAACGAAGCAGTTGATCTACGCCATGGAGCAACAGTAGGTGCTGGCGATACATTATTAATGCCTGATCCAAAACCTACTGTTAATAACTGCGATGCATTGGTGTATAGAGTAGAAATTTCTGAGCAAAAAGCTGCTGAACTCATTGCAGCACTTCAAACTACTGATCGTAAGCATGGAACGGAACAATCTGTCCTGCTTCCAGTTACGGCTTGGGAATCTATCACACAAAATGGAGTGTATTCTCAAGTTCATATGCCGGAAGGAAGGTTAAAAATTACTGCAAGACCAGGGGGGGCAATTGAATGCAAATCACCGTATGGAGAAATACTACCTGTTAAAGTTGTAAAAAAATCTGCAGTTACCTCTGAAAAATAAAGAGGGAGTAATCAACCAGGTATAAGCAAGTATCACCCAAGCTTCCCCTCCGTTCGGTCTAGTGTTTTCGACTTAACCCCCCGTTCGGTCTAGTCTTTTCGACTTGACCGTCTATTAAGCAAGTAGTCTTCTCGACTACACCAAAAAAAAATGAAGTGGAGACAACGGCATGCATTGTTTTCACCGTACAACACCATCTCACTACCTACACAAAGACCTAGCAGGTTTTCCGAAACCTGTTAGGTCTAACTGTACTCAACCAAGAACAACAGACTTCAGCCCCTTGTCCCAACGCGGATAGAGACCTACTCCCCCTCCCACACATACACCTCATCCCCCGCCCGCACCTTCGTCGGAACTGTCATCGTCACCAGTTGTTTCTTCTCTGCCGACTGAATCTCAACCCGATCCAGCAATATTTTCTTCACCGTCCCCCGCACAACCCCAGTTGTAGGCCCAGAGATTGTATACACACTCCCCACCCCAAAAGGCACCGAATGCACGACCAGCTCAATAACTGAAAGTTTCGGGTAGAAATGCTTTATTTTGCCAACAAACCGTTTGGTCTTTGTAGCCTTATTCCCACTCATACCACTCCACGACTCCACCGGCTTCCCCATATAAAACCCATCAGAAAGCCCTCGATTAAACACCGTCCCAAGCTCTTTATTCCAAGCACGAATCTTATCTTGGGTATATGTTCCCTCAGCAATCGAATCCAACGCCTTTCGATAACACCGCACCACCGTCTCCACATACTCTGCAGAACGTCCACGCCCTTCAATCTTCAACACCTTCGCCCCAGCAGCAATAATCTTATCCAAAAACCCGATCGTACAAAGATCCTGCGGGCTCATCACATACTCATTATCTACTACCAAAGATTTTCCAGTTTGCTGATC
>Ga0194060_10000647_pt1 | contig 25227 bp, 16 predicted proteins | sample SepL225m_MetaG_FD_163427 | JGI IMG/M metagenome (GOLD analysis project Ga0194060, IMG submission 163427) | Anoxic zone freshwater microbial communities from boreal shield lake in IISD Experimental Lakes Area, Ontario, Canada - Sep2016-L222-5m | ecosystem: Environmental > Aquatic > Freshwater >... | reverse complement strand
GACCAGCATCATATTCACCATGCGGATGACCGGGGCGCCCTCGGCGCTCTCCATCATTTCCTCAAGACTAACCTCCTGCTTTTCCTCTTTTCCGACCTGGATATCGTTGTCGGAATCCCTCATGATATCCTCAAGATCCAGGTTGGTCGTCCCTTCCACCGGCGCCAGCGCGCGGGTCAGCGTGTCCTGAATATCCTTTTCAGTCGCCACCAGCGGCATCACCGTCAACCCCGAGATCACATGCAGTTCATCCATCGCCATGATGTCAAACGGATCGCCCAGCGCCACCAGAAGCATCCCGCCGACCTTCATGATCGGAAGCGCCTGCCGCTTCCGGAGCACATCGGCGGGAATCGATTCCAGCAACTGGGGATTGGGGGTAAAATGCGACAGGGCGATCGGCGCCATGCGGAGATATTCGGCCAGGCAGAGCGCGGCCTCAACCGGAGTAATCAGGGAATTCTCGATCAGGTATTTTTCCAGGCGAACAGAGGCCGCCTGGGCGCGATCCTGCGCCTGCTTGAGGGCCTCTGCGGAAATGCCACCCCGCCTCAGAAGAATATCGGCAATCCTGGAACTATGGGCAACCGTTGTCATGACACGGGAACACTTCTAAGCCAACCGCACACGGGTGTCAAGAACCCCCTGAACCGCCTCCCTCCCGGAACTCCCTGTCCCGGTACACACCCGGATCCGACATCGCCCGCCTGCGCATCCGAACGTAAAGTCCTGCGGCAACAAGCGGAATTACAATTCCATCAAACAAAAGCGCCAGACTGAAATCCCGGGGCAGATCAGCCAACCTCGCCAGACGTTCCGGAAGAATCACATAAATGAGCGGATACATCACAAGAAACGACAGGGCCGTCACAACCATGACACTCAGGGTTCGCGCCGCAAACGTTCTTCCGTCAGGTATTTTCATTCCCGCCGCCCGACGCTCAAAGCGGATAAAGGCTGACACCAATACCTCACGACTTGGAAATTATCCCATAATTCCAACTCCGGGTCGAGTCCTGCCCGCTCGTCATCGTGTTTCCAATTCAGAATGACGGGAATGGCCGAAACCCGGATCGGGGCCAACCAGTCCCCTTTTCTTTTCCCCGTCGCGTCCGTCCATGCCAGTCTCGGATGCGCCTCCAAGTCGCGTCCCTCCTTCGAAACACGCACTGAAACAACCTTGTCCACAGCGTCCACCCTTTCCGCATGGAACCGGTGCCAACCGCCCATGACGGAAACTCTGGGTAATTCCAGAAGTTTGCATGCCCGCCCGGTTGTCGCAATCCCATCCTCGCATGTCACCGCCGTGGTAAACCGGCTCCGGGAAACACAGGCAAGGGTTGCCTCCCCGTATTGCCCGTAGGGATAGCAGAACCCCTCGGGCGTAAACCCGCCCCTTTTCCTGAGATCCCGATAACAGCCCACTATTTCATCCCGGGGATCTGCCAGGGCACGGAGATTGGCATGACTCCGGCTGTGTCCGCCAAAGACCACCGAGCCGCGCGCCTGCATGGCGCACACTTCCGGCCACGAGAGGATGGGCGTGCCTTCGAAGGTTTTCCGCGTTCGTGGAGATTCGCTGACCTGTCCCGTAATCAGGTAACACACCCCTTGAAATCCGTATTGCTTCAGAAGCGGTTCGGCGGTCTCGAGAATATTAAGATACCCGTCATCAAATGTGATGATAACAGGTTTGGCCGGGAGCGGCCACCCCCAGCGCCGGTTGGCTGCGAGATCGGAGGGGCGTATACTCGTGTAACCCCGTGACCGAAGGCCTTTTAGATGGTTCTCGAAATCACGGGATGTAACCCACCAGGGCGAATCCTCGGTATCCCCGATTTTGTGATACATGAGCACGGGAATAGGGACAATTCGAGCCTTTTCGCGAAGGAGAAACACCGCCACCAGGATCAACATCAACACCAGAACGGGAATGAGCCTTGATCTGGTTAACCAGGCGTTCATTACGCACTGTGGGGAGGAAGCGCTCCGTTTTCGTTCAGATACTCAAGCACATCCGCCGGGATGGCCCCCTTCCCGGGCCACGCGAATTTACGAACCATGGTGAGCGCTGAGTCGCTACTCCCGATCCGAAACACAACGGGATGCCGGGGCAGAATGATGCACGGGGGAAATTCTCCGTCATGAAGCTGGATGTATTTTTCGAGTTTCGCCGGACGAGCGCCCTGGCCATTATACTGGATATACTCACCCGACACCTGGTACAGGTGCTCTTCAACCACGGGTTCGACCGCCTTGGTCTGCTGGGGCGATACCTTCTTCTTCACCTCGGTGACCTTCTCCGCCTGATTTCGCCCATATACCGACCACACGAATCCCGTCTCCGTGAGTTTCTGAACACGCTCCGCAGACAGTGATCCCATCTTCTTGCGGTGCCGCTGGTTCGCCACCCAGTTGGCCAGATTGGGATCGGAAGGATAGGACGAGGGAACGTCGCAGTTGCCGTGCTTTTTCTTAAACTTGATCAGCCGCGCAAACATTTCATTCCAGACTTTGTCTGCCGGCGCCCAGACAAAATCGATCTGGTTAAGCCGATTCACATAATATTTCTGAAGTTCGCCTATTTTGTGGCGGAATCGCTGCATCGCCACCCAGCGCCCCAATTGGGCATTCTTTTCCCAATTGACGGGGACATGGCAATGCCCCTGCTCTTTTTTGAATGCCTCGAGAGCGCGAAACATGTTATCCCAATCCACTGTCCGCCGCGCCATATCGATAGTCCTCGCTCTGTTCCGGAAAACCAGACCCATTCTCCAACTCCGGATATTCTGTCACGCGCGATTGGGTTCTGACAACTTCTTTTCTGGCTTATTATCTGTCGGCGGCTTTTAGCGCGGCGTCAATATCGCCTTCGGTAAACCGATCCGTCAGTTTTTTCACCAGTCTTCCCTCTGCGTTGTAAAACCAGAATTGGGGCAATGTTTTGAGGTTCAAGGACACGCAGATGGGCGCATTGAAGTCCTGCGCCACCACCTTCAGAACCACCAGTCGGCTGGGACGCCTGGCCATAATCCCCTGAAGATAGTTTCCTTCACGCACGCTACCCACCGCCTGGGGATAGTGAAAATGAACAACATTGACGACTCCCCGTTTCAGTGAACTTTCTATATCCACCACCTCGCCGCGGCTGATCACCGGAGTCTTGTCCGTCTCAATGACATGCCATTTCCCGGCCCCCTTCCAGTCGCGGGTCTCGGGCGCCCTCCCCGGCGCCACGATGCGGGTTGTAACCGCCGGATCCTGATCCGCCCCGGCTTCCGCAGGAGGAACAGGAGGACGCACCACCGGGCCCAGAACGTCCAGACTCTTAAGCAGGATCACGGGTTCTGTCAGAAGCACTCCCTCTTTCCTGAACCGGAGCGTATTGTGGTCAATTCGCGAGAGCACAACCGAGTCGTAAGACTTCATGGCCAGTGACAACGAGGCCCTGACCGGGGAACCCAGCACAATACTTTTAACATCAATCGCATACTCAAGCCGGGTCACGCCATCATCAGTCTTGAATTGAAACTTCCGGTTCGAATATCCCTGAAAACGCCCTTGCACCTCCGTACTGTCCCGCAAGGTCAGGATGTCGGCGCGGGCCACGCAACCCAGCATCAGCACAAGAGTGAAGAAACGGAACTTCATGGCTTATTCCCATTCGATCGTTGCCGGCGGTTTCGAACTGATGTCGTAAACCACCCGATTGATACCGGAAACCTCATTGATGATTCGGCTTGAAATACGGGCCAGAGTCTCGTACGGCACACGAGACCAGTCGGCCGTCATACCGTCCTGACTCTCCACGATGCGCACCGCCGCCACATTCTCATAGGTTCGGCTGTCGCCCATGACACCCACCGACTGGATGGGCAACAACACCGCGAACGACTGCCAGATCCGGGGATAGATGGGATCCTTCTGCATCTCCTCCTGAACCCGGATGTCCGCCTTCTGGAGCAACGTCACCCGCTCCTCCGTCACCTCGCCCAGAATCCGAACCGCAAGACCGGGACCTGGAAACGGCTGACGGTTCACCAGATTATCCGGCAGCCCCAACTCGCGGCCCAGCAGGCGCACTTCGTCCTTGAACAGTTCGCGGACGGGCTCGATCAACTTGAATTTGAGATCGGCGGGAAGGCCGCCGACATTGTGATGACTCTTGATGGTCACCGACGGCCCGCCGATCGGCGAGGCGCTCTCGATCACGTCCGGATACAGCGTGCCCTGCGCCAGAAAATCAACCTGGCCAAACGTACGCGCCTCGGTTGAAAAAACATCAATGAAGGTCTTCCCTATCGCCTTGCGCTTCTGCTCCGGCTCCACCACGCCCTTCAGAGCCGACAGGAACCGATCCTGCGCATGCGCTACATGCAGGTCGATTCCGAACGCCTTGCCGAAAAGTTCCTCAACCTGTTTGGCCTCACCGGCGCGACAAAGGCCGTTATCCACAAAGACGCAATGCAACTGCTTGCCAATGGCGCGGTGCAGAAGGGCCGCCACCACCGAGGAATCCACGCCCCCGCTCAGACCGCACAGTACATGACCATCCCCCACCTTCTCCCGGATCGCCACCACACTTTCCTTGATGAACTGAGCCATTTCCCAATCCGGTCGGCATTTACAGACATCAAATAGAAACCGGCTCAGGAGCGTGGCGCCCTGGGGCGTGTGAACCACCTCGGGATGAAATTGGAGACCGTAGATACGACGGCCCGCATGACCCATCGCCGCCACCGGACAGGTGTCCGTGCGGGCCATCACGGAGAATCCCTCCGGCATTCGCTCAACCTGGTCGCCATGACTCATCCAGACATCCAACTCCCCGGGGAGGTCGCGGAACAGGGACGATGTGTCCACCACCGCCACGCGGGCGCTTCCATATTCGCGCTCCCGCCCGGGTTTGACGGCGCCGTTCAACAACTTGGCCGTCATCTGAAGCCCATAACAGATCCCCAGCACGGGCACACCCAGGTCGTAGATCGCCGGGTCGCACAGGGGCGCCCCCTTGTCCAGCACGCTGGACGGCCCCCCCGATAATATGATTCCCGCCGGCTTCCGGGCCGCCAGTTCGGCGGCCGTGATGTTGAATTTCAAAAGTTCCGAATAGACCCGCTGCTCGCGGACGCGCCGCGCAATCAACTGGCTGTACTGGGAACCAAAATCAAGAATGGCTATCCAATTGTGCCCCTGCATGAGTGTCACGCCTTTCGGATCAGATCGCGGAATTGGTTGAATAGATAATAGGGATCGTGCGGACCCGGCGAGGATTCCGGGTGGTACTGCACACAGAACATCGGCTCCTTCCGATGCGAGAGCCCCTCCACCGTCTGATCGTTCAGATTCAAGTGAGTCACCTCCACGCTCCCGGCATCCAATGTTGCCGGATCCAGCGCGAAGTTGTGGTTCTGAGACGTGATTTCCACCGCACCCGTCCGCAAATTCTTCACCGGGTGATTGCACCCATGATGCCCGAATTTCAGCCGGTATGTTTTTCCACCGCAGGCAAGGCCCAGGATCTGGTGCCCCAGACAGATCCCCATAAGAGGCACTTTCCCCAGCAGGTTACGGGCCGACTCAATGGCATACGTCACGGCCGCCGGATCCGCCGGGCCATTGGACAGGAAGACGCCGTCCGGCTTGAGCTTCAGGACGTCTTCCGCCGTCGTCTGGGCCGGCACCACGGTGACGGCCATGCCATTGCGCCTCATGCTCCGCAGAATGTTCCACTTAATCCCGAAATCATACGCCACGATAGTCAGGTCTGCCTTCGGCAACGTGTCGGCAATTCCCCACGATCGCGTGAGTGTTCCTTCCGGATCCCAGGCATAAGCCTTCTTGCAGGACACCTTGGCCGCATAATCCTGCCCGTCGAGTCCGCCCCACCCACAGGCCTTCTTGACCGCCTCGGCCTCGCCCACGTTGCCGGTCACGCTGATAAATCCGCGCTGGGTTCCCTCGGTGCGAAGTTTTGTGGTCAACGCCCGGGTGTCGATTCCGGCAATGGCGGGAATGTTCCACTTCACCAGATAATCATGCAACGACCCGTCCGCGCGCCAGTTACTGGGCGTGTTCATGTCGTGCAGAATGAACCCGCTGGCAAAAAGTTGACGGCTCTCCATGTCGGCAAGATTCATGCCCGTGTTGCCGATCTCCGGATAGGTCATGGTCACAAACTGGCCGCTGTAGGAGGGGTCACTCAGAATTTCCTGATACCCGGCCATCCCCGTATTAAACACCACTTCTCCCAACCCATCCGTGACGGCGCCGACGGAATGCCCCCGCAGAATGACGCCATCCTGCAACGCAATAAATGCCTGGCGTGCCCGCTGTTCACCCCAATTCCATTTCGAAACCATAAACCATCCTTCCAGTACCGCGAAAAAGTTCAGATACTCTAGCGGTTCTAATGCAACTTGGCAACGGTAAGGAGGGCTTTGAAAAAAAAAGATCAGCGGGCGAGATGGTCGGACGCTCTTGCCATAACTTGCGGAGGAACAGCTATGAGTCATCTGCCACAGGGGGGTGTGACATCATGTTACTGACGGAGCACCACCTCGCCCACTGACGGGGATCATCATGAGGCAGGTTCAGATTTTCCACAATCAGGAATATCCTGATTCTGCATCAGGGTTTTTCTGATGCCGCGTAAGGCAAAAAAAGCCCGCCGGAGGGCGGGCTTTTCGCGGACTCATCGGTCAGAAAGCTCAGGATCCCTGAGGAAAGGCCATTTCCGGCGCCGGTTTGGCGAGATCGGAAAAGGTGATCTTAACCTGGCTCTTCAACTTCTCGATGAAGGCCTGGAACGACTCCATCTGCTTCTTCTGCTTCAAATGCTCAACCAGTCGATCCTTCACCTCGGCCAGTTCCGTGGTCTTGCCGGATGAATGTTCGGTCACCTGGATGATATGATACCCGAATTGGGTCTCCACCACCGGACTGATCGCATTGGTCGCCTGGCTGAAGGCCACATCTTCAAACGCCTTGACCATCTGCCCGCGCGGGAAGGATCCCAGATCGCCACCGCGATCCTTGCTGGGACAATCGGAATTTTCCTTGGCAACCTTGGCAAAATCGGCTCCATCAACCAATTGCTTGCGAAGGCCTTCAATCTTGGCTTTCTTTCCGGCTTTCACGGCATCGGTATCCGCTGTCTCGACTTTCACCAGAATGTGGCGCGCGGAAACGGTCTCGGGCTGGACAAAACTTTCCTTTTGCTCGGCATAGAACTTAACGACCTCCTCGTCCGACACCACCGTGTTGGTCGGAACTTCCGTCTCCACCAGCAATTTGATCCGGATCTCTCCCGTCAGATTGGAGCGAAGTTGGTCAATCGTCATGTTTTCGCGCTTGAGGACATCATCCATGGTCATCTCCTTGGGCAGGCGCGTCTTGATCATCGCAAGGGCATCATCAATATCCTTGGGCGTGACGGTCACCTTGCGCTTATCGGCCTCCTGATTCAACAGGGTGCGAACGACAAACCGTTCCGCGGCTTGTTGGCGGAACCGGCCCATCAGGGATTCCATCTGCCCCGGCCCCATCTTGGCGGCCTGCTGGCCCAGCATGGCCTTGATCTGCTGATCGGCTTCGCCGACAGTCAGTTTGGTTCCTCCCACGTCGACCAACATGGCCGAGGGATCCACCGCCGCCGGCGCTTTCACCGTTGAAACCGGCGCCGCAGATTTTACGGGCGCCTTGCTGTTCTCGCCGCTCTTGTTACACCCCGCGATCAAGACGGCAGCCACTCCGCCGCACACCATAACGGATACCCATTTCTTAAACATGATCTGTTCCTTCTGTTGATATATTATTTTACCATGCCAAATCAAAACGCTGACAATACGACATTGTCATTGCCAATGGCTAGGAAAATATTGGAGGCGCGGATCGGATTCGAACCGATGGATAAAGGTTTTGCAGACCTCTGCCTTACCACTTGGCTACCGCGCCCGTCTGGAAATCAATATAAGCCGCCACCTTGCGGCGACGGCTCGCGAATCACGGTCGGCTTTACTTCTTCGGCTTGGCTTTGACAGCCGCCTTGGCGGTGTCAATTTTACGCTGAATCTGACGAGTACGACGTTTCCGTTTGGCTCTTGCTCTAAGTTGTTGTCCCATAATGGGCAGGGTAGTTATCAAATCAACACGACCTCTGTCAATGACCGATATAAATGCCCGGCCTTTCTTTCTCTGCGCCGTCGTGGTACATCTTCAGCGTGAACTGGTCGTCCCATTTTCGAGGCCTGCTCCTTGGTTTTATCTGCAGCGGGTTGTCTATCCCCGTTCAGGCGGCCAATGACGGGGTCTGGGAAAAAATCGCCTCGACGCATTTCGTCGTCATGCACACAGGCGACACCAAACTGGCCCAAACCATCTCTGATCACGCCGAAACCTATTACACCGATATAGCCGGCGATCTCGGCTATACGCGTTACCAGAAATTCTGGGTGTGGGATAACCGGGTCAAAATCCTGATCTATCCGACCGCCGAGGCCTTCGCCACGGCGTGTCATGCGCCGGCCTGGGCCGCCGGGCGGGCCAGCGTCGAACGGCACGAAATTGCCAGTTACCGACAAAGCGGCGACTCCTTTCTCAACGCGCTGCTGCCCCATGAAATGTCACACCTGATCCTCGGCGACTTCATCGGTCTTGAGCATATCCCCCTATGGCTGAACGAAGGATTCGCACAATGGGAACAAGTCCGGCATCCCGCCACACCGATTCCTTTTCCATACCGTCCCGTCCCGCTCAAAACCCTGATGACCATGGATATCAGGCAGGATCATGACCGGCAACGCGTCGCTCTCTTTTACGCCCAGTCAGCCAGTCTTGTGGGGTTCCTGATTAACACCCGGGGGGGAGAACGGTTCGGCGCCTTCTGCCGCGGCTTGAGGGATGGAAAGGCCTTCGAGGCGGCCCTGGCCGCCGCCTACCCGGACGATATTCAAACCCAGGATGGGCTTGAGCAAAAATGGCTTAAGAGTCTGTTGCCGTGAAGCCAAAGTTACGTGGCGACGCCTGTCATATCCCCTTACCACTGACGGCCACTTTGACAACCACCTTCACCATCTTATCCGTCCCGGCCATGGGGGCGTGGGCATCCTCGGGGAAAAACACGGCAAAGTGCCCGGACGGAACGGGGATCCAAATTGCGGGACGATCGGCATAGAACTCCAGATCCCTGGACGCATCATACCCGAGACTTTTCATGCCCGGAACGGCATGGGTCCACCCCATCATGTCCGATCCTTCAGCCAGGTACTGGATATCGATGTATCGCCGATGGGTTTCAAATCGGGCGGCCTCCAGCCCCCGTCCGCCTTCGCGCAGGGTGACGACATAAAGGCGATCACCGTCAATCTCCGTACGGCCGACAGGTAACTTACTGACGTTCTGATCCCGTATCCAGGCAAAGGCCCGGGCAAAAGCCGGATGAAGCGAATGATAGCGTTTTGCATTTTCAAGTGTGTCTAAGATCATACAGTCCTCCCCGTTGGAACGTCCTCATTAACAACAATCCTTATGGTTTTCAATTACTTCGTGGTATCATGATTTTCCATTTTTTGGAGACACACCATGACAGATCGAACGAATATGATACCCATTGACGAGACGGAGATCGGAGAGATTCTCAAATCCATGGGGCGACCCGATACGGCCCGAATCCACGCCATTCTCGAAAAGGGGCTTCTCATGAAAGGCCTTGATTTGAAGGACGTGGCGGCCCTGTCAACGATTAGCGACCCCGAACTGCTGGGAGAACTGTTCACGGCGGCCAGGACGGTCAAGGATGAGATTTACGGAAAGCGGCTGGTCATCTTTGCCCCTCTTTACATCTCCAACCTGTGCGGGAACGAGTGCCTCTATTGCGCCTTCCGGGCCCGAAATGCCGCCATCAAACGGCATGCCCTGACCCAGTCGGAAATTGCCGATGAAGTGAGAATCCTCATTAATCAGGGACACAAGCGGGTGTTACTGGTGGCGGGCGAATCCTATCCGCGGGAAGGATTTTCCTATGTTCTCAAAGCCATTGAAACCGTGTACAGCGTCAAGGAAGGCCATGGGGAAATCCGGCGCGTGAACGCCAATGTGGCGCCTTTGTCGGTTGACGAGTTCAAGCAGTTGAAGGCGGCCCGGATCGGAACCTACCAACTTTTTCAGGAAACGTATCACCAGGCCACCTACAAGGCCGTCCACATCGGCGGCAGGAAGGCGGACTATGAATGGCGCGTTACGGCGCCGGATCGCGCCATGCAGGCGGGAATCGATGACTTGGGCATCGGGGTGCTCTTCGGTCTCTGTGACTGGCGTTTCGAGATGCTGGCGATCATGCAACATGTCCGCCACCTGGAACGGCATTTCGGAGTCGGCCCGCATACCATCAGTGTCCCGCGCCTGGAACCGGCATCCGGATCCGATATGGCCAGTCATCCTCCCAAGCCCGTCTCCGATGTGGATTTCCGGAAGATTGTGGCCATCCTGAGACTGGCCGTCCCCTATACCGGAATCATCATGTCCACCCGCGAGAACGCGAATTTGCGCCGGGAAACGTTCGCCCTGGGCGTGTCCCAGATTTCAGCCGGAAGCCGGACCAATCCCGGCGGGTACGCGGACGGGGAACAGGAAGACCGGAGCCAGTTCTCACTGGGCGACCACCGGACATTGGATGAGGTCGTCAACGACGTGGCGGAGTTGGGGTACATCCCGTCATTCTGCACCGGGTGCTACCGGCTGGGACGAACGGGCGCTGATTTCATGGATCTGGCGAAACCCGGCGACATCAAGCATCACTGTGATCCCAACGCACTCTCGACGTTTGAGGAGTATCTGCTGGATTATGCACGCCCCCAAACGCGGGTCACGGGCGAGGCCCTGATTGCCCGGACACTGGCCGGAATGACGCCGAAACAGCGCGCCATCTCGGACACTCTGGTGAACCAAATCAAGGCCGGGAAACGGGATGTACTCTGCTAAATACGGCTGAAGAACCGCAGATTAGCCAGGTAAAGCAAGTGGCTCAAGCCATTGAAGATCTCAAACGGCGGGATCTTGGATACCCCGGCACGGCGGTCTTCAAAACAAATGGGGATCTCCGTCATGCGCGCTCCCACCCGGGAAAGCCGGAAAACAATTTCCATAAAAAAACTGTATCCGCTGGATTTAATCGCGCCCAAATCAACCCGGCGCAGAAAATCAACCCGAAAGGCCCGGAACGACGTTGTCATTTCGTGCAGCGAGATCCCCAACAGTCGTCTGGCGCCCCAATTGGCGAGAATACTGACGTGGCGGCGATATCCCGAGTAATTGCAGGAGCCCCCCTTCATGTAACGCGATCCCGTCACAAAATCCTGGCCATCAAGGGCCTTCAAAAGGCGGGGAATGTCGTCTGGATCATGCGAGAAATCCGCATCCATGGTGACCAGGGATTCGTACTGCATGGTTTTGGCATACTCCATGGCCCATTCATGCGCACTCCCCAAACCCATCTTGCCGGATCGGTGGACGACCTTGAGGCGGGGATTGAGAATCGCGAGTTCATCCAAAATCCGCCCGGTTCCGTCGGGAGAATGGTCATCGATAACCAGCATATCGTACCCGGCATTCAAACCCAGAACGTGATTGCATAACAATGCAATGTTCTCGCTTTCGTTGTACGTCGCGGTAAAGATCAGCGTCGGTTTCATGAATTCCCGCCGTTATACACAACGCGGGGCCATTGTTCAACCCTGGGTTGTAACTACTCAGGTATTCAGGAGTCAGGAGTCAGAATTCAGAATGGCCTGCGAATAGGCCTCCAGCAACTTACTAACCTCCACCAAGATAAACGGTAAACAGCAAGCACGAATTGGTGGGCCTTCTGCCAAACCACCAAATCTTCAAATGTCTTCGCGGGATCTCTCATTCTGACTCCTGAATTCTGAATTCTGACTACCTGAGCAGTAACCCCGAGTTAAGGCAAGAGTGTGACCCGCACCGGCAGTTCCGTAGCGTTCTTCCGATGCGGAAGACGGGTGGAAACAGAGTCGCGACGTTGGGTGGTTTGATCCAGCAGTCCCAGACGAATCTTATACTCGCCGGGTGGCAACGAGGCAGGCACCTGGATCGTGCGGGATTCCGTATAGATCTCATCGAATAACGGTCGTTCCAATCGGTTCGAGGGAATCGTCAGTAACAGGACATGATCGTCCTGGAAACGGGCGGAATCCTGTTCCACATGGACAAAGACAGCCCATTTTTCAGGATTGACGCCCGGAGGGCATTTCCAAAAATAGGTAATAGGCAGACTGTTACCACGCCGCACACGGTGATCACCCAGCGTGACCCCGAGGAACTCCACGCCATTACCAAACCGTATGGATGCAGGAATCGCCGGGCGGGCGATGGCCTGCAGAGCCGCCTCGTGAACGGTCGCCTCCGACTCCAACCCCGCCTGCTTGAGAAGCGACACCAGAATTTCCCTGGCCGGATAGTGGTGAGGATAGAGACGGACGGCTTCACGCAAATCGTCCAACGCAGGCAGACATTCATCGCGTCCCTGATGAGTCTTCGCGGACTCAAAAAGCCGCTGGGCCACTTCCTTGTTGGAATATCCCGTCAAACATCCTAATTCAGTCCAGAAGAACCTGGCGGGACGGGTATTCGCGGCCACTGGCGCCTCCCTGGCCACAAGAAACAGTATCAGGGAACCTAACGGCCGTTCCTTCCAGCGAGCCCCGGTCCGGTTCAGCACAACCCGGCTTCTCGGCGCATCCCGAGCGTCCACAAGCAGACCGGTTCTTTCACACAGAGTGAACGGGACCGGTTGACTGGAATCGTCTTCCGGCAGTTCATTCTGCTGTCGAAAAAGCAGGGAGGGAACCACCGTCTTCCATTCCCGGGACGTCGCCAGGGCGATGCGCTCGGATAACCAGCGCGGCGCGTAAAACCGCCTGATCCCACCTTCCCGCAAGGCGGCCACACACTCATCAACGGAGGGAGGCGCGGAGGGGGGGGCCGAGGACTGCTCGAGCAATAAGACTTCGCTCAGACTGATGGCCTCCTCGGTTTTCCCCTTATTATGGAATATCAACCTCACTTGAGTGACCCCGCCGGTGGGGGCCGAAAATCGGAATTCCTGAACGTACTGAACCCCGTCAATCATCACATGTGAGCCCGACCAGAAATAGGAGGTTGCCGGTGTTGGTTCCAGAAGAGTGCGCCATGCGCGGTCTCCTCCATCCTCCCGACCCTCGACCGAGACCATACCGGGATACCGGTTGTGCATGCTCAACAACCGGATCCCGGACAGAAAGACAGGATGCTTGAACTTCATATCCAAGTCCTTCTTCGATTCCGGAGGGATTGCGACATCCCACGCCGTGAACACGGACGAATCGAGAAGAACCCGTTCGACGTCACCCTCTTCAGCGCCCTGAACCTCCACAATATTCGTGGGAGACACATAATCCCATCCCGGTGAAGGCGGAGTGAGGTCATAATCAACCACCACTCCATCCACTGATACCTGTCGGCTTTTCCCGCCGGTGCCAGTCAGAAACACGTCCAATCCCCTGTAGTTGGCGAGATAGGCGCGGCGTTCCGCAAGTTCAGCCCGAAGCGCATAGGATGCCACCCGCTCCATGGGTAAGGCCGCGACGCAGAGTTTTTCACGCGAGGCATAATTCAGCCAGTGGTAAGTATAGTACTCACCTACGAACGTGTTGTCACAGAACGCGCCAACCTGTTGCTCGAGTCGCTCGGCCAGTTGCCACCTGGCGCGATCCGCAGGAACGCCGTCAGGCAGGTGGAAAAGCAATAGGATCTGGGAGGGAATTACCAGTATGGCGGCAATCCAGCCCCAGGGGAAACGGAAACGGCGAAGCAGCGCATCGCAGGATACTCCAATGGCAACGGCCAGAACAGGCACCACAGGCAGAAGATACCGGCAGGCGTGGGCGCGAACAAAATGAGAGGTACTGTAGAACAGCACCAGCACCACCAGGAGAACCGGCATGGCCAGACGGTAGTAGAAAGTTTGCCGATTCTTTCCCCGAACCGCGTCCCAAAACAGGATTCCGAAAAAGCCCAGGACCAAGCCGATCAGAAGGATCAGGCGAAGCGCGCCAACCCCGGTTGCCGGCATCTCGACAATATCCAGGAACAAATCGCCGAAACTGGCAAGTCCCTTTCCAAAACTGACTTTTCCCAATGAGGATCCAAAATCCAGGGAGACCCACTGGTGCGTGGCATTCCATACCCACCAGGGAAGTGACCCCAGAATAAAACCAGACAAACCCGGAACAACGCCGCGCCACACCATGCGCCACCGCCATCCCGCCAGAATCACCATGATGGCGGAGACAAGAAAGACAGTCACCAGTTCGGTGGCCCACCAGCCCAATCCCGCCGCAATCCCTATCAGGAAGTAGATCCACTTCGACGCCTGGCCTCCCCGGTTTTCCCGCGTGACCGCCCGGCAGGTCAGCCACAGGGCCAGCATCCCGCCGACCATCATGGTCATGTAACCGCCTCGCGGCGCCACGGAATAATGAAACAAGGCATCCGATCCGACCAGGCAGTATAACGTGGCGATTATCCCGGCCCGCCTCCCGCCCCCCGCGTCACGGGCCATCACATAGACCAGGGGTGGTAAGAAAGCCCCGATGAGAGCCGTTCCCAGATTGATTGGAAACGCTGTGGGATCGGTTCCGAAAAAAGAGACCATCGCCGCCGACAGAATGGGTTCGAGCCCGCCCATATAGGCAACCCCGTAGGAAAACACGGGGAAATCAGATCCCTCCGCCATGTGTTTGGCCATCAGGGCGACAATCCCGAAATCACCGTTGGCCGAATACCGCATGGTCCAGGCGTTTAAGACCCGGAGGGCGAGTCCTATCACTGTGATCAGAATAATCAATTTAGGCGGGTTCCCTCACATCCACGAAAACCAGTTCTCCCTTGGAGATGGTTTTCTTGCGCCTCTGCAGAACCATCAACTCATACAGTTGTTGTAACAAATCCTTCTCATGTTCTTCGCCTGGGTCTATGGATTCAAGCAGGTCGCGCAAGGCCACCTCCAACCCCTCAATGGGCGTTCCCGAAGGCAGGATCAACAAAAAACGGGCCGGGGCAATTTCCACCAACTTGAGCCATTCAATCTGGTTCAATGACCGCTGTGATCCAACAACAATCAGCGCCTTCCCCGGTAAAACCTCGACCAGTTCAACACCTTTTCTCGACGACAACTCCGTTCCGACGGCGGCCTCGACGCATTTCACAATCGCCCGAGCCCGATCGGCATTCACGGATTCCAATTGTTTCAGTGTTCGTTCCGGCAACGTCACCGTTACAGGACGACGAACTTCCCTGAATTTCGGTGGACGCCCGCCACCCCTCTTATTTATTCTTGTTGATACCATATCTATTCCCACGTATTAATTGAATGCATCCATATTTTTAACGTAATAATTCAGATAAGCAAAGAAAAAATGAAAACCGCGTTGGTATTGGGGGGAGGGCCTGCGGGACTGGCTGCGGCGCTTGAGTTAGCCATTAATAACCACCACGTCACGGTGTTTGAGCGGGATGAGGTTGTCGGCGGTATCTCCAAAACAAAAGAACATCACGGATACCGCTTTGACATGGGCGGGCACCGGTTCTTCACCAAGAACGCTCAGGTCGAAACCTGGTGGCATGAAACGCTGAAGTCAGACTTCATCCGAACCCCGCGCCTTTCCCGGATCTACTATAACCGCCGATTCTTCAAATATCCCATCACCATCAAGGACGCCCTTCATAATGCCGGGGTGGGCCCCTCCCTGCTGTGGTTCCTGAGTTTCCTCCGATACAAGATCAAACCCATACGGCCTGAAACCAGTTTCGCGGACTGGGTTACCAACCGGTTCGGGAAACGATTGTTTGAAACGTTCTTCAAATCCTATACGGAAAAAGTCTGGGGCATCTCCACCACCGAATTGTCGGCCGAATGGGCGGTTCAGCGAATCAAAGGCCTGTCCCTCTGGGAAGCGATCCGGAATGCCCTGATCCAACCCAAGTCGAAGGCCACGTCCCTGATCGAGGAATTCAACTATCCCAAATACGGTCCCGGCATGATGTACGAGGCGGTGGCAAACCGGATCAAAACCGCCGGAGGGGTCATTCAAACAGGGCACCTCGTCACCGGAATCCGCCTTCAGAACGGGCAGGTCACGGGAATAGAAACAACGAAGGACGGAGTAAAAATCGAACACCCCGCCGATGTTGTGGTTTCCACCATTCCGCTGCCGGACACGTTGTCCCTGCTATTCCCGGGTGACCAGAAGGTCGCCGCCTCATCAAAGTCCATGCGATTCCGTGATTTTATCTCCGTCAACCTGATCCTGGAGAAGGCCGATGTCTTTCCAGACACGTGGATTTACATCCATGATCCGGCGGTCAAGATGGGACGAATCCAGAATTTCAAGAATTGGAGCCGCTGGATGACGCCCGACCAGGACTTGACGCCCGTGGGTTGCGAATATTTCTGTTCTGAAGGCGATGACCTCTGGAATACCCCTGATGCCGATCTCCTGAAACTGGCCGCGATGGAACTGAAACTCATCGGACTGGGTGGCGATGCGGCGATCAAGGATGGTTGTGTGTGCCGGGTTCGCCATGCCTACCCGATCTACACCGGCCCTTACAAGGAGGCCATTGCCCACGCGAAAACACGTCTTGCGGAAATCCCCAACCTGCAGGTCGCCGGCCGCGGCGGGATGTTCCGCTACAACAATATGGATCACTCCATCCTGTCCGGCTGGCTGGCCGCGCGCAAACTCATGGGACAGGACGGCAATCCCTGGGACGCCAACACCGACGACGAGTATCACGAACAACGTTAGCCGGCTTCACTGTTCCAGCAGCACCCGGTAGAACTTCGGGCCGGGGGTCGCCGTGGCGTTCGTATAGACGTTCACTTGCGGCGTGGCCGGGAGGTTCGTACCGATGACCAGGTTGAAACCGGTCACGAGGTTCGTCGCCGCCTGCAGCGTGTACACCCTGCCGGTGGCGCTCTGCCACGTCACCAGAAACTCACCGGGCGCCGCCGGATTCGGAGCCACCCCGTACATCACCAGCCGCGAAACCGGGTTGGTCGGATCCGTGCCCGCCAGATACTCGTCCAGATTGAACATGCGGTCATGGTCAGGATCCGCACTGTCTCCGCTGACCGCCGAGTTGCTCAACTCCGCAGTCGTGAAGTATGCGTGACGCCACTTCTCATACTCGGTCCATGGTGTGGTGTCGTGGTCCGCCTCGGTGGCCGTCACCCGAGCGCTGAAGTCGGCGCCGGAGACCCAGATCACGGCGGTGCCGTTGGCTGTGTCGGCGTCCTCGGCCGCAGCCAGGGTCACGGTCTGCCAGGTGCTCCAGTTGGCGCTGGTAAAGACCAGGTTCGTGCCGCCGGTAACGGTGATGTCGCCATCGCCGGATTCCCGGGCAACCGTGACCGTGACGTTCGTCCATGGCTGGGCGCTGAGTTTCACCTGGAACGTGTTCGTGCCGCCCTCGGGCACGCTGACCGAACTCACGCTGGTCGTGACGCCGACATAAGGCTGGTTCTCTTTGATCGCCACCGCGTGTTCGTAGCCGGGGCTGATTGCGATAAAATCGCGGCTGCCGGCAATTTTGACCGGCGTGATCCGCATGACATTCGTGCCATCGCCAAGCTGGCCATAGGCGTTGTTGCCGCTACCCCACACCCCGCCGCTCCCGTCCAGCGCCAGGGTGTAATCGGTTCCGGCCCTGAGGGCGACGACATTCGAGAACCACGTCTGGACAGGCGGATACGCGGAACCGAGCGGATTCAGCGCTCCGTTGCCGAACTGGCCATAGGCATTTTGCCCCCACGCCCACACACTGCCGTCGGCCTTGACCGCCATCACATGATTGGCGCCGGCGCACAGGGCGACCACGTTCGAGATCGCCACCTGCATGGGCGTGAACGCGGGGGAGGTGGGAAAGCCCCCTCCCAGTCCCCACTGCCAGAGGGTTCCGTCACTCCTCAGCGCGAGCGAGTTATCGCTCCCGGCGGCGATGGCCGTGATGTTGGAAAGACCCACTGCCTGCACGGCCGTGAACCGGCTGGTGCTCGTCCCGTCGCCGAGTTCGCCATAGATATTACGGCCCCATCCCCAGACCGTGCCGTCACGTTTGAGCGCCAGCGTGTGGAAGCCTCCGGCCGCAATGGCAATCACATTCGAAATCAACGACTGGACCGGTGCGGGATTCGGCACCTCAAAATAACAGTTGGTGCCATTGCCAAGTTGACCGTAGTCATTGCGTCCCCACGACCATACGTTGCTGCGGTTGTCGAGCGCAACACTATGGCCGCATCCGGCGGAAACGGCCACGAGGTTCGAAATCGCCGTCACCTTCCAGGGGTTGGAACGGGTGGTGGTCGTCCCGTCGCCAAGCTGGCCGTAGTTGTTCCATCCCCACGTCCAGACACTGCCGTCGGTCCGGAGCGCCATGCTCCACTTGTAGTTGTTCCATTGCGACGCCGCGACGGCGGTGACGTTTGTGAACGGTTGTCCACCGCTCAACACCTGGACGGGCGCGTAGCGGGTGACGGTCGTCCCATCGCCAAGTTGGTAGGAGTCGTTCCGTCCCCAGGCCCACGCCGTTCCGCTTACCGGGCCGAAATTGGCGCGGATGGTGGCCGCACCCGCGACGGACACCGTCGTGGTCGGCGCCAGCGGGTTGGCGAAGACCACGGATCCTTCGGTGCAGACCCATCGAACAAAGAAACGACCCGGATTAGCGGTGGCGATGATCTCCACCGGCGCGCCGATCTCCACCACAATCCGCCCGGCGGGCGCAACGGTTCCGCCCGATCCGGCGAGCACCTGCAAAATCGTGCCGGATTCCTGTTCGGTCGCGCTTACGCTCGCCGTCGCCAACCCGGCGGCGGACAACGCGATCACGGCGCTGCCACACTCGATATCCGTATCCGGCGCCGCGGCCAGCGTCACGGTCTGCCACGCGCTCCAGTTCCCGCTGTCGAACACCAGGTTCGATCCGCCGACGACCGTGATGTCCGTATCTCCGGTCACCCGCGCCACCGTCACCGTCGTGCTGGCCGGCGGAGCCGCAGCCAGCCGTGCGCGGAATAGGGAGTTGGATCCTTCCGGCACGGTTACGGAGATCACCTCCGTCTCGATGCCGACGACAGCGACGGTCACGTCGCTGGTGGTGATTTCGTTGGCGTTGGCGTTGCTGACGGTGACGCGCAGGACATAGGATCCGGCGCGGCTGAAGCGGGCCACACTGTTGGAACTCGCCGCCGTGCCGTTCGGCGTGAAGGTCGCCGTGCCCGGGCCACTGACCTGACTCCAGGTGAAGACGAGCGGATCGCCGTCCGGATCGTGAGCGCCCACGCTGAGCGCGGCCGTGTTCGAGACGGCCACCGGGTTCGGCGTGGCCAAGGCCGGGGTATCGATCACCGGCGACTGCGATGCCGTGACCGTAAAAGTGACGGGCACCAGTTTCTCCGGCTCGTCCGGATCCGACGTCGCGACGCTGACCATGGCCGTATGCACGCCCAACCCGGCGGTGGTCGAGTTCAGTGTCAACTGGACGGTATTGCTCCCGCCGCCCGTCACCGTGCCGGTGGATACGCTCTGGCTCATCCACGCTGCCGTGCCGACCTGCAAAAGGGAGGCTCTGGGGCTCCCATTGTTGAGATCGTGGATCCAGAGTTTCCCGGTCCGATCCTTGGCCAGACCGAGGATGTTCCCCGCCGACGGCGAGAACGTCCGGATCACGCGCCCGTCCGTCGGGCTCACCTTGCTGATGTTCTTTCCGGAACTACCCACCACCCAGAGCGCACCACTGAAATACTCGACCCCTCCAAAACCACTTGGGCCGGGCGCCGCGAACGAAGCCAACGTCGCGCCCGTGCGCGGATCCGCCTTCAGGATCCGGCCGTCGTTGGAAACCATCCAAACATATCCGCCACCGAACACAACGCCCATCGGCCAGCCTGCGTCATTCTGAAAGACCGGCACCGACTTCACCGTCAAGTCCTTGGTGAGATCAACGAAGCGGATGTTTTTATACAATGTGTTCCCATCCGCAGACAGGAGGTTCACCCCATCCCAGTCTAATCCTTCGCCTGACGAGAGCCGCATATTTCTGGATTCGTCCCTGGAACCCAGATAAACGCCGTTTGTCGCATTGTACAGGTACACCGTCCAATAAAAGCTGTCGTACACGTACAGGACACTACCGTCGTAGGCCAGGCCGCTGTACGCCTCGGGAGTGTCCGTCGTCGGGATCGTGCGGACTGACGTTCCGGCCTGGTAGGCTTCGTCGCTCTCCTGCCAGAGCGTCCAGGGCATGCTCGCCCCCCCGCTGTTGGCGATGACCAGCGACTGGGTCACGACCGTCCCGATCTTGACTGATCGCACCACGGCGGCGGGCGTGACGCCGATGTTCACATTCGGCGCGGCCACGGCGAAATCCACACCCGCCGCATTGGTCGGCACGGTCACGATGCGCGGCGGCGTGTTGGAGTAGCCCGCAACCCACGGCGTCACGCTCACGAGCGAGGTGGTCATCATCACCGTGCTCAGCGTGAAGTTCCCGTTCGTGTCCACTGTCGTGGCGCCCCGCACGTCCCAGGTTCTCAAGGAAAGGGGCGTAACGCCGGGCCAGTTGGCGTCGGGCGCATCACCGACGACGTAGAAGTCCACTGTCGCGTTCGTCTGCGGGTCGCCCGTATTCGCGTCCGTCACCCGACCGGAAAGGGTCACCGTCATGGCCTCGAAATCCACATTCGTCGCGTCCGGCGGCGTGACAATATTCTTCCGATTCTGGATTCTGCCGTTGCCAGACCAGTAGGAATAGACGGTGTAGGATCCGTCCAGCACATCAAACGCATACTTGCCGTTGAGATCCGCAAACACGGTCAGGTATGTCAACGCCCCGGTGTCAACGTCCTGACCGTAGCAAATGACCTTGAATCCGATCCCCGGGCCGCCGTCAAAACGCACCGTGCCGGAAATCTTGGACATGCCGCGCACCCGAACCGGCAGCAGGTTGGTCCAGGCGTTGCCGGCGCCGTCGCTCGTCACCATCTGGAACGTCACCAGTTGCGGCGGGCAGTCCGATCCCACCGTGAAAACGAAGGCGTTCGATGCCTGCTTCTCGGACAGGCCCTGAATATCGCCGAATGGAATCGTGTTGGATACGACCGTGATGTAGGGATGGGTGATCGAAATCGTGGCCGTGACGTTGGTGGCCGCGTTCGTGCTGGCGTTCATCAGTTTCACCGCAATCTGCGCGGTCTCGCCGGGATTCACCCGCCCGTCGCCATTTCCGCCGGGAGCGGGATCGGTAACGGTCTTCCCCCACAGGCGCAGAACCGGCTGCGACGTGAGCCTGATCGCGTTGCCGATGTTCAGACGGCCGCCCGTGACGCACTTGCCCGCCAACGCGGGAATCTGATCGGTTTGGGCCATGATCAGGGTCTTGATGGTCGTGGCGCTCAATGTGGGGTGCGCCGCCGCCATCAGTGCGCAGGCGCCCGCCACATGCGGCGTGGCCATCGAGGTACCGCTGATGGAGGCGTAGTTCGTCGATAATCCGCTTTTTGTCATGGCGGTAGTCAGGGTGGTTGGGAAGGTGCTTAGAATGCTCACGCCCGGCGCTCCGAGATCGACCGAGTTCTGCCCATAGCAGGAGAAGGAGGCGAGCAGATCGTTGTTGTCCGTGGCCGCCACGGCGATGATGTTCGAACTGTTGTAACTCCCTGGATACGTGGGGCTCGCATCGTTGTTTCCGGACGAGTTACCGGCCGCCGCCACGAACAGGATGTTGGACGCGCCGGCGTTGTTGATGGCATCCAGCATCCCCTGATCGAAGCCACCGCCGCCCCAGGAATTGGACGTCAGCCGCGCCCCTTTTGCCGTCGCGTAGTAGATGGCCTCAATAGCGTCGGAAAGCACACCGCCACCTTCCGCGCTCAGGAATTTCAGGGCCATGAGCCGCACGTTCCAGCATACCCCGGCGACGCCGATGCCATTGTTGCCGACGCCGCCGATGGTTCCGGCGCAGTGTGTACCGTGGAAATGGTCGTCCATGGGATCGCTATCGTTATTGTAGAAGTCGTAGCCGTACAGGTCGTTCGTGTAGCCGCCGCTGCCCGGGGCAGGGTTGACCCACATGTTCGATCTCAGATCAGGGTGGTTGTAGTCGATGCCGGTGTCGATGACGGCCACGAGAACGTTCGTGCTGCCGGTAGAGATGTCCCACGCCTCGGGCGCGTCAATATCCGCATCCACCTTGCTGCCGTGGATCGCGACGGTCACGGATGTGTTCGTCTGAGTCAACAGCCGCGCCCCGTCCGTATCCGATATCCCCATCGACGGTAGCCAGTCGCCCGGTTTCGAGAACGTCCCGGAAAAGGCGCCGGAAATGTTGTTGTAGAGGATTACGGCCTTCGCGCCCTTCGCCTGGGCGTTGGCCACCTTGTCCGCAAAGGTCAGGGTTCCTCGCTGGATCAGCGCGATGTTGTTGCTTACCCCCGCCGGGAAGTCGCCGGGATTCCCCAGGCCGCAGTGGTACAGCGTGCCGGTCACGCCAGGGGTCACGGGCGAGTAGGCAATCGCTGTACCGGAGACCGTGTTTGTGGCCGAGGCCACTGTGCCGGTGGAGGCAATCTGCCCGGTGTTGTGCATGCCGTAGAGCTGGCTGAAGAGCGGATCATTGGGAATCGTTTCCAAGGTATACACCACATAGTCCGGGTTCACGTAGTCCACCGGGGCTGCCGGCTGACTCAGCGCCGCCACCGCGTTCGGCACCGTATCCACCGTGACCGTATCGAATTTCACCAGGTATGTCCCCGGCCCCGGCACGCGCATCTTGCGCAGGATCGTGCCGCCGTGGGCCTGTGCATACGCCGCCAACTGCGCCTCTGTGGCGCCTTCCTTGACCTTGAGCGTCACATGGTCGGCGACCATGGCGGTTTGGGAGAGGAGGGTGTCGGAAGAAGGGCTCCCGGCTCCTCGCTCCTGCCACTTCTCCACCACCCTCACCAGCGGATACTTCATGCTGGTCTTCACGATCCGCACGCGCTCGTACTGGCCGTTGGTGTCGGGCGGGCTGGTGCGCTCGTCGAGGATCTTGTTCTGCGCGTAGCGGTTCTTGACCCCGCCCTCGAGAGGCTCGATGATGCCTTCGTTCGCCGCGCTCAGGGGGCTGGCCGTGCGCGTCTTCGAACGGGCGGGAGCAACGGCCGGTTCGTCCGGCCGGATGATCCGGGCAGACGAGTTCGACGCGTCGGAGGAGGCCGTCACGCCAGAGGGCGGGGCCGCTGTCGGCCCGGCGGCAGTTCCGCCGCAGCCCTCTGCCGTGACGCCGGGCGCTTTCCCCGTCATGTCCGTGCCCGTTCCGCGATACAGCCACACCGCCGTGGCCAACGTCAACAATACAACGACGACCGCCCCTCCCCGTATCCCCATGCAAGATTTCATTAAGCCTTCTCCTCCTGCCATGACGGCGTCTCCGGCAACTCCTGTTCAAATACGGCAATGAGCGCCCTTTCGCAATCACCGGCGTAGTGTTGCTGTCAGATCGAGTTCCTCCAGATGGCACAAAAGATTTGAAAAAATGGCGGAATCGTAAGCGGGTGTCAATACTATTGCCAGAGCAGATTTGTTGAACTTCCTCTCAGATTCAGGTAGGGTAGAAGAAACTGGCGGCTGGAAGGGAACTATGGATGACATCACGAGAACGCGTTATTAAGACATTGCGCTTTGAAACCCCTGACCGCATGCCCATCACGGTCTGGGTGCTGCCCTATGCCGCCACGCATCATCCTGAATCGCTCAAACAGATTGCCCACGAATTTCCTGACGACACAACCAGCGCGGGGGGCGTTTATACCACTTCGGCTCGAGTCAAAGGGGATCAGTATGCGCAGGGTTCCTATACGGACGAGTGGGGCTGCGTGTTTGAGAGCATTCAGAGCGGAGCGATCGGCGAGATCCGCAACCCGATACTCGAAAGTCTGGATGATTGGCAGACACGGATTCAACCCCCTTATGAGACACTGCCCGCAGGGTTGGCGTTGCAGACGGCCGTCGACAAGGTCAACCGACAGGTTGCCGAAACGGACAAGTTTGTTCTGTCCGGCTGTTGCGCTCGTCCTTGGGAGCGGTATCAGTTCCTGCGTGGCTCCGAGAATTCATTTTGTGATGTGATGGAGGCCGAAGACCGGCGCGTCCGCGGGGTCATCAAGACAATCCACGACTTTTATCTGAAGGAATTGGAGTTCTGGGCCAAGACCGATGTCCAGGCGCTCATGTTCATGGACGATTGGGGCAGCCAGACCCAGTTGTTGATCCCGCCGCCGTTCTGGCGTGAGCTGTTCAAGCCGCTGTACAAGGACTATTGCGACCTGGCGAAGGCGGCTGGCAAATTTACCTTCATGCATAGCGATGGCTGTATCTCCGCGATTTACCTCGACCTGGTTGAAATCGGGGTTAGCGCCCTCAATTCACAGGTTTTCGTGATGGATCGTAAGGAGTTGGCTGCCATCGCCAAAGGCCGTATGACCTTCTGGGGTGAGATCGACCGGCAGCATGTTCTGCCTTCTGCCGACCCGGAAGTCGGCCGTAGCGCCGTGCGTGACTATTTGCGGCATTTTTATGACCGCAAGGGGGGCTTGTTCGTTCAATTTGAGTTCGGTTTGGGCGCCAATCCCGCCACGGTCATGGCAGTGCTGGACGAGTTTCGCCGACATTTCAACTAAGTCGAATGAAAGGAACCAAGATGAAAACGCGGATGATCGTGGTCGGTTTGTCCAGACTCACTTTTTGGGTCATTGTCGGCAGCGCACGTCCGGCGCCCTTGACAGGGCGGCTCCAATATAATAATGAGTGAGTACTTACTTATTCATAAATAGCAGACGATCATGGCACGACCCGTATCCATTCAGACAAACTCGATTTTGGAGGTTGCCCGCAAGGTGTTCATGCGGGACGGCTACCAGGCCAGCACCTCGCGGATTGCCCGCGAGGCCCGCGTTTCGGAGGGGTCGGTCTTCAAGCATTTCAAAAGCAAGGCGAACCTGTTCCTGGCCGCCATGGCCGTGGAGGCGGGGAACCCGGCCTGGGAGGAAGACCTCCTGACCGGCGTGGGACGGGTGCCGCCCCGCAAGGCGCTCGAATCGGCCGGACTTCAACTCCTCGAGCAACTCCG
>Ga0194060_10000646_pt1 | contig 25247 bp, 22 predicted proteins | sample SepL225m_MetaG_FD_163427 | JGI IMG/M metagenome (GOLD analysis project Ga0194060, IMG submission 163427) | Anoxic zone freshwater microbial communities from boreal shield lake in IISD Experimental Lakes Area, Ontario, Canada - Sep2016-L222-5m | ecosystem: Environmental > Aquatic > Freshwater >... | reverse complement strand
GCCCGGGTTCTCCAGCATGGAGCTGATGGGGAATAAAACCAACGCTATTGATACCGCCACCAAGGCGGGAGTGCCGGTCGTTCCGGGGAGTCACGGCATCATCGGCAGTGTGGAAACAGGTATGGAAGTTGCCGATGCCATCGGCTACCCGGTTCTGCTCAAAGCTGTTCATGGCGGCGGCGGCAAGGGGATCAAGGTTGTTGAAAAGCCGGAGGATTTCCGCGAAACCTTCTTCACTATCTCTTCAGAGGCTCGTGCCGCCTTTGGTTCAGGCGATATCTACCTGGAAAAATATGTCACCAATCTGCGCCATATCGAAGTTCAGATTCTTCGCGATGCCCTTGGCAACTGCCGGATTTTAGGTCTGCGTGACTGCTCTGTACAGCGCAACAACCAGAAAATCTTTGAAGAGTCCGGCTCTACCATGCTGCCGGAAAAACTCGAAAAAGATGTCTACCGTTATGCTGAACTGATCGCCGATCAGGTGGACTACGTCGGCGCGGGAACAGTTGAATTCATCTTCAATCTGGACGAAATGGCCATCTATTTCATGGAGATGAATACGCGGTTGCAGGTTGAGCATCCGGTTACAGAACAGGTGACCGGCGTGGATATTGTTGCCAACCAGTTCAGGATTGCCGGCGGCGGTTCCATCGCAGATATCACTTTCAACCCCAGAGGGTACGCCATCGAAGCCCGTATCACCGCTGAACGCACCGCAGTTGAGGGGGGGAGCATCAGCTTCATCCCAACCCCCGGCAATGTTTCAGCGTTCAGTATTCCGGAAGCTGATCACATCAAAGTCATCAAGATGGTTGAGTCCGGAAAACCGATTACCCCATACTACGATTCACTGATTGCACAGATTATCGTGACAGGTGATAACAGGGACGATGCAGCGGACAAGCTGCTTGCTGCCCTTGAAGGCACAATCATCAAAGGTGTCCATACCAATATCCCCCTGCTGAAACGGGTTTTGCGCGATGAAACCTTCCGCAATGGCGTATATAACACCCAGTATTTAAATGGTTTCCTCGATCGCATAAATGTCGAGGAGATGATCGCCGAGGGTGAAGCCGCATCCGGATCTACGCAGGTTGCCCTTGATCGATCCGCTATCGAAATAGAGGGGAGCAGCGAACTGAAAGTTCTCTCTCCCTCCACCGGCGTTTTCTACGATGCCGCATCTCCAACTGAGCCACCTTTTGCACCTGTAGGGAAACAGATCCGATTGAAAGACACCATCGGGCTGCTTGAAGCAATGAAGCTTTTTGCGCCTGTCTCTCTCAATACCTGCAATCCGGGTGGAGTTTTCTATGATGCCGACAAGACGTATGAAATCGTTCGTGTAATTCCGACCCCCGGTCAGGCGGTCAACAAGGGGGATCTGCTGTTTGTCGTAAAAGAGGCGGTTTGACAATATGAGTAATCCAATGTTCCAATGAGTACTAATTTCTACTACCGGAGGAGAATTTTATGAAACCGTTCAGACTGAACAAACATGGAAAACTGGTGCTTCCCTGCAGTATCTTCATTGATATCGATTTCACGATCATCAAAAATCTCGATCACTTACAGGCAATCGTCCGTCGTGACTTTGAAGGAAAAGCCCCGACCGGCACCGAAATTGCCAAGCGGGCTGCCGCTGGTTCATATAAAACCAGCTATGATTTGCTGCGGGACGTCAGCCTCAACCTTTTCTGGGCAAATCGCTTCGCCTTGACTATGTACGACAAGCGTCCGACGAGATGGCGTGATGTTCCGCGAAACCGCGAAGATGTCTTTGTGGCGCTTCTGCAGCCCTGGACTGATGGCAAGGCAAAAGCTGCCGTTGTTCGTGAAGCCTACGACAAACTTGATCCGATGTGGAGTAAAACTTCAGAGGATGAGCTTTTCAATATGCTCTTCGACGTATTCTCTAATAAACTCTATCGCGCACAGGAACTCCCGCCGATCAAAGCAACACTTGCAGAAGCGCTTGCTACCCCCGGTGCCATGACGACCACCATAGGCAAATATAACCCCGACTTCCTCCGTTTCAGCGACGTTGATATTTTAGATGCCTCCGAAGATCAGCCGGAGCTTGAAGCACTCCGGCGCTGGGCGATGGTGCTGCACAACCAGCACCCCTGGGATAGAAGCCGGGCCAAACTGAAAACTTTCGACGACATGGAAGATGACGACGTCGTCGTGCTGTTTTACCCGAAAAATCGTGACGTACTTGATTTTATAAATCGAGTGAAAAGCGGAACAGTGAGCACACCGAAATCGCCAAAAGCGGCTCCTTCATGCGCGCCGGTATCACCGCTCCTGCCGATTGTACTCGCCACGGACACTCCGGTTAGACCGAAGATTGAGGCACTTGCGATCCGCAAAGGTGAGGTTATATGTGACAATGATGATGTTGTCAGGAACTCCCCACCATCCTGGTCTCCGATGAGTGCGGCTGAAATCACGGAAAAAACCGGTATCGAGCGTCGCCGCTACACGGTTGAACCGCTGGAGAACATCGCCCTTGAGGCTGCTCAGGCTGCGATGAAGCATTCGGGTCGAACACCCGGAGAAATTGGAGCTGTGCTGTTCTGTACCTGCACATCCAGCAGGTTGATTCCATCGACCGCTACCTGGCTCTCGGGACAGTTGGGAATCATGCAGACCCACTGCTCGGCAGACATCGTTGCCGCGTGCGCCGGGTTCCCCTACGGTATGGCCGAGGCTGTTCGCCTGATGCGCGAGGTTAATCGTCCGATTCTGCTGGTAATGGCCGAGAAGTTCTCCGACAAGATCGGCAATGCGCGCCCGTCGCGAATGATCTTTGGCGACGGAGCCGCCGCCATGGTGATCGCGCCGACAGACGGTGATCGTGACGTGGAAGTGGTTCAGACATATGCCAGCGGCCCTTTCAGCCAGGTAAACTCCATCATCTGGCCAAACCATGACTACGACAACGACATTACCGTCTACGGTCCCGAAGTCAAGGATCTGGTCAAACGGTACCTTGATCAGATGATGAATGAGCTTACCGTGCTGAAGAGTGTGAAGGGGGGGAAAGCTCTCATTGATGATATCGATGTGATTGTGCCGCATCAGGCAAACAAAACGATGATTATCAACATTGCTGTACCACAGGGTATTAAGGCAGAAGATATTTATTTCAACATTTCAGAGGTCGGCAACGCTTCCGCAGCGAGTATTCCAATCGCTATGGCAGACGCAGTTTATGACAAGTCTGTCACCAGGCGTTCACTGATTTTTGCTCCCGGATTTGGCGCCGGCGCTGTCGGCGGTTATGTGGTAATGTGGCTGGATCCGGCGGTAGTTGCACCGGAAGATACGATTGAACTCGTGATGAGCCCCTCGCGGAAAACGTCAAACTCATCTGTTGAAGATATAAAAGACACATTCTAATTATTTACTAAAGAGGAGGACGATATGGGCATTATGGATATCACACAGAACGAAAACGTATCGACCAGAACCGGCAACAAACTTGCCGGGCGCGTGGCCTACGTCACGGGTGGCACACGGGGCATCGGCGCGGCGATCTGTCGCAGCCTTGCCAGTCAGGGGGCTATACTGGCTGCAGGTTACACCGGAAATGAAAAAGCGGCGGGGGAGTTCCGCGACACTTTCACCGCCACATACTCCACACCGGTCAGCGTTCACAAAGGTAATCTGGGGGATCCGGCGGACTGTCGCCGCACAATCGATGAAGTAATTGCAACTCACGGCAGTCTCGATATTCTTGTCAACAATGCCGGCATCACCAGTGACAAAACTGTTCTGAAAATGGCTGATAACGACTGGTTCAACGTGCTGAATGTGAACCTGTCAGGTGTATTCTTTCTCTCGCAGGCGGCTCTGCGCCATATGGCTGAGCGCGGCAGCGGACGCATCATTAACGTCTCAAGCGTCGTAGGTGAGATGGGCAATATCGGTCAGGCGAACTATGCCGCGTCGAAGTCGGGGCTGTTCGGGTTGACAAAGACGCTTGCCAGAGAGGCAGCATCTCTGCTTGCCAGATCCGGGAAGCTCGGCGGAATCGGTATCACAATCAACACAGTTACCCCCGGTTTTATCGCAACGGAAATGCTTGAGCATATCCCCGAAAAGGTTATGGAGAAGATACTTTCACAGATCCCTCTCGGTCGACTAGGCAAGCCGGAAGAGGTCGCACGTATCGTACACTTCCTGGCCGCAGACGCTTCCTCCTACATTACTGGACAGGTCTGGGGGGTCAACGGCGGCATGGATATGTGAGATAAAAGAAAAGCCCTGCTCTTTTTGAGAGCAGGGCTTTTTTCTGTGTTCATCTGAAAAAATCAGTTCATATCTTGTCCAATTTCCTGTGAAGAAGATTCCTCAAGTTCTTGTCAGAATGCATTTCATCAATTATGGACTGGAGGGAGATAATCTTTTCGTCCTGCTCTGAAATGATCCGCTTCACCACATCACCGATTGAGATAATACCGGTAACTTTGCCATTTTCAACTACCGGCAGATGCCGTAACTGCTTCTCCGTCATAAGGTCTATGCACTCTGTGGTGGAGTTCTCCATGGTGACGGTAATGACTTTATCGGTCATTATTTCTTTTACCAGTGTCTCATTGGACACTCTCCCCATCAATATCACTTTTCTGGCGTAATCGCGCTCTGAAAGGATGCCGACCAGTTTTGCACCATCCATTACCGGGAGTGCGCCGACATTTTTTTCGGACATGAGTGTGATCGCCGCAAGTACCGTGGCATCAGGTGAAATAGAAATTATCCCAGCTTCTTTAGTCACCTGAATGTCTCTAACTGTTTTCATAATTGCCCCTCCATAAAATAGAATGCAGTGCGGCGCATACTAGCAACTCCTTTTACAGTAGTAAAGCATCATCTTCTTGTCGGAACAAAATACAGTAGATTACTTGGTTGATTTTGCCTCAGCCTTGGGGGCTTCCGCAGAGAGTTCACCCATGACTTTCCGTGCGAGCGCGAAATTGTTAGTCACGAAATTCTGGAAATTCTGGTAGTTGCTGTTAAGCGTCCCGTTCCAGAAATCAACGACCGGTTTTGCCTCTTTCGGGAGCTGCTCAGTAGCTTTTTTGAGTAATTCGTTGGTCTCTTTCTGTAAAACTCCAACCTGTGAGAAAGCACTGTTGTAGAGAGTCTCGATAGCCTCAAGACCTTTCAGCGAAGCGTTCGGGCTGGCCCAGTCGATTTCCAGACCGGATTCTACAAATTTTTTCTGGTTGGTGAGCCCTTTTTGATTCTCTTTGAAGAAAAGATCGACAACTTTCTTTCCCTCTTCCGGTACGTTTGAGGCTGCGCCAAGAATCTGGTTTGCAGCTTTGGCAGCCTGGTTAGAAATTGTGCTGAGTGCCTCAAAGCTCTCTTTTACTGCGTTTTTGTTGAAGTCTAAAATCTCCTGGGCAACATTTTGTTTCGGCATGACACTGTCTCCTTTTTCTCTGTTTTGAAGTATATATCGCTTTCGGATATATCGAATAAACAAATATTAAACAAAAAGTAAATAGTATGTCAAGAAAAATATTTACAAAATATTTACATTTTTTGTTTACATTATATTTTATTGCCATATATAATTCATACCAGAACAGCGTCAGAGACAATGTTTCTACTTGACAAATAAATTGGTATTGTTGTACTTATTTGCGCAATAGTATGAATTGTGGGACATTTTTTAACGGGCTGTTACTATTTTGAGTAGAGGAGTCTTTTTATGGACAATGTTTATGTGGTTGAAGCGTTACGTACTCCATTCGGTTCATTTGGCGGCATGCTGTCCGATGTGGAGCCGACGCAGCTTGCGGCTGCCGTTATGAAGGGGCTCTTACAGAAGACAGGTCTGTCTGCCGAAGCCGTTTCTGAAGTCATCATTGGCCAGGTACTCTCAAGCGGTTCCGGACAGGCACCCGCCAGGCAGGCGATGCGGGCTGCCGGTATACCCGATTCCACTCACGCCATGACGATAAACAAAGTCTGCGGAAGTGGTCTTAAATCGTATATGCTGGCTGCTGACAGCATCCGACTGGGGGAATCCGATGTGGTTATCGCCGGCGGGATGGAGAACATGAGCATGGTTCCTTACATGCTGACAAAGGGTCGTAACGGTTATCGCATGGGGCATGGTTCGCTCCTGGATCTGATGATTTACGATGGGTTACAGGATCCGGACACGGCGCGCCACATGGGTGAAATCGGCGAAGACAGTGTTGAGCGGGGTGGTCTTACCCGTGCCGAGCTGGACGATTTTGCCGCACGTTCGTATCAGCGTGCCCAGGCTGCCCTCAAAGAGGGAATTTTTGTTGACGAAATAGTTCCGGTCGTTAAAAAAGGGAAAAAGGGTGATGAAACTCTTTCGGTGGATGAAGAGCCGTTTAAGGGGGATGTCAGCAAATTAACCCAGTTGAGATCCGTATTCAAAAAAGACGGCACTATCACTGCCGGAAACGCATCCACCATCAACGACGGTGCTGCGCTCGGAATATTGACAAATGAAGCCGGCCTCAAAAAATATGGACTAAAGGCCAGGGCGCGGATTGTCGCATCAGCTACCTCCAGCCTGCACCCCAACTATTTTCCGGAAGCACCGATCAGCGCAATAGAAAAGGTCTGCGCCAAAGCTGGACTTACCGTGGCCGACATAGATCTCTTTGAAATTAATGAGGCTTTTGCCTCTGTGCCGTTACTGGCCATAAAAGCTTTGAATCTCCCGCTTGAGAAGGTGAACGTCAACGGTGGAGCCTGCGCGATCGGTCACCCGCTTGCAGCCAGTGGCGCCCGCCTTACAGCGACAATTATCCGGGAGCTGCATCGTCAGCAACTTCGCTATGGCCTGGTCACTCTCTGCATCGGTGGCGGAGAAGCGGTTGCAGCAATATTTGAAAGGGTATAGGGGGATAAAATGATCAAGACAATCGGTATGCTTGGCGCGGGGCAGATGGGGAACGGCATCGCCCATGTATTTTCGCAGTTCGGTTATGAGGTGATCCTTTTTGACATCGCCGGGGCGCAGTTGGAAAAAGCGATTAAAACCATCGGTCAGAACCTCGAGCGGCAGGCCAAAAAAGGGGCTATCCCGGAAACTCTGGTCGCCGAAACGCTGGGACGGATAAGAACCACACAGGATATGGCAGATCTTGCCGATGTCGATTTCGCCGTTGAAGCGGTCACCGAACACGAACCGCTCAAACTGGAGATTTTCAGAAAACTGGACGGAATCGTCAAAGATGGCGCCATCCTGGCATCCAACACCTCTTCAATCCCCATCACAAAGATTGCATCTGTAACCAAACGCCCCGACAAGGTTATCGGAATGCATTTTATGAATCCGGTGCCGGTCATGAAACTGGTTGAAGTTATCCGTGGTCACGCAACCAGTGACGAAACCTTCGCCTGCACCTCTGCACTGGTCGCCAAACTTGAAAAAGAGATGGCTGTCTCCCAGGATTATCCCGGATTTATCGTCAACCGCATACTGATTCCGATGATAAATGAGGCCGCCTTTGCTCTCTATGAGGGGATTGCGACCGCAGAGGATATCGACAAGGGGATGAAACTGGGCACCAATCAGCCGATGGGGCCGCTCACGCTGGCTGATTTTATCGGTCTCGATACAATTCTGGCGATTGCCAATGTCCTCTATGACGGCTTCAAAGACCCCAAATATCGCCCCTGCCCGCTGCTGGTAAAGATGGTAAACGCCGGTTATATGGGGCGCAAATCGGGTAGAGGGTTTTATACATACTAGGAGAAAAACATGGAATATAATAACTTACTTCTCGAAACTGCCGAAGGTATCACTACACTCTCCATCAACCGCCGCGAGGCGCTTAACTCCCTCAACAGCGCGGTACTGGCAGAGCTTGAGTGTGCCCTCTACGAACTTAACCTGGACGATTCTGTCAAAGTGGTTATCATCACCGGCGCTGGTGAAAAAGCCTTTGTTGCCGGTGCCGATATAAAAGAGATGACCGAAATGTCAGCCTTTGAAGGTCACGCCTTCGGGCGCACCGGACAGAGGGTCATGCTGTTCATTGAAAAGATGAAGAAACCGGTAATTGCTGCCGTGAATGGCTTTGCGCTGGGTGGCGGACTCGAACTGGCTCTGGCCTGCGATTTTATCTACGCATCTGAAAAGGCTAAAGTCGGTTTTCCGGAAGTTGGCCTTGGTATCATCCCCGGTTTTGGAGGAACCCAGAATCTGGCGCGGCTGATCGGCTCCAACAGGGCTAAAGAGCTTATTTTCAGCGGGAGAATCATCACCGCCCAGAAGGCTCATTCCTGGGGGATCGTAAATGAGGTATTTGCGCCGGAGGAGCTGATGGCGAAAGTGCTTGAGACGGCGCGTGAGATTGCCGGCAAAGGGACGCTTGGCGTCTCTTACAGCAAAGATGCGATTGTCAACGGCCTTAACATGACTAAAGAGGATGGATTCCGCTATGAAGCCTCCCTTTTTGGTGTACTCTTCTCGACAGAGGATCAGCGCGAGGGGATGGGGGCGTTTTTAGAGAAGCGGAAGGCCGGGTTTAAGAATCGGTAAAGCAAGACAACCGTTTAACCGCAGAGGTCGCAGAGGAAACCCTAATATCAGGTAGAAACACCAAAAATCTGATTTTCCCTCCGCGATACTTTGCGTACTCTGCGGTAAATGTTTTTGAAATACACACTTACAAGGAGAATACTATGGATTTCGAACTGAGCCAGGATCACAAGGTATTGCAGTCCGCTGTGCGCGATTTTGTTGAAAAAGAGATTAAACCGATCGCGATGAAGATAGATGAAGAACATATGATCCCTGACGAGCTGGTTAAAAAAATGTCTGAGATGGGTCTTATGGGGAGCTATTTCCCGGAGGAGTACGAGGGTGCCGGGCTTGATATGCTCTCCTACGCCATTGTTGTGGAAGAGGTCTCCAAAGCATGCGGTTCGAGCGGAGTCCTGATTTCGGCGCACACTTCTCTTGCCAGCAACCCGATTTATGCATTTGGCACGGAAGAGCAGAAGAAAAAGTGGCTGCCAGACCTGAACACCGGCAGAAAAATCGGCTGTTTCCTCCTTACCGAGCCTAATGCAGGGAGCGATGCCGGTGGAACCACCACCATGTACAAACGCGAGGGTGACGAGTTTGTCATCAACGGCAGTAAAATTTTCATCACAAACGGCGGTTATCTTGGAACAGGAATTCTCTTTGCTTCATTCGATCGCTCCCTCAAACACAAAGGTATCAGTGCCTTTATCGTAGACCTGACATCACCCGGTGTAACAATCGTCAAAAACGAAAACAAGATGGGGATCCGCGGCAGTTACACCACCGCTTTTGCCTTTGATGATCTGCGCATTCCGGCAGAGAATCTGCTCGGCAAGGAGGGTAAGGGGTTCAATGTAGCCATGGACACCCTGAACGGCGGCAGGATCGGCATAGCCTCTCAGGCTATCGGTATTGCGGAGGGGGCTTTTGAGCGGGCTCTGGCATACTCCAAGGAGCGCAAGCAGTTTGATCAGGCGATCAGCGAGTTTCAGGCGATTCAGTTCAAGCTTGCAGATATGTACGCCCGCATCGAATCCAGCAAGCTGGTGATCTATAAAGCGGCATGGATGAAAGACAACAAGATGAACTACGCCATGGAGTCGGCCATGTGCAAGATGCTGGCCTCCGAAACTGCGACTTACGTCACAAAAGAGGCTATGCAGATCTTTGGCGGATATGGATTCATCTGTGACTACGAGATTGAGCGGATGTACCGCGACGCCAAGATCACCGAGATTTACGAGGGAACCAATGAGGTTCAGAGGGTGGTAATCTCGAAGATGCTGCTGGCGTAAAATAACTGCAAATCCCCACTATAGTTTTTCAGATAATCATTTACAGTTTTGTAGGGGCGAGGCATGCCTCACCCCTACAAAACTGGAGCAAATATTTTCTCGTTACGTAGCTCCTGCTACGTAACGCAATGGCAGTGCAAGCTCCTGCTTGCAGAGTCTGGTTTGCCGATGCTGTTCGTCAAGCATGAGCTTGCCGTGCCAGTGCGTTACCAAGCGGAGTTTGGTAACGAGGAGCTTGGTAACGAGGAGCTTTGCTTTTGAATTAAAATTTTGGATACGAGGACGCTGCATGGAAGCAACCCGCGAAATCTACTGGAACATCGGTCATGGGGTCGTTATCCCTATGTATATTCTCGCTTTTGCCGCCTTTGGCGTTATGGGGTGGGGATTCTGGAAGCGTCTGCCGATATGGCAGCAGGGTAAAGCGCTAAACCGCTTCGACCGTTACGACGAGCGGGTCAAAAGAATGATTTCAGATGTCTTCAGCCAGGAAAAGATCTTCCGTGTTACGGATGGCGGCATATTCCACTCGCTCTTCTTCTGGGGCTTTCTGATCCTTTTCGCCGGCACGATGCTGGTGATGATCCAGGCTGACTTTTTCACGCCGCTGCTGCACGTCAATATCTTAACTGGTGAATTTTACAAAGCCTTCTCGCTCGTACTCGATCTGGCCGGACTGGTCTCTCTCCTCATGCTGACCGGTCTGATTATCCGGCGCTTCGTAATCAGACCCAAAGGGCTTGAGATCGTCAGGGATGACTACATCGTTCTGCAGTTGCTCTTTGCGATCCTCATTACCGGTTTCTTCCTTGAAGGTGCCCGTATGGCAGTCACTGAACTTCGGCAGAAGCCGGAACTGGCGCTCTTCTCACCCGTCGGCCTGCTGGCGGCAGAGCTGATGTCAGGCATGACTCTGTCCGGGCTGCTGGTCATGCACAAAATCCTCTGGTGGTTCCATTTTGCCCTGGTACTAGGTTTCTTCTGCGCCATCCCCTACACCAAACTTCGCCACATCCTGACAACCAGTGCCAACGCCTTTTTAGCTCCGCTTGAACCAAAAGGGGCGATTGCCACGATCAATCTTGAGGACGAAAGCGTGGAGCAGTTCGGCGCGGCACTCGTAACAGATCTGACATGGAAGGACATCTTTGACGCCGATGCCTGCACCTCCTGCAAGCGTTGTCAGGATATATGTCCGGCTCACTCCACCGATAAACCGCTCTCTCCGATGAAACTTATCAAGCAGGTCGGAGAACTTGCCGAAGGGAACCCGGCTGGAAACCTGATAGAAACCGTCAGTCAGGATGCCCTCTGGTCCTGCACCACCTGCCGCGCCTGCCAGGACATCTGCCCGGCCAACAACGAACATGTCAACAAAATCCTTGAGATGAGAAGAAACCTGACGCTAATGGAGGGTGCTTTCCCAGGGGATGAAGTGCGCACCGCCGTCAGCAATGTAGAGGTCAACGGCAATCCTTTTGGACTGGCATATGCTGCGCGTGGCGAATGGAGCGACGGGCTGGCTGTCACCACCATGGAGAGCGGCGAAGAGGTAGACATCCTCTACTTCGTCGGCTGTTACGCCTCTTTCGACAGGCGGAACCAGCAGGTGGCAAAAAACTTCATCACCATCTGCAACGCTGCCGGTGTCAAAGTCGGCATACTTGGCAAGGAAGAGAAATGCTGCGGCGAGCCGGTCAGGAAACTGGGGAACGAATACCTCTATCAGATGATGGCGCAGGAAAACATCGAACTCATCAAAGCCTACAATGTTAAAAAGATCGTCACCACCTGCCCGCACTGCTTCAACACCCTGGCTCGTGACTACAAGGATCTGGGACTGGATCTGCCGGTTGAGCATTACACAACATTTGTCAACTCACTTATCAGTAACGAAACTCTGAAACTGACGCCAGAGCCTTTCAACTTCACCTATCACGACTCCTGTTATCTGGGACGTTACATGGATATCATCAAAGAGCCGCGCAGCGTACTTGCGGCAGTTGGCGGCAACATTATCGAAATGGACAGATCCGGCTACGATAGCTTCTGCTGCAGCGCTGGCGGCGGACGAATCCTGGCAGAAGAAAAACTTGGCAGCAAGATCAGCGAAATGCGGGTCAAAATGGCCCAGGAGACCGGCGCACCGCTCCTTATATCCAACTGCCCGTTCTGTCTGACGATGTTTGAGGATGGCATCAAGACCGGCGGCGCGGAAGGTCTGTTAAAGGTAAGAGATTTAGCGGAGATCGTTGCTGAACGGATTAAGGGTTAAAAGAGATATCCACGAAGGACACGAAGGGGCACTAAGGAAATCAAAATATTCCAAAGTTTTCCTGATTCGTTCTAATTCGCCGCTTGGTCACTCAGCCCTGTCATTCCCGAGGTAGTTATCGGGAATCCAGTCTTTTAAATCCTTAAAATCTGGATCCCCGATAAAGGCATTCGGGGATGACAATTTTCTTTAGCGGAAGATTAGAACTAATCAGGAAAGTTTTTGCCTTTAAACCAAATTATTTACTAATTAGCAACGATCTTCAGCTACAGCGCAAAAATCTGTCATTCCGGCAGGCTTCTGGCCGGAATCCAGACTTTAAATTCTTAAAAGCTGGATGCCGGATAGAACATTTCCGGCAAGACAACCTCGTTGGCTGAGGATTATCGCTAATCAGAAAATATTTTGCCTTTAAACCAAAATATTTTGCTTTTGATTTTGTATCTCCTTCGTGTTTTTTCGTGTACTTAGTGGACAAAAAAAGATTTTTCTGGAGGTAACAACATGAAACTGCTGGTCTGCATCAAACAGGTTCCTGATATGGAATCACGATTTAAGCCAAATGCCGAGGGTGTCTGGTACAACGAGGCCGACCTGGCCTGGCGAATGAACGAGTATGACGAATACGCCGTGGAGCAGGCTGTTCAGCTCCGAGAAAAACTGGGTGAGGGCACAGTACTCACTGTGCTCTCGATCGGTTCGGATCGTGTCGTGGAGGCGATCAAGAAATCGCTTGCTATGGGGGCTGACAACGCTGTTCATGTTCAGGATCCGGCATCGTCTGGCAAAGACCCCTGGCAGATCGCTTCAATCATCTCTGCTTACGCAAAAGACAAAGGGTTCGACATCATCTTCACCGGTATGCAGTCACAGGATCGCGGTTCGGCTCAGGTGGGTGTTACGGTTGCCGAACAGCTTGGTTACGCCTGCACCACCACGATTGTCGGATTTGCGTTTGACGGAGGCAACATTACAGCCAAACGTGAACTGGAAGGGGGCATCAAGGGGATTGTAAAGCTGAAGACACCGGCTCTCGTTACCTGTCAGCTCGGTCTTAATGTGCCGCGCTACCCGACTCTGCCAAACATCATGAAGGCCAAGAAGAAAGAGATCGTTGCCATTCCGGTTGCCGATCTGCTGAAAGAAGAGGCTCTGGCAACAACAGCCAGCTTCCATCCACCAGCCAAAAAAGGTGGTGGTATTGTGCTGGAAGGTGATGTGGGAGATCTGGTTGATAAGGTAATTGCGATACTCAAAGACAAAACTGCGGTATTGAGATAGGAGATAACCATGAAGACATTATTGATAGGTGAATACCGCGACGGAAAACTGCTTGATTCAACTTACGAACTTTTGGGCTTTGCTTCCCATCTTGGCGCAGAGAGTGCCATGCTGATGGTGGGGAGCGAGGCGCAGCTCCCCGCTTACGGTGGGACGCTCTACCTTGCCGATGCTGCAACCTGCGGCGAATACAACCCGGATCTGCACAAACAACTGATACTTGATGCGGTGCAGAAAGAAAATCCGGACTACATCGTTTTCCTCCACTCTTCCTACGGATGGGATCTCGCTCCCCGCGTAGCCGCTTCTCTGAAGGTTGCTCAGGTTTCTGAGATAACAGGAGTTGTAGAGGGGAGTTTTGAGGTTGGCTGCTGCAACGCCAAGATGCGCCGCACAGTCAAACCGAACAGCGCCAGAGCTGTGCTGACGATTCAGGCAGGCGCTTTCCCGGTCGAGCAGACTGGTGGTTCTCCACAACTGCAGAAAGTTTCTGCGGAAGGAAAAGGAACCCTCGAATTTACAGGGTACGAACCGGCTGAAAAGAAGGATGTGGATCTCAGCAAGGCGGAAATAATCGTTTCAGCGGGACGCGGTGTTGGCAAGAAGGATAACGTGCCGGTTATCGCCGCTCTTGCCAAAGCACTTGGCGGGGAGCTGGGTGCCAGTCGTCCTGTGGTTGATGCAGGATGGGTAGAGCATAGTCATCAGGTTGGCACAACAGGACAGACTGTATCGCCCAAGCTGTATGTGGCATGCGGAATCAGCGGTGCCATTCAGCATCTGGCAGGGATGAAAAAATCCGATTTCATCATCGCAATAAACAAGGACAAGGATGCGCCGATCGGCGAGGTAGCAGATGTTCTTGTGGTAGCGGATGTCATGCAGTTTGTGCCTGCTTTGACGGCCAAAGTTGCCAGATGAAGCCACTGGAAGGGATAAAGGTCGTAAATCTGGCACTCAACCTTCCGGGGCCTGCCGCCGCCCAACGCCTGCATCAGATGGGTGCTGAGGTTATAAAGGTAGAGGCTCCATCCGGTGACCCGATGGAGCTGTACCACGCCGGCTGGTATAGGGATATGGCGGTCGGGCATACACTTGTCAGGCTGGATCTTAAGGCTGAGCAGGGGCGCGTCGAGCTTGATCGATACCTCGGCTCAGCCGATCTTCTTATCAGCGCAACCCGCCCCGCAGCTATGCAGCGTCTGGGTCTTGACTGGGCAACACTGCACATCAAATTTCCCCTCCTCTGTCAGGTAGCCATTACCGGCTATCCCCCACCAAGAGAAAACGAGGCTGGTCACGATCTCACCTATCAGGCATCTCTTGGACTCCTCACCCCCCCCTATATGCCGCGCACTCTTCTGGCTGACATGGCCGGGGCGGAGATGACCCTATCTTCTGCCCTGCTTTTACTTTTTCACCGGGAACGATCAGGAGAATCCGGCTACGCCGAGGTCGCGCTGTCCGAGGCGGCCGCCTCGCTGGCAGAGCCGCTCCGTTACGGCTGTACCGCCCCTGGAGCAAACCTCGGCGGCGGGATTCCGGAATATAACATCTATCAGAGTGCCGACGGCTGGGTCGCTGTGGCGGCGCTGGAGCCTCACTTTAAAAAACGTTTGGAAGATGCTTTGAAAATTTCTACTTTTGAAGAGTACCGGGCAGCTTTCGTCCTGCAAAGCTCGGTTTACTGGCAGGAGTGGGGGGAAAAGATGGATGTGCCGATAGAGACGGTGCGAGGCGGGTAATGAGCAGTGAGGATGATATGAAGGGTTATCTGGCGATATTTGTCTGATGCATGTCCTGTGTACTGACGAATCCTGATGGTTCCGTAAAAAGTAAATTTACAGCATGTGGTACATGCTTCGACAAGCTCAGCACGAACGGATTTTCAATAACTTAGACTGTTAAAGTCCGTTCGCCCTGAGCTTGTCGAAGGGTGATAAGGACTTTTTACGAGACTGACGAATCCTGGTTTATTTATCAATTTACTCATTTAACTGCCCGCAATAGTTGCAGTTGCCCGACAACGGTATCAGGAGAGATGTGTCCTGCACGATAAAGCAGGGGTGCTACAGCCTCTTCCGGAGAAACACGGGGATATCCCCGGCGGGTCAGATGGTGGGCAAGCTGCATGGTTTTAAAAGCGTCAAACCATATGTGAAATGATGTAAGAAGTTTCTTCTCACTGTTGTTGTTTCTCTTCAGATTTTCCCAAGTATCTCTAAAACCTGCCCGCTCCAGAAATTCATGCAGAAATGGCGATATATCGGAGCTGATCTTCAGCAGCTTATCTGCGTCCGCTTCTCCGTTTTCAGCCACACACGTCAGCCAATCTCCCAATATTGAAAAAACGACCGGCTGATAGAAGAGCAGATGCTGCTCCCCTTCGCTCAGCATATCCCCAACGGATCGCCCTGTTCCGAACGGCACCCTGTGCGATGATCTTGGGGATGGGTGTACAACCGTTCCTGCGAGAGTTTCAACCCCCGATGTTTTCTGTATCTGCTGCAGGAAATAGAAATCTTCCCCCGCCTGACGCCGGTTCATTCCACCCGCTGCTACGTAGGCTGACGCTCTACAGGCCATAGCACTACCGACTGTATGGAAGGCGTAGGGTGAACCAGCCTGTTCCAGTCCAAGCAGATACGCTCTTAAAAAGAGTTCGTAGCGGTCGATGGCGGACTGTCCGACCGGGTCGGCGGTCGGTCGGTGTCTGAAGGGGATACTGGCACCCCCTGCTGAACTCTCTTTGAAGTGTCGGACTAAGGCGGGAAGATAGTCAGGCTGGACAAGCGTGTCTGCGTCAAGGCAGATCAGAAGCGGGTCGTCGTGCAGGTAATTCAAAAGCGGAAGAGCCAGGTCGAGTCCGATCTTGCGCGCCAGGCCGACACCCTGTTTCTGGGGAAGTTCATTGCCGGAAGAGGCGGCATCTACCCAGAAAAGATTCTTTAAAGCGCAGCGCCGCTTCCACTGCGGCAGAGATTCAAGCGTTGTCAGGTTATCGGCTCTATCTTCGTGTAAAGCGTCGGCGGAGTTATTGACCACAACCAGCATAATAAATCTCTCCAGCAGTTCAGGAGGATTTTGGGAGAGCAAATCTAATGTCTGCGGGAGATTGCCTGATTCAGCCAGTGAGGGGATGACAACAGCGCCGGAAAAGCGGCGGGATGGCGTCTCGTTGATCTTCCAGTGAGTGGGCGCGCCCCGTTTATGGAGGTAGGCGGATATGTTTAACGGGAGTATTCTCTCAGGCATCTGCTGGATAAATCACTCGCTGCCCCACCGTTTGTAGAGATCATTTGCAACCCCGAGTTGATCCAGGATCTTCCCCACCATAAAATCAACCATATCCAGTGCCGACTCAGGTCTGCTGTAAAAGGCGGGCATGGCAGGTATGATTCTGGCTCCGGAGCGGGAGAGTTTGAGCATATTTTCCAGATGGATATCGGAAAGAGGCGTTTCGCGGGGGACGAGGAGGAGTGGGCGGCGCTCTTTCAGCATGACATCGGCACTCCGCTCTATCAGATTGCCGGAGATTCCGGCGGCAATTCGCGCCAGGGTACCCATGCTGCATGGGCAGACAACCATGGCGTCAGGCGCGGAAGAGCCGCTGGCAGAAGTGCAGAAGAGGTCATCCGGATGCACCATCCGGACGCCGGAGTCAATTTCGAGATGGGCATAAAGACGCTGCAGCGCCTTCTCCATATCCCCGGAAAGATCAAGGCCGGTCTCCTCTGAACAGACCATGCTGCCACTGCAACTGGCTGTGAATGTGACTTTATAACCGCTCAGGCAGAGCTGCTCAACAAGGCGAAGCCCGTACATAGATCCGGAAGCGCCAGTTAATGCCACCATGATGTTTCTATTTTCCATCTTAGGTTACCTCGAAAGCACTTCAGCGGTAGTGAACAGGAGAACGGCAATGCTGACGTATCCGTTCATGTTGAAAAAGGCGGCGTCCAGCATGGCAAGATCACCTTTCCGCAGCAGCCAGTGTTCGTACAGCAGCAGAACCGCCGCCAGAATAACACCCGCCAGAAAAAAGCCTCCAAGATGCATAACAGCAATCAGGGAGACCATCAGCCCGATCATGACAAGGTGAAAAAGGCGTGCAGCCCAGAGAGAACCAGTGACCCCGAGAAGAACCGGAATTGAGTGCAGACCGTCGGCGCGATCAAATTCAAGATCCTGGAGTGCGTAAAGGATGTCAAAACCTGCCACCCAGAAGAGAACAGCGCACCCCAGAATGAGAGCAGGGGGATCGATGGTGCCGCGAATGGCTATCCATGCCCCTATCGGCGCGGCGGCCAGACATATTCCGAGTACCAGGTGAGCCAGAGAGGTGAAACGCTTGCAGTAGGAGTAGAGCAGGAGAAATAAAAAGGCGATTGGTGAAAGTTTGAGGCAGAGCGGATTCAGCATCGCCGCCGAAAAGAGCATCAAGGCCGTTGCCGCGATGATGAAGAGGAGCGTGACCCCTTTTCCTATCTGCCCGGCAGGGATAGCCCTCCCGGCTGTTCTGGGGTTACGGGCGTCAATTTCGGCGTCAATCAGTCGGTTCATAGCCATAGCCGCCGTACGGGCACCAACCATAGCCATAACGATCCAGAGGATCTGTCTGAATGTCGGAATCCCCCCCGCCGCAAGGAGCGCCCCGGTCAGCGCAAACGGAAGCGCAAAGATCGTATGGGTGAATTTGATCATTTCGAGAAAAACCCGAATTTTGAGCGTTGCACCCGCTTCTGCCACCGGTTACTCCTTTCTCAACATAATTACAAAAAAAGGCTCTTCATCGCTGAAGCGACTCGATCCAGCTCTTTTGTCAGCGGCAGAAGATCAAACATGCCAGGGTACTTTTCGTACGGATAATGTTTATACATCGTGCGAACCTGCCCCTCCTCCCCGTAGGCATATGAGGTGCGGATTTCGTAGTTGTAGGGAGAGATGGTGACCAGCGTTTGGTCATCAAGCTGTCTGACTTCAACTCTTAACTGGGTGTAGTACTTCCGCCCACCTGGCGGCTGACCGAAACCGGTATCGGTTGCGAAATGGTACGGAGTGGTTATCATGGCGATTCCCCCCTCCTCAGTGACAAGGATTCTCTGCCGCCAGGTATCTTCAACGAGCCTGCGTATTCTCTCCAAGGCGGATGGAGAGTCTTCCTTTACCGTAAAAGTCAGTGGGGTGATGGGCTCGGCATCGATCCGCAGATGGTAGCAGGCAGAAAGCAGCAGTAAGAGCGGTAACAGGAGCGTAAACAGATGGAGGCGGCTCAAAGTCCATACTCATGCCAACGCTGGTCAACAATTCTTGTAACTTCATCCGGCATTTTGACGGTTCTCCCGGTTGAGCGGCAGCCGGTGGCATCAACCGCGATACGATGTGATGTTTTGTCAGTGAATATGTCGCCCGGATAGCTTGACCGATTGATGCATCTCCATGCCGCGTCGGACAATTCACTCTGAGCGGGTTCTGCATCCACAAAAATCAGTATTCTCGAAGCAGCAAACCAGTGGAGTGCCCAGAGTTGTCCAGAGATGTCACTTACCATGCCGGGAACCGGATTTTCAAGGGAAATGATGGCGCTCTGGTGAAAGATCCACTCAAATGGGAAGTGTATATCTTTTATCCGTGGGACAAGCCTTCTGATAAACGCCAGCAGGAGCCGCTCCCAGGTTTTTGCCATAAAGCAATCCTCCATCGGCGGCGGCCCGACTACAGTTGCCGGCACGATAGGATTGGAGCGGTGACGGATAGCGGTAACCCGAAGTAGTGGAGCCGGTGCGGATGGAGAGTAAGAACCGGTGTGATTGCCGAAAGGCCCCTCCATGACCGATTCTTTGGGATCGATATACCCTTCAATAACGATCTCTGCGTCGGTTGGAATTGAGAGCGGAACGCTCAGACATGGTGAAACCTGGAGAGAACTTCCCCGCAGGAATCCGGCAAAGGTCGCTTCATCCAGTTCACCCGGCAGTGGAAACATGGCGGAAAAAAGCATTGCCGGGTCACCGCCAAGCGAGATAGCGACAGGCATCGGTTCCACCCGCCTTTTATACATCTCGAAATGCCGGGCGGCACCGCTGCCGCTTTTCCACTGGATGGCCAGCTCCTGCAAGCTACGCACCTGTATCCTGTAGAGACCGCAGTTGCCGCTTTTGCCATCAGGATCCGTTGTGAATACCTGCGGCAGGGTAATATAGCGGCCATGCCCGGAGGCAGTGCCATCTTCCGGCCAGCTCTCAAGGAATGGGAAGAGGGTAAGGTCAGGCGTTTTCATTCTTGCCAGGTCAGAGTCGGACACGGTTGCAGCGGCAGGGGTGAAACAGGAAAATGCGGGGAGTGCAGAAATTTGCTGATCCAGACGCTCAAGAGAGATATCAGGGATCTGTTCGAGAAGAGCACTCATCCTCTCCGTCAGACGATCCGGATGATCGATGCCGAGCGCCAGACAGACCCGCCGCACGGAGCCGAAGAGGTTGGTAGCGACCCTGAAATCCGAGCCTGTCGGATTCTCAAAAAGAAGTGCCCTGCCGCCGTGCGGACTCTTGCAGACCAGGTCGGTGATGGCGGCTATTTCCAGAACCGGATCAACCACGGCGACTATGCGTGAAAGTTCGTTCTCTGATTCGAGGGTTGCTATGAAGTTTTGGAGATCAGGATGGCTGTTTTTCAAATATTCTCCGTACTGTTGATTAATACAAAAAACCGAAAATCCATAGCGGCATCTTGTTCCTGAAGCCTATCTCAATATCATCCGCAACGATGTGGGCTTCCTCTACACCGATGATCTGCTTGAACCCCTTCTTTTTTCCTCCAATTTCAAAAGTGGGGCGACCATTAACGATAAAATCGCCACTTGCAGCAAGTTCAACGGTGCTTTCAAGGAGTTGTGGGTGAATAGTGTGGGCATTACGCAGTTGATTTACGAAAAACAGCTCGCGCAGCGTACCTGTATTTACCTCATCTGCAATGGCGTACATCAGGTTGCTGTTCTCCAGCAGCAACTTTTCCGACCTGGTCAAAACCTCATATCCTCTCCCCTGCGAGCGTACCAGATTAAGCAGTCTTGCATCCATTTCACATAATTTCAGCTATAATGCAAATGCATTTTACACTCTGTGCGCCAAAGCGGTAAATGATAGGGAACCGCTTGACACCACAGAACATCCTCTCAACTCTCACGCCTCAAATACCTGACGCGAAGCCAGATGTAGCAAACATTAAAGGCAGCGACAATGACTAATCCGAAATTGCGTTGACACGTCTTTGCACTGGGTGTATTTTCCAACCTCTCAAAAATGCAAACTCTTCTTCCAACCCCGGCAGTTCTCAAAAAACCTGCGGTATTTGTTGGTAACGGATCTACTTTTCGCCATAAATCTCGAATAAATTTAAAATCGAAACGAGCATTGAACAGGATGATTAAATCTCTGAATATATTTCCAAATCTTCACTCTCAGCCGATTTCCTTTGGACTCTGCTGCATAATCTGGATGGGTTTTGGCTACTTCCTGTTCAAAAGATTAAAGTCTAAGAAAAATATTGAACTGGCTATTCAGCTCATCAATGAAATTGAACATAGTGATATTATTGGTCAGTTATCAAATGCAGTCAGACATGGCAGAAAAAATACAAATAAGTCAAGAGCAAGTATAGAGGAACAACTTAACGAGCAGATCGTTAAAACATTAGAGCAACGCTCTATAACCAATTTAGTTAATATCGCAACGAAGGGGAAAAATACACCGGAAGGATTTACTGCAATATCCGAACATTTGAGAAATATTCTGATGTCCGGACTTTTTGGATCCCGTTTGGAGGCGGAAGCGCTTATTAAACACACTGAGCTTAAACTGTTCAATGAATCTATAAGGTTAAAAAACATTCTATCCTCATTTATCGTCATTGGACTTCTTGGCACCCTCATGGGAATGAGTGACAGCCTTGGCAAGTTCAATGAAGAGGCCGTGAACATCACAAAGCTGGTAAGCCATGATCTGCCATCTGCCTTTATTCCCAGTATCTGGGGCGTTATCTGCACAATTGTCGGTATGATGTTTTACAGCAGACTCGTCCATTCATACTACACACCTTTGAAGACTACTCTGGAGCATGTCACCCTGAATTCATGGATTCCGCAGTTGTGCCCCTCTTTTTCAGACATCATTGTCGATAAACTTGAAGAAAATGCCTGTAGAATTGAAAAAATATTTTCTGACGCTGCGACAGTTGCAGAGTTTGCCCGCGATGTTCAAAACGAACTGGCTCCGTTCAGAGAGAGCCTGAGAAAAGCCGATCAGGCACTTGCCAGAGTTCAGCCGATTACGGGTGAATCAGAGGCTGCCGTTAAGTTGCTTAACAGCTATGCTGAAAAAATGAGCAAATTCTCTGACAAGTTTTCAATAGCGCTGGAAAACTATGTATTCCTGGAAGAACGCCTGGCTAGAGGTTATGACGCCCTCACCACCGCAAACGAAACACACTCTCAACAATTATCCCAATGGAGTTCACAGTTTCAATCCCTGGTTGAAAAAAACAATAAACAGACAGTGGAAATAAACAGTCAGATTCATAAAATTTTTGCTGCGATAATGGATTTTGAAGAAGAGTATCTCGATGTCAGCAAGACCCAAATAGAGGCAGTTACAGTTTTAGTAAATTCAGTTACATCAGCAAAAGGGTCAGAAACTGCTCTAAACAGAGAAATTGCTGAGAGGATATTGAAAGAATCATCCATAAAATTCACGCAATTGGTTGGAGGAGTACAAAATCTGACAACGACACTTGCAGCAAACCTGGCTGCGATAGAAAATAATCTAAGCGATCTGGAAGGCACTTCAAAACTTAATTTTGACAATATGTCAATCCGCATAGTCAACAGCCTGGTCGGCATTCAGCAGGAGTTAATTGGCGGGCTGAATGGCGTACAGTCAGAACTGACTGATGGATTAGAAGTCCTGCCGGCAAAACTCGATGAGCTGAATGACAAAATACTCGCTCACTTCAGCCGCTATGCCGCTCCGGAAGCTGCAGCAGTAGAAAATACCGATTACAGGGTTTAGTATAAAATGCTGGATAATGACTTACTAAAAGACGATGGGCTGGATTTCAATTTCTGGCCTTCATTTACAGATTTAATGCTGACAATTACTATTATTATGGCGGCGCTGCTGGTCATCAAATTCGGTGTCAATGCGTCAGAGGCGAAGCAGAAACAAGAGAGCAAAATGGCTCTTATAACTGAAATCAAGAATCAGTTGAAATCTAAATACAAAGAGTGCTATAGAGAATCAAAGGAGTCTGAAAACACTTTGATCATCTCGAATGGCAATGAAAATATCGTCATGATAACGAGTGAAACCGATTATCAGCAAATAAGTTTTTACGAAAAAATACTGTTTGACAAAAGTCAGTACAGTATAAAAAGCAGCGGCAGAGAGGTGTTGCAGATAGTTGGTGATGTAATAAAGCTGAAGTCTAATAAAATCAAACTGGTTCAGATTGAAGGGCATACAGATTCGAATGAAATCAAACTGGACAACTATCCGAAAACAATGGGGAATATTGTACTTGGTTCAAGAAGAGCCGTCGATGTATACCAATTTTTTAAAGATCAGGTAGGAATAGATCCATCTGTCCTGCCTATGTCGGCGACCTCCTTTGGAGAGTATGCGCCACCATCAAGAAAACTTGATAGTGACTACAGCAGAGAAGCGCTGTTTAAGGCAAACAGTAGTGAGGAGCTGAGAGCATCCAACAGAAGAATTGAACTTAAATTGTTTTTCTCCTCCAAGTAAGGCGAACGGCAAAAATAAATGCTTCAATATATCTTCCGTTCGTGGTGAGCTTGTCGAACCATGAACGGAAGATGGAGGCAATAACTGCTTCCATTCATCCTTCGACAAGCTCAGGACGAACGGAAGCAGTTGCCAAAAATGGGATGTTTTATTTTTGCCGTTCGCCTAATGTGCAATAGTTATTTTTACAGTTTGCTGCCTGTTATCTCAAAACTACGATGGAGGATTTCGTGAATAATTTCAAAATTGGAACCCGCCTCTACCTGGCATTTGCTACCATTCTTATCTGCATGTTTATTGTTGGCGGCATCTCAATTGCCAGGTTGATTCTGCTTGACCATGAAATTACCCAGTTAGCCCAGGATAAGTATCCGAAAGTATTAATGCTGCAACAGGTAAAAGACCACCTGAGTGTTATTGCCCGCAGCCTGCGAAATATGCTGTTGCTGGAAAGCAGGGAGGAGGCTGATAAAGAAGCCAAAAGGATTACAGATGCCCGCGATGGCATCGGCAAAATTTTTGAGCAGTTGGAAAAGGTCGTTACGAGTGATGCCGGTAAAACACTCTTAAGGGATGTCCTTGATAAACGGGTGGGGTATGTCAAAGCATACATGGTTGTTATCAAAATGATAGAAGAGGGTGACAAAAAGAGTGCTGCAACTGAGTTGATGACCAACGTACGCAAGGTACAGACAGACTACTTTGAGGCTCTCGATAAAATGGTGGAACATCAGAGTAAAGGTGTCGAAACAGCCGCCAGGCTGGCAGATGAAACAGCAACACACAGCCGTAATATTATAGTCGCTATCCTGGCAATCGTTTCCCTGGCTTCGATTATTCTTGCGGTTCTGATTGTGAGAAGCATCACGCTGCCGGTAGCGGAGCTTGTCGCCGCCAACGAACGTCTGGCAAACAAAGACCTTACAGTTAGGATCAACGCTCAAGGAAGTGATGAAATCGGGCAACTGTCAGACTCGGCACGTAACGTAATTGAAAGTATGCGGGAAATTCTGACTCACGTATCTGATTCATCCAGCCAGATCGCCTCTGCCTCCAGTCAATTGCGGGCAACGGCTGAACATATAGCCACGGCGGCTGAAGAGGTTGCCTGTCAAACAAGCACCGTAGCTACTGCAAGTGAAGAGATGGCAGCCACATCGGGTGATATCGCACAAAACTGCGCCACGGCAGCCGAAAGTTCCCGCCAGAGCAGCGACTATGCCGTCAAAGGGGGCTCTATCATCCAGGAAACCATTGCAGGCATGCTCAAACTTTCAGAACGGGTCAAAGAGAGTGCACGCAGTGTAGAAAATCTGGGACAGAGATCAGTGCAAATCGGTGCGATCATCGGCACAATCGAGGATATTGCCGACCAGACGAACCTGCTCGCCTTAAACGCTGCCATCGAAGCGGCACGGGCTGGTGAGCAGGGGCGTGGATTTGCAGTTGTTGCTGACGAGGTTCGTGCCCTTGCTGAACGCACTACGAGGGCTACCAAAGAGATCGGAGAGATGATTAAGGCGATACAGAATGAGACAAAAGAAGCTGTCAGGGTCATGGAAGAAGGGGTAACAGAAGTCGAAAAGAGTACCGCCTCATCCCATCGTTCCGGTGAAGCACTTCAGATGATTTTGCAGCAGATCAGCGGAGTAACCATGCAGATTAACCAGATTGCCACCGCTGCCGAAGAGCAGACCGCAACCACCAGCGAGATTACCATGAATGTTCAGCAGGTGACAGATGTTGTACATCAAACGGCGCGAGGTGCTACGGAAACCGCCACTGCGGCTGGTCAGCTTGCGTCAAGCGCCCAGATTCTTGAGGGGCTTGTCAGGCGCTTCCGGCTGGTTTAAGCCGTCCACGTGACATCAATAAAGGTCAGCGTTGTCCGGTTTGATTCTTGCTTACGTCGCGTAGCGACAGATTGATGGTAGCCGGGGAATTCATTCCCCGGCTATTGTGGAAAAATATCATCACGTCACGTACGTGACGTGTGGAAAAATGGCATCCAGTCCGGGGGATAAATCCCCCGGCTACCATCGAACGCCCCTACCGGG
>Ga0194060_10000645_pt1 | contig 25288 bp, 18 predicted proteins | sample SepL225m_MetaG_FD_163427 | JGI IMG/M metagenome (GOLD analysis project Ga0194060, IMG submission 163427) | Anoxic zone freshwater microbial communities from boreal shield lake in IISD Experimental Lakes Area, Ontario, Canada - Sep2016-L222-5m | ecosystem: Environmental > Aquatic > Freshwater >... | reverse complement strand
GGTTGTTTGTTTTTTTGGTGGGTGGGGGGGGGGGGGGTGGAGGTGCTGGCGGTGAACCGCAGGCTTCCAAAACATCATTGTCCGGCATCGCAATGAAGGGACCCATATCTGGTGCCAGGGTTTCAGCGTACCAGGTAGCCACCGATGGTGGCAAGGGATTGCAGATTGGTAATTCAGTTACTACCGCGAGTGACGGAACGTACAAACTGGATATACCGTTGCAGAATGGGCCGGTTATAATTGAAATAGTCGGGCAGGCTGGTGCCAGTTATGTAAGTGAAATAACTGGAAAACCGGTTCCTTTTGGCACTACGGAGGCGTTTCGTGCCATAACAGCCAATGCTTCAATCAACCAGAACATAACTGTTGGTCCATTCACGGAGGCTGGTTATCAGAAAACTATTCAGCTTCTCAGAGCGTCGCCAACCTCAGACATTAACACTCTTATTGGTCAGGGAAACAAGTTTGTTGCTGACATACATTTGATCAGTAACATTCTTGCCAATCCTGCTGCGGATCCTAACTACATCGCTGCTCTGACCATACTTGACAAGATTATTCAAACTAATCCGACGTACAACACAACAACAGTAACAGACATGCTCACTGCTGCTGTAACTGCGGTAACAATGGAAGGTCGTGCCCCTTACACTAACGCCGTAGCTGCGGCAGGGCAGCAATTATTGACGATACCTGGAGTATCGGCAATTTTGGCTGGAGTGCAAACTTTTCAGAGCAGCCCGTTACCCGGGGTACCTTCAACTCCACCTGTTATACCTCCAGTGACACCTCCTGTGACACCATCGGCTACGCCCCCCACCGCGCCGACTAATGTGACAGCTTCTTCAACTGCAAATTCAGTGACAATCAGTTGGTCAGCGTCAAACAGTGCGTCAGGTGGTAGCCTGAGCTATTATATTTACAGGAACGGTACGTTTATTGCGAATGTATCAAGCCTTACGTACACCGATTCCGGGCTGTTGCCTTCGACATCTTACAGTTATTATTTAAAAGCCGTTGATGCATTAGGGAATTTGTCAGGTGCCAGCACTGTAGTGGTAATATCGACACAAGTGTTCGCTGGCACTCCCCCGCCGACACCAGTAGACACCACTCCTCCCAGTACACCAGCAAATCTGCGCGCAACAGCATTGACTTCAAATTCTGTAAGCCTTGCATGGGATGCTTCCACCGGTACAGTCGCCATTACGGGATATGAGGTTCAACGCGACGGAGGCAAGATCGCAACGTCTGTCTTAAACAGCTATACCGATACTACTTTGGTCATTGGAAAATCCTACACATTCCGGGTCAAGGCGGTTAATGCAAACGGCATCAGTTCGGCATTCAGCAATACGATTACAGTAACTGCGGAAAGCAACCCGCCATTAATAACGCCAATAACCATAACAACGGGTGGAAACGTACAATAAAACTCTAGGAGAAGGAGAAAAGACCATGAAACGAAGTAAAATGACATTGTTTCTACTGATGCTGGTATCTAGTGCGTTCCTTGCACTTTCAGGATGTTCAGGCGGAAGTGGCAACGCGGTTACCCAGAAACAGGCAGGTTATGCGCTTGACATTACCGGGAAAGTAGAAGTTCCCAAGTCTTCATCAAAGACGGTAGAAAGTGCAGTAGCGAACACAGTATCGGTTTACGATGCCACTACCGGCCTTCTGATAGGTGGCCCCGTTTCCATTGTAAACGGCAAGTTCAGCGGATTGACATACACTCTGTCATCAACAAAAACCACTGTCGTTTATGTAGCGGATGTTACGGGCGGGCCGCTCCGCTATCTCCTCCCGATTGACCTTAGCAATCCGCCGACCGGACTGCAAACCAACGACTCTGTTTCGATTACGATTAACCAGGATTCCACAGCACTTGTAAAAACAATAGAGGCTGAGCTTGGTATTTCCGGTTATATTGGAGATGGAACAGCCAAATTCCCGAGTACCTTTAAAAGTGTCCCTTTCACATTTACCGAAGCCTCAAATCTGGTGGTTAAATATGGCGGGACGATTCTGGGCTACACGACTGGTGGCATTAACCTGGCCGGAACTGTCGGCAACGCTTCTCTGCTGCCGGCACAAAATGCCAGCACTTTTTCCAATGACGATCTAAACAACGTGGTGCTGGACGGTCAAGTGACCAGTGCTTTCATCCCCACCACACATCCTGTTGTCAACTTTCAGGTAACCAACAAGGCTACCGGCAAAGGAATCAGCGGCTTGAGGACGTTTGGTCTTCATGTAGCCAAATTGATGCCGGAACTTAATGGCAGCAACTCATACTGGGTGAACTACATTGACACAGGTATTGCGACCCTTACAAATGGGACGGCCGTGAGCAAACCTGGCGCGGACGCCGGTACAACCTATAACACAGATGGTTCCGTCAAGGTCCAGGGTTATACTGTGATTGATCATGGTGACGGCACGTACACAGCAACATTTGCATATGACATCACCAGTAACGCAAATGCAGTATATGATTCCACTCTGCCACACCGTATTGCCATAACCGTAACCAGCGTTGCTGTCCCTGGCGTTACCGCTACCGGGCCGATTAACCCTGCGACCGGTGTGGTAAATACCAGTTTCAACCTGGCAAACCGCGCAGCGCTGGTATATGACTTTACCCCTTCTGGCCCCACTGTTTACACCAATCCCAACGGCGGCAGTTTTGCCCGTGATATCGTTACCACCGCCGCTTGCGAGGGTTGTCATTATAAAATAACAACTATTATTGGGCACACCGGTTCACGCCCGGATGTAAAAGTCTGCGTAATCTGCCACACCAGCAAGAACACATCCGGTGAAGGAGAATTTGTAACTTTCATTCATCGCATCCATATGGGTGAGAGATTCAATGAAGCAAGTACAAATAGTAGTTGGAGTAAGCCAGCGCCTGGACTTGTTACATATGGCGAGCAAACCTATCCGCAGGACATCAGAAACTGCACCAAGTGTCACACAAACGGTGTTGACTCCGGCAACTGGAAAACAAAGGCTAGCAGAAAAAATTGCGGTTCCTGCCACAATGCACTCATTTTCACAACACACCAGGGTAGCCAGACATCTGATCAGTACTGTAGTGGTTGCCATGTTGGCATCGCAGCAATCAAAGAAGTTGCGGCAACACATATCCTAAACGATGTTACTACGAATAACCCGACAATTCCTGCCGGATTGTCAACTATTACATATGCCATCAGCAGCGCAACTCTGGATGGCAGCCGTAACCCGGTAATTACATTTACCATCCAAAAAGATGGTGCTAACGTGACATTGGATGCATCCCCCTCTACACGGCGTCTTCCTCTGGGTGCCCAGGGCTTTTCCAGTGGCCCGACTATCGGCGTCTATTTCGGTGTGCCGCAGGATGGCATTACTACACCGGCTGACTTTAATACTTCAATCACAGCGTCACTTGTAAATCTGTGGAACAGTTCCGGAGGTACGGTAGTCAAAAATGGTGACGGCAGTTACACTGCAACTCTTACGTCTGCTGCCGTTCCTGCAACTGCTAAAGTCATCACCGCTACGATTTATGGAACATTTAACCAGGCAGTTCCGTTTTATGCATATTCAACAGGAAAGGAGTCGTCAGCGGTTCATCCATATGTGACCCGTTTTGCTCTTGCTCAAACTAAGGCAGTTACCGGTTCCACAGCACGTCGTACGATCGTGGATACTGCGAAATGCAGCAAATGCCATGAGCAGTTGGGAATCAATCCAAGCTTCCATAGTGGCGCTCGCAACAACGGTACGATGTGTGCATTCTGCCACACACCCAACAGAACCAGCAATGGCTGGTCTGCCAGCGCCGGTACCTTCATCCATGGTCTCCATGCCGCAGCCAAGCGCACCAATAAGTATATGTGGGCTGCTGTCTCGTTAACGGATAACTATGGCAACATAACTTATCCCGGATATTTACGGAACTGTGAGCAGTGCCATGTTACCGGCGGCTATGACTTCAGCGTCACAACCAGCACCAGCAGTCTGCTTTATCCAACCGCAGCGGCCAGTACAATCAGCGCCAGTTCCAATACGTTCAGAAATTCACCGTACGTAACGGCTGGTAATTATTACGGTGCTGCCTTCAGCTATACAGCGGCGACCCAGGTTACTCTGCAGGCCGGAAGCAGTACACTGGTAAGCTCGCCGATTTCAGCGGCATGCTTCTCATGCCACGACACAACAACCGCCGCCGCTCATATGAAAACAAATGGCGGTGTTCTATACGCACCCCGCAGCACCGCCTTTATAAATGCCTCAACTGCCAGTGGCAGGGCATACAGCGGTCCGTCAACAACTGAACAGTGCACTATCTGCCACGGTCCGGCAGCCAACACACAAAATACCACCGTTCCGACCATCAAGGCGGTTCATCGTTGGTGGTAAGCAATCTGCATTACGGGAGAGGTTATAATGCCTCTCCCGTGATACACAAAACAAAGCGGTCAGATGCATGATGACGGAATTGATAAAAAGAGAGTAGACCATGATCCGGGGGTAGCGATACCCTCGGATTTGTTTATTACCTGAACAGGAGTTGTGTATGAACAGAATACTTGTTTTATGTGGAACTTTGCTGATTGGCTGTACGTTATCCGGCTGCATGGAGAGGGGGAGCCAGGCACCTGCTGCAAAGATTGCAATTGATGCGGCAAAAAGCGGGGAGCTGGCGCTGAAATTTTTGCAAGGCTCTCAAAACGGCGATAAAGCAGTGATGTACGCAGCCTCAAATCTTACGGCTGCCCTGGTTGATGAGAGCAGGGAAAAGCTTGTTCATCAAACGCAAGCAAAGTTGAGCGATATTCAGCGTAAAGAGTACGAGGAGATACTTCGTACATCCGGGCAGATAGACTATTTCAACGGAAAGCTCCGCAAGCTCTTCCCCAAAACCGCCGATCTGAAGATTGCCGGGACAAAATCCATCCCCACAACGACCGGAGCGGCGGGATTCGATCATGCGGTGACAGTGACCTATAATGACCGCAACGATGCGCTTAGTGACAAGACAGGGAGAGCGGTAAAGGTGATGACTGTTCACCTTGTGCAGCAGAGCAGCTCCATCGGCGGACGGCTGATACACTCATTCTCTTTTGATACAAAAGGTTTTGAAAGGTTTGCCGATAAAGATTTCGAAGTTGTGACGTACTACTAACTGTATATCCGGAACGATAATGTTAATATATGCCGGTTACTTAGCCAGAAATGTTTTGCAAAAAATGCCGCAGATATTGTCACTCGTGGCAGCTCTGACTCTTTCTGCTGTTATAGAGCCGACGAATGCTGCAGTGTACCGGTGGACGGACGCATCCGGTACAGCTTATTTCACCAATAATGAATCCGATATCCCTCTTCGATATAGAGCTAAGGCAAAAGTTCTTTATCAGGAGCAGGGTGAGCTGAATTCGTCACAGCGAACTGCCCCGCAGCTCGCCACTCCTTCCGTTCAGCAGATAGCTCCGGAATCACCCAAGCCCCCCCAGGTTGCTGCACCGCCACAACAACCGAACCAGCCCCCACCGTATAGAAAAAGAGCCGGGAGACCCTCCGAAGAAGTATCAGAGTAGAGCCGTATCATTTTATTTGCATTGACAACTGAGGCGATGCGCGCTTTTATGTGTCGCTATGAAAAAGCTCATCATTTACTCGTGTCTGGCAGTTGTTGCTTATCTGGCATATATTGCCATCTCTCTGGCGCTGCTGCCCCCCGTCGCTGACCTTGCCGACAAAAAATTCTCCACTACAATTCAGGTCAAGGACTGGCAGGGTGATTACCATCCTTTTGTTGTCGGCCCCAAAAACCGCTACTGGACGCCATCAGGTCGAATTCCGCCGGAGATGAAGTGGGGGGTGATTCTGGCCGAGGATGCCAACTTCTACAAGCATGAAGGTTTTGATGTCAAGGCCATCAAGAACGCCATCAAATATGACCTGGAGAAAAAGAGCCTCAAGCGGGGCGCTTCCACCATTACCCAGCAGACCGCCAAAAATCTGTTCCTCTCACGCGAAAAGACCATTACCCGCAAACTGAAAGAGATCTATCTGGCCTACCGGATGGAGCAGGAACTGACCAAGGGGCGCATCATCGAGTTTTACCTGAATGTGGTAGAGCTGGGGCCGATGGTCTACGGTATCGGACATGGCGCCCAGTATTATTTCGGCAAGCCGGTCTCCGCGCTGACCCCGCGGGAGTGTGCCTTTCTGGCGGCGATGCTCCCTGGGCCGAGGGTCGCATACAATCCATATAAAAATCTGGGGAAGGTGCTGAAGCGCTCCGACATGATTTTAAAGCTGTTGCGTCAGAATGGTGTGCTTGGTGAAGCGGAATATCAGGCAGCTCTGGCGCAATCCCCCAACATCGGGAGGATGCAGCAGAAGGTTGACACCCTCATCAGTACGCCTCCGCTGTTTACGTCCCCTTCGTCGTCGCGGAAGGAAGCGGGGGAAAAGCCGGTTGAAGCTGGAGCGGAAAAGAAGGATGAAGCTCCGGCGATAGCTCCTCCTTCTGGTGGTACAGATGCTGTGAATCAAAATGAAGGCGTGAACGATAAACAATGACCCCCAAAACCGACCTTAAAAATTTCACGCTCCCCGCGCTGGAGCAGTTCCTGAAAGGGCAGGGAAAGGAGCGATTCCGCGCCCTTCAAGTCTTCAAGTGGATCTACCAGCAGGATGCCTGCGGCTTTGAGGAGATGACCAATATATCGAAGGCGCTGCGCAGCGAACTGGCCGGGACCGCCGTTATCAGCAACCTCCAACCGGAGGCTGTCGAAGAGGGGAACGACGGAACGCGCAAGTATCTTTTTGATCTGGGTGACGGCAACAGCGTAGAGTCGGTACTGATCCCGATCGAAGGGCGAAATACCCTCTGCATCTCGTCGCAGGTCGGCTGCGCCATGGCGTGCGAGTTCTGCCTGACCGGCACCTTCAGGCTGACCCGCAACCTGACCACGGCGGAGATCGTCAACCAGATAATGGCGGTCAGACGTGATCTGCTTAAAAATCCACCTGCGATTATTGAAGACGCCGGTTCGCTCATTGACGTTGACGATGAGGGGGGGGATGACGACCGACCGGAATCGCCTGCGGTCATCCGCAATGTCGTGCTGATGGGGATGGGGGAGCCGCTCCACAACCTGGACAACGTCATCCCTGCCATACAGATCATGCTGGACGGCAACGGCCTGCAGCTCTCCAACCGCCGCGTGACGGTTTCCACCTGCGGTCTGGTGCCGGAGATGGCGCGACTGGGGAGGGAGATCCCGAATGTCAATCTGGCGGTGTCGCTTAATGCCACAACTGATAAGTTGCGCAGCCGCATCATGCCGGTGAACCGGAGCTATCCACTCAAGGAGCTGTTGAAGGCGTGCAGGGAGTTTCCGCTGCCGGGGCGGCGCAAGGTGACGTTTGAATACGTCATGCTGGGTGAGGTAAATGATTCGCTGGAGGATGCCAAAAGGCTTTTGCGGTTGATCAGCGACATCCCGAACAAGGTCAATCTGATCCCGTTCAACGAGCATGAAGGGTGCGGGTTCAAAGCGCCGACCCGCGCCGCCATTGACGCCTTCCACAAATATCTGATCGACCGGAACGTGACGGTTATCACCCGTGACAGCAGGGGAGGGGATATTTCGGCGGCCTGCGGGCAGTTGAAGGGGAAGCTGGGGAAATAGTTTTCCAGGGGAAAACTTTTACTTCAAAACCAGAAATTATGTCAGTGCGAAGTATAGTCAAGGTGAGCCTCTTGCAAAAAGATTGTCATCCACGAATGCTTTTATCGGGGATCCAGCTTTTTCAGTCAGTTACAATCTGGATTCCCGATCAGAAGCGCTTCGGGAATGACAAGTTTAGGACTTTTGCAAGAGCCTCAAGGTTTTTGCCGCTTTCATCTCTTCCCCTCCACCAGAGTAATTTCCTCATCCGTCAGGTTGTAGAGCGCGTAGACGAGTCGGTCTATTTCGGCTTCAAGTTGCGGGACATCGGGACTGTCGGCAGCAGTGAGAATCTTCTGGACAAGCTCTATGATAGGGGCTTGCTGGGTTTCTGTTGCGGGTGGGATGGGGAGCTGTTCGACATGCTGCTTTTTTACCTCCGCCAGAGCCTCCCCTTTTTCTGGATTGATATGTGAGTACGCAAAATCAGTTAGCCTCGAATTTAGTAATCCGAGAATAAACCGAAGGTCATATGTCAGGTCATCTGGAAGGAGGATATGCAAGTTATTACGCGCTATAAAACCACCTGCAACTAATGCTGCAATTATAGAATCGCCGGTCTGGCGCACCATTATTTTCTGTGGTGCATTGAATATTGCAGCGTCACGGGGAGCCGCCAGCCATGGGCCGTATTGAATCCAATAATCATTGTCCCAGAGAACCTTGTATCGCTGAAGCAGGCTACCCCGCAATAATGGCATCCAGGTATTGTCAGGGAGAACTCCTGCATGAACGTAAGGTTTTTCATTCATTATCTGTTCAGTTTGCGGAGGTGTGCCTTTTCCTTTTTCAAAAGGTTTTACACCATTAAAAACGTTACAAAGTGTTGAGAGATGGATCGATGATGATATGATTTTTCTGTAAAGGTTTTGAGCGAGGGTATCGGCAACAATATTTATAGGATCGCCATTTTTTGGGATATCACACCAGGCCAATTCATGACTGAATTCAATATTTCCATCCCTTCTCGTGTAGATAGGAACTTTTATTGATTGCACAATATCGTCGGAACATTTTTCAAAAACCAACACCAGAGTATCAACAACCGCATCAAAAACATTTTCAGGCAGAAGCAGTAAATTGTGCCAATGATAATGGCTGGTAACGAATTGGCGGATTGATCTGAATGTTAAGGACTGAAGCCAGGTGTTTGGGGTGATATAGCAAAATTGCCCCCCCTCCCGTAGTAAATCATACCCTTTTTCAATAAAGAGTACATAGCTCTCACCCTGCTGATTAAATGTCTGATAGAATGCTTTCAGCTCTCTTTGTACAGAAACACCGAAAGGAGGATTTCCTACAACAACATCAAAACCTGTAAATTCTCCTTCATTATCGAGTACTTCAGGAAACTCATACCTCCACTCAAAGGCGTTCGCATAAACTGTATTCTTTTTATCCGCAATCTGACGTTTCAGGTTTTCCTCTTGCGCAACCATAGCCCTATACTGCTCTATTTCTTCGCTGACCATTCCCAGACCCATTTGATCCAGGTTGTTTTTGATCTTACGCAAGGCAATCAAACCTGGGTCTGTCGGTACGGCAAATCCTTGCAACGACTCCTTAAGATCCGCAATTTCCTTAAGAAGAATGTGCTTGTTTGCGGGCACTTTTTTGTACTGCCAGACCTTTTCCTTATAACGGTCGGTGATGGTTTTTAGCTTGTATCGTTCTGTGGCGTAGACATTGGCAACACCGGTGATTGCAAACCGACTCACCAGCGAGTTGCCGCACTTGATGTTGATATCGATGTTGGGGAGGGTTTCAAGCTCCCTCTCTAACTGGGAAGGTGGGGACGGTTGCCTGTAATACGTACTCTTCAGCAGTTCAATCCAGAGCCGCAGACGGCAGATGGCGACCGACTTTGGGTTGATATCCACGCCAAACAGACAGTTTTCAATGATGGTCTCTTTCTCGTGGAAGAGCGTCTCCTGCACCCACTGGGATTCTCTGTCCCTGTAGTTGTACTCAAATATCCGGTCATCTGCAGTAACGATCAACTCATCGTTCTCTATGGTGACATCATAGCCGCGCAGCCGCTTGCCATCTGCATCGGCCAGGATTCCGAGGTCGGACTTTACGGCGATAATCTCGTTGAGCGCCGAAACCAGAAAATGCCCGGAGCCTACGGCCGGATCACAGATTTTCAGGCCGTTGACAACTTCATTCGCTTCCCTGATTCCGATCTTGTCAAGATTGTTGTAGAGCCCGGTAAGATCGGCACATTTCCAGCCATAGCGATCGTTGAATTTTCGCAGCACGGCGCGGCGGATGGTCTCACGGCAGATGTACATGGTGATGAAGCCGGGGGTGAAGAAAGAGCCATCCCTGTAGCCGTTGATCTTCTCGAAGATCAGCCCCAGCACCGAGGCGTTGATGATGCTCTTGTTCTGCTCCTGGATATCGGCGCTCCCCTCTGCACCGAAGTCGTAAGCGTCGAGAAATTCAAACAGGTAGTTCAGGGTGTTTTTGCTGCCGGTGAGCCGTTTGCCGCTTGTCTCCTTCAGAACCGTCGCAGCATGCAGCGGCAGATCAAGCCGGTTTTTCAGCTCATTGATCCGCATAGTGGCCCGCTCCAGATCGCTCTCCTCGAAAAGGGAGCTGTTCAGGTAGGGAATCGTGCCGAACTTTTCCCGTACTGAGCTGCTCCGCTCATCAACCCTGACCGCCAGCACCTCAAAGAAAAGCTCATTCAGCTCGTCAAAATCCTCAATACGGCTGCTGCTTAAGAAGGCGTAGCTCCGATCGCCCTTGTGATAGCCGATCAACTGCCCTTCCAGCAGTTTGAGGAAAAGCAGCCGATTCAGCCAGGTTATGCACAATTCAAGGGCGACGCTGAAATACTGCTCGTCGGCGTCAGCGCCGTACAACTGGAGATCTGCAAGAGCCGACAACCTGCTGCGACTCTTGAGAAAACTGAGGGTGTTTTCCAGCAGTGAGCCGTCATTGCGACTCCCCGGCGGCTTGCGGCGGATCAGCTTCTTCCCCTTATCTTTGACCTCTTCCAGTCCGATGATATGCAGCAGCTCGCTGTAGAATTCTCTGTTGAGGGAGTTACTGTCGTTGGCAAAGTTCTGTTTGAGAAGATGTGTCGGAGAGAGAATCTTGTAGAGAGCGGCCAGTTTGTTCTCTTCTCGATGGGCGGGGGTTCTGATGATCCGTTCATAATCTTTTAGATTGAAGTAGGTGCATGGCAATTCTTCAAGCTCCTTTTCGATGAAAGGTCTGGCGATCTCCTGATATAACCAGTCGGTTCCCATTCCGGGAAGAGTACCTTCTTTCCAATCCTTGTAGCTCTTGACCAGCTTTTGATTGCCAAAGAAAAAACGCTCAAAATCAGCGGCGTCGAAGATGTACCATTCGTGGATATTGCAGACGATGAGATGCCGTATCTCCTTGTTATCCTTGATGTAACGCTCCTGCATGTAGTAGTGCATCAGTTCATGGAGTGCCTTGGCGTTGGGGCGTTCAGGCGTTATCATCTCGTTTTTGTTGCCGGGGCGTTTTACCTCGATCAACACACCAACCGATGAGGCGGATGTTGTTCCGTTGTGAATCGCAAGATCCGCCCGGCCGCTGGTGTTGATTTCGTTGGTGTGCTTGTACCAGGTATCCTTGAGGAAATCGGAAACGATATTTTTGAGATGCTCCTCGTGCTCGTCCACGCGGATACGCTCGAACATCCGGGTCAGGTTGGCCTTGAAAAGCTCGATCTGATCCCGCTTGAGGCTCTGCTTTAAGTGGGCCTTGCCAAGTGATTTTTCCGGAGTTGCAAGAGTGAGTTTCATATATTTTATGGCCTTTTGGTTTGAGCACTTTCAGCCGACATTATCAAAATTACCGGGTGTTTATAGCAAAACCTAAAGTTAAATACCACAAAACAAAAAGAGCGGCATCACTGCCGCTCCATAGTTCCAACTTTTCCAATTATTACACCTGCGGACGCCTGGAGCGATACTCGATCACCGGTTCCGGGCGCTGGCCGCGTCGTGGGGCAGCCCCTGCGGGCTTTGCCGGTTTGCTCCACGGTTTTCCGTTGCTCCCCTTGGTATCCCCCGATTTGCCAAAACGATTAGCGGTCGGTACCCCCCCTTTTTTTGGAGCGCCGCTTCGAGCCGGAGGCTTACGCAGGGTGGTGGATGGCTCCAGTCCGACGATCTGCTGCTCAGGCAGCTTTTTGCCGATGAAGCGCTCGATCCGCTCAAGATAGTTCCGGTCGGCTGATGACGCAAAAGATATGGCGATGCCTGTTGCACCGGCACGACCGGTTCTGCCGATACGGTGGACATAGTCCTCGGCGAAGCGGGGGAGATCAAAGTTGATGACGTGGCTTATGCCGCTTACGTCCAGTCCGCGGGCTGCAACATCGGTGGCAACCAGAAGGCGGATGCCGCCACGACGCATACGGTCGATTGTTTTGTTGCGAGCCATCTGGGTCATATCGCCATGCAGAGCCGCAGCCGGAAAACCGTTACGCGAGAGTTCGCGGGAGAGCTCGTCGGCATCGCGTTTGGTTGCGGAGAATATGATGGCGCGGGTCAGTTCGGCAGAGGCGGCCAGGTGGTTTAACAGTTCCTTCTTGTGGTTAAGATTGTCGGCAACATGCAGACGCTGTTCAATCAGCGGGATGGATGAGGTGCTGACCGCCAGTTGAACTTTCTTCGGCTCGCGCAGCATGCTTTCAGCCAGTCTGGCTATCTCCCCCCCCATGGTGGCTGTAAACATTACCGTCTGGCGCTCGGAGGGTGAGCGAGAAACTATCTTGTTGATGTCCTCGCTGAAACCCATGTCAAGCATACGGTCGGCCTCATCCAGAACCAGCAGTTCGAGGCGGTCAAGGCGAATGCTGCCACGCTCCAGGTGATCCACCAGGCGGCCAGGAGTGGCGACGATGATGTCAACCGGCGCAGATAGAAGCCGGAGCTGCTCGCGGTACGGCATACCGCCGAGGAGGGTGCCGCAGCGGGGACGGATGCCGCGCCCGTAACCGCGTGCAGCCTCCATGACCTGGGCTGCCAGCTCTCTGGTAGGTGTCAGAACCAGAATGCGCGGCCCTTTGCCCGGAAGAGCCGATTTTACGAGCAGACGCTCAAGCGCCGGCAGTACGAAGCAGGCGGTTTTGCCGGTGCCTGTCTGGGCGGTGGCGATCAGGTCGTGACCGGCCATTACAAGCGGGATTGACTGTTCCTGGATGGGTGTCGGGATTGTGTAACCACAGGCGGTAACCGCCGAGAGGATGGCTGGGTTAAGGCCGAGTTCTGCAAACGTCATGATGATTCCTTTTCTGGGAGCGGTGTAAAGGGAAAAGCGCACACGAACCGAGGAATCAAACTGATGATTCCAGGAAAGGATCGCAGTTACGTGCGGGCAGACAATAAATCTTCGCCTGCCAGACGGTCTGCTGTTTCAATGAAGTGATTGAAGATGCAGGGGGGCAGAAATGCGATGATCAAAGGAGAAACAACGGACACCATACCGTTGTCTCGTGTAGAACTGTGATTTGCGACCATATAGATGTTGTCAGATAAAAGCAAGCTATATTTTGACTTGTATTTCATCTTTTCTTGACAAACCGGGCACCACTCTATAAATATGGCAATTCACTATTGCGCACTTACCAATCTTCAACAACACAACATAAATGAGAGGAGTAACACCGTCATGGCCGAAAAATTCATCTTCACATCAGAGTCTGTTTCAGAAGGGCACCCGGACAAGGTTGCAGACCAGGTTTCGGACGCTATTCTCGACGCAATTTTAACTCAGGATCCGAGAGCTCGTGTGGCATGCGAGACGATGGTTACCACCGGTATGGTTGTAATTGCCGGCGAAATAACCACAAACGCAGTTATCAACTATTCAGAGATCGCCCGTCAGACTATCAAGGATATCGGTTATACCGATTCTGAAATTGGCTTTGATGCAGATACCTGCGCAGTTCTTGTCTCCGTTGATCGCCAGTCGCCTGACATATCGCAGGGTGTTTCTGAAGGCGAAGGGCTGCATAAAGAGCAGGGAGCCGGCGACCAGGGGCTTATGTTCGGCTATGCCTGCAACGAGACACCGGAACTGATGCCTATGCCGATTCAACTGGCTCACGAGCTGGTAGCCAAGCTGTCTGAAGTCCGCAAGTCCGGCGTACTTAAATTTCTCCGTCCCGACTCAAAATCACAGGTTTCGGTCGAATATGTTGACGGCAAACCTTTCCGCATTGATACGGTTGTCATCTCAACCCAGCATACGCCTGACGTTACTCACCAGCAGATCGAAGAAGGTGTTATTGCAGAGGTTATCAAGAAGGTGATTCCGGCGGAACTGCTGGATGAAAAAACCCGTTACTTCATCAATCCAACCGGTCGCTTCGTAGTTGGCGGGCCGATGGGGGATTGCGGTCTGACCGGCCGCAAAATCATCGTTGATACTTACGGTGGCATGGGGCGTCACGGCGGCGGAGCTTTCTCCGGCAAAGATCCATCCAAAGTTGACCGTTCGGCCGCCTACATGGGGCGCTATGTTGCCAAAAACCTCGTCGCTGCCGGTCTCTGCGATCGCTGCGAAGTCCAGGTTGCATATGCTATCGGCATGGCCCAGCCGGTCTCCATCATGGTCAACACCTTTGGCACAGGCAAACTGCCGGAAGAGCGTCTTTCCGCCCTGGTGCGCGAAGCGTTTGACATGAGACCCGCAGCAATCATCGAACAACTGGATCTGCTCCGTCCGATCTACAGAAAGACAGCCGCCTACGGTCATTTCGGTCGCGAGCTGCCGGAATTTACCTGGGAGAAGACCGACAAAGCGGCGATACTCAAACAGAAGGCAGGCATTTAACAGCAATCGGAGATAATTATATGTCCAAATCATACAAAATAGCGGTTCTGCCGGGGGATGGCATCGGGCCGGAGGTAATGGCTGAGGCGTTGCGTGTGCTGGATGCTGTCGAAGCTAAATACGGTGTTAAGTTCGATAGCACACACGCCAACGTTGGCGGTGCCGGCATTGATAACGAAGGGAAAGCTCTGCCGCAGACGACTATTGATATCTGCAAGGCAGCAGACGCAATACTGTTTGGCTCGGTCGGCGGCCCCAAGTGGGAGAGTCTCCCCCCTGATGAGCAGCCGGAGCGGGGGGCGCTTCTGCCGCTCCGCAAGATCTTCGGGCTCTACGCCAATCTCCGCCCGGCGATTATTTTCCCCTCCCTTACCGGCGCGTCATCTCTCAAGGAAGAGGTTATCGGCGGTGGCTTCAATATCCTGGTTATCCGCGAGCTTACCGGTGGCATCTACTTCTCCCAGCCAAAAGGGATCGATGGCGTCGGACGTGAGCGGGTCGGTGTCGATACCATGCGCTACAGTGTGCCGGAGATCGAGCGGATCACTCATGTTGCCTTCCAGGCCGCCATGAAGCGGGATCGCAAGGTCTGCTCCATCGACAAGGCCAATGTTCTCTCCACCTCGGTTCTCTGGCGCGAAATTGTCACGACTATTTCAAAGGAATATCCTGAAGTGGCACTCTCCCATATGTATGTGGACAACGCGGCCATGCAGCTTGTCAAGTGGCCGAAGCAGTTTGACGTGATCCTCTGCGAAAATATGTTCGGTGATATTCTCTCGGACGAAGCCGCCATGCTGACCGGGTCGCTTGGGATGCTCCCGAGCGCATCACTGGCAGAAGGGACATTCGGCATGTATGAACCTTCCGGCGGTTCTGCCCCTGACATCGCGGGGCAGGGTATTGCCAACCCTATCGCCCAGATACTTTCGACCGGTATGATGCTCAAATTCTCCTTCGGAATGCTTGAAGCGGCCGACGCCATCGACAATGCCGTAGCCTGCATTCTTGATAAGGGGTACCGGACCAGAGACATATACCAGAACAAGCCTGTTGAAAAACTGGTTAATACGAAAGAGATGGGCGATGCTATTATTGCGGTGCTTTAGAGTCTTTTAGATGGAGGAAAGCTCAATGGGATTGCATGAATTTGAATACGAGGTGCTGACGCTTTCTTCTAGTGAGCGTGCTCAACTGGCTCATACCCTCCTGATGAGTCTTGACAATCTGCCTGACGAAGAGGTCGAAAGGTTGTGGCTGGAAGAGGCCATAAGACGGGATGATGAACTCGACGCAGATTTGACGACAGTTATACCAGCAGACGAAGTATTTAAACGATTAAAGGGAAAGTTTCATTGATACCCGTTTCGTTTTCACCTGACGCCGAGATTGAACTTCACGATGCTGCCGCCTTCTACGATTTTGAGTGCCCAGGTCTGGGATCTGATTTTTTGGAAGATGTCATGTCGGCAGTAGGCTGGATAGAAATATATCCTGAGCATAGCGTACTTCTTTATGGTCGAGTGCGCAGTAAGCTTTTGTGAAACTTCCCATATTCACTGATTTATTCAATACGGGAGACCAATATCAGGGTACTTGCTGTGGCACACCAGAAACGGCGACCATTTTATTGGCGTCGTCGAAAGTAAAATATAAATTAAAAGAAAAGGAAAAACTATGAAAGTCGGAATTGTTGGTTGGCGCGGTATGGTTGGTTCGGTTCTCCTCCAGCGGATGGTGGATGAGGGGGATTTTGGTATCGGCATAGAGCCTGTATTTTTCTCGACATCGCAGGCGGGGCAGCCGGCTCCCATGAATGCGGGTACTCTCAAGAAGGCTGAAGATATTGAAGAACTGAAAAAACTTGACATCATCATCACCTGTCAGGGGGGGGATTACACCAAGGCTGTACATCCCGAACTCCGCAAACAGGGGTGGAACGGTTACTGGATCGATGCCGCATCGACCCTGCGTATGGAGGATAATGCCGTTATCATCCTTGATCCTGTCAATCGCAATGTGATTGACAAGGCTCTGGCAAACGGTCAGAAGGACTTCATCGGCGGCAACTGCACCGTCAGCCTGATGCTGATGGCTCTTGGCGGCCTCTTCCGCGCCGGTCTGGTTGAATGGCTCTCCTCTATGACCTATCAGGCTGCAAGCGGCGCAGGCGCTCCCAACATGCGCGAACTCCTCTCCCAGATGGGGGTATTGAACGGAACGGTGGCTGAAGAGCTGAAGAACCCAGGTTCCGCCATTCTGGAGATCGATCAGAAGGTAACAGCCGCACTGCGGGATGGCTCCATGCCGACCAAAGAGTTCGGTTTCCCTCTTGCCGGTAACGTACTCCCCTGGATTGACCGTGAAGTGGAGGATGGTCAGAGCAGGGAGGAGTGGAAAGGTTTTGCCGAAACCAACAAGATTCTCGGCACAACTTCGCCGATTCCGGTTGACGGCATCTGCGTCCGCGTCGGCGCGATGCGCTGCCACAGTCAGGCGATAACCATCAAGCTCAATAAAGATCTGCCGATTGCCGAAATCGAGAACCTGATTGCAAACGACAACGAGTGGGTAAAACTGGTGCCGAACACCAAGGCTGATTCACTGAAGGATCTCACACCGGCGGCTGTCTCCGGTTCGCTGGTCGTGCCGATTGGACGTGTGCGCAAGATGAAGATGGGGCCGCAGTACATACAGGCATTCACCTGCGGCGATCAGCTCCTCTGGGGCGCAGCAGAGCCGCTCAGAAGGATGCTGCGGATTCTGGTTAAAAAGTAACTCTCTCGTCATAACCTGAAAACTAAAGAGGGCAGCAACCTGTGTGGTTGCTGCCCTCTATCTTTATTCATTACAGGCTCAAAATCCGTTAACCCTGAGCTTGTCGAAGTGTGTAGATTTATTCCTGCAGATCATTCAACTGCGCTCTCACTTTGGCTCCTTCACTTACCGATCCCGACTTCTCAAAGATGGTGCCGGTGACAGAGCCGCTATCGATCTTGATCCCCTCGATCACTGCGATAACCTTGTTCTGATCCTTGTCATCAACAACGTCAACCTTGCGTTTCATGGCAGGCATTTTTGCCAGCTTTGCCGTGTCGATTGAAATGTGGGCGGTTCTGCCGTTCACTTTGGTGACAGTGCCAAAGGCAAAGCTCGGATTAAAAGCCATCCCAAGAGAGTTGGCGGCAGCCTTAAAGCTCACCTCCACTGTTTCATAAAAAAAATCTGACTGACTCGATTTATTTTTCAGTATCTCGTTTGCTTCTGCTACCGTCTTTCTTATTTCATCGACACGCGAATCACTGAATGATTTGTGCTTTCGCTCAGAACCGTTAGGCTCGATAGATTTCACATCCAGCCTGACCCTCGCAGTAAACTTGACCTTTTTCCGTGTGGGGTCTGTCGAAATATTTACGACCTCCGGCCCTTTCAGCTCTTCGATATGCGGTTCGATAATGTAGTTCTTGCCGGTGGAAATGTTGATTTTCTCAACTGTAAAACGTTTGGTGCGTGCAATCTGCTCGCTGACCATTGACAAAATGGCTTCAGCTTTATCAGATGACAGTTTGGATGCGTACTTATTTGACAGTTCTTCGCGAAGCTTACCCCCATCTATACTTACCGGTTCGAGAGCCTGCGCGGTAACTTCCTGTGCATCGGTTACATACACCACCTGTGGACCTGTGGCGCAACCGAAAACAAGCATGGCGAGAAGTGATACAGATATCAGCCGTAAAAAATTAACCATCGGAAAAACCTCCTGTAATTTGGGCGAAAGGTGTCAGCTTCCCCCGCCACTTTTATTCTTTGATAGCCGCAAGAAGAGTCTGTTCAAGCGTCTGATCTGCCGGGAACATCGCCACAAGCGCATTGATACTGGTCATTTCAGCGTCAGAGAATTCTACCGGTTCACCTGCAAAAGCCAGGTTCAGCTTAGGCTCCAGCTCAGCCATGGCAACTTCCACCGCCTTGATTCGCTGGAGCGCTTCTACGGTAGGCTCATCATCCTTAATCTCGTAGGTTCCCTTGATCTGCTGGTACATCGTTTTGTAGACAGTCCACTGGAAGCCTAGATTATCCTTATATATCCCCATAGACTTAAAAACATTTTTTGCTCTCGGTATAATCACGGCAATATTGTATGCCCCTTTAAGACCGGAAAATTCGTTTTTTATGTTCGGAAGTGCTCTAACGCCGTTCACTATCGCAAAAGTAATTTTTGAGACTGCTGCGGCGGTAAAGTCCGCTCCTGATACTGCCGCTTTGTATACTCTGCCCGCCAGCTTGCCATACTTTTTTTCCGCCTCTGCTTTTTCTTCCTGTTTGTCACTTATCTTGGTCGCCAGCTTCTTTTGAATGTCCTCATCCTTAAGAGCCGGATCAGGGCAGGACGCCTTGATTATCTTTTCATCTCTAATCTCTACAGTGGATTTGTGGATGAACGCATTGCATTTCCTGAATCCCTTTGCTGTATCGTCCACATCCTGTTGCATTTCAAGTAGCGCCTCGTTGTTGGCGGTGACCACTCCATATGCCATGAGAGTGTTACGATAAGCGGGGGGAGCGTCGGTGCCATCTTTCAATTTTCTGTCCGGAAATTCACGTTGGATGACCGTTGTCGGCTGGCTTTTAAACCATGATATATCGTTCTTTTTGTTGAGACCATCCAGCATCTTGTCCCGCTCTTTCAGATAAATGTAGAAGGCACTGGTCGGGCGTGGAAAACCGGTTTCCGGATCCATCTCGGTTGGTATGGTTATCCCCTGTGACGAACCCAAAAGCGCAAATCCCATTTTGGCGGCACCGGCACCACTAATCGCCCCCTGGAGTTTTGCGGGCCATTCATCACGCTCGGTGATCGGGATGTCCTGAAGCACACGGTTGGAGAGTTTGATCGCTATGGCCGAACTTTCAAATGAATCAAGTGCCGCCATGACAGTTGGATTCATGCTCTCTGCAGCGCCCTCTGCCATTGCGGCTATTGAGGCGCAACCGCTTAATTGTGTAGCCAACAGTGCAAATACGCACAAACAGACAATATTTTTCAGTGTGGTAAGCGACATGATGGATTCTCCCTTAAACGTAATGTTTTAAGATTAGCCGGAAAGACAACGCCGGTGGCGATCACTTCTTGAAGATAACCTTATTGCCGACAATTTCAGGGCTAAAGCTCTTCATCTGAGAATCTTTCTCAAAATTGTCGAGCAGAAGGTCTACAAGGTCACTGATCTTGCCGACGTACATCAGGTCAACCACCATATCTCCCTTGCCGCGCCCCTTCTGGTTCACGTCCTTAAGCCCCTTTATGTCCTCTTTTAACAGCTTCAGGATTTTGCGCTCCAGCTTATAGTCGCCACCCGCGGCAAAAATAACTTCAAAGCGGGAACCGCGCCTCTCCTGGGTAAGTGTCTTGGTGTTCAGTGCACCGAGTACCTTTTCGGCAAAGACTTTTCCACCGGCAATAGCCGACTGTCTGATAGCCGCTTTGGCATCGACTCTGGAAGCGCGGGCTGATCCGTCAGGGTTCCCCTCCCACATTATCTCCCGGTTGGCCAGTGAGACAACCTTGCCGGTCATCATTGTGCGGTAGATATTGACGCTGCCGCTTGGCACAATGTCCAGATCCACCTTGCCCAGAATCAGCCATTCACCTTTATCCGAAAGCTTGTCTGCAATCTTGTTCATATGTTGAACCATTTTGTTGTAGTCAGCTTCCTCAGTCAAAGCCTCCTGAACAGCAGAGTCATCGGAGTCGATCACTGTATATTCGCCGGCGGCGAGGCTGCTTCTGATCTCGGCCCGAACATTGTCCAGTATGGCGGGTGCATCACCGGAATCCATCTTACCCGGAATGATCATAACCACAATCCTGCGATCATCGTTCTTACCTGTGACAACCCCCTGGCGTTTTAAATAGGCTCGAACCTCTTCCTCATTGATTGTTACCTTGATTTTTGCCTTCAGCTCTTTGGAACCCCATCCGCTGCTGACGTTGCTTTCCATCACTTCCATATCCTTGATATACTTGTCATCACCGGTAAGGTTCAGAGTCGCTGCCCGGTCTTTGTAGACGTCGTTAAGATAGCTGCGGAGAGCCTGCTCCCTGGCTCGCTCCTTCGCCTTGTTGAGTGCGCTGTACTCGTCATCTTCAACCTTTACGGTGACGATCTCTGTGTAGGTACGGGTTTCGGCTGCCGCGATGAGGGGGAGCAGCATTACTGCAAAAGTGATGCAGAAAAAAATGATTCGTTTCATACAGTTTATTCTCCTTTAAAATGAATATCTGAAAATCTGGATGCCGGATAGAAGCCTTCCGGCAAGACAACCCTTTTGCAAGTTGCTCTGCCGTGAAGAAAACACTGCTTACCAAATATTTGTTATGTTCTCCCACAATCCCGGTTTTCTCGGTTTCCGCTCAACATTCGAGCCAACAGACAATGGTTCTGTGATGTTTGAACTTTTTACGATTGAAGTCTCTTTAGATATGCTCACAACACTGAAATCACCCAAAGGAATTCTCTCTCCCGGTATTTTTCTTTTAGTTACAGGATGTTCAATTTCTTCTGTTACTTTGAAAATAATGAACTCGTCATCCTCCGTAATTCCAGTTTTCCTGCCAATGTCAATCACAGCCTCACTTGGACTCAACACCTTTATTATGTACCCTGCCTGCGGATAGTGGTTTGCCGCTTCTCTATCAAGTATTTTGCTGAAGTTGGCTAAAAGTTCATTGACTGAATCTTCAGGCAGTTCGGCGCTTCCACGTGAAGTTGTCCGTATAATGTTTCTTATTTTTGTGGATTGGACATCAATCAATTTAATATCAACTTCCATGCTTGATTTACACTTGCTTGATTCATCTTTCTTTTCCATGTTTGCAGTATATGCAACAACTGCGATAATATTTGCTCCCAGCATCTTGCCAAGTTTAACAGTAGATGCATCACTGAATTCTGCCGTACCTTGCAGTTTCATCTCGTCAAAAACCTTTGTAATAACCGAACGTTCCAGAATATTGAAACGCTTGGTATTGAAAAATGCCGAGGTAATGCGTTGCATAACTGCATCTGTCAAGTCTGAAGCCTGGTGGCGATCCGAAGCGAACATCCCTTTGAGTTTTATGGAATTTTTCTCAAAAGGTAAAATCGCTATGCTTCGCTGGTTAGAGTCCTCATCGTCTGCTCTTGCTGTCCGCGCTGATGCCCACAAAAGGGTGACAACAATAACGGCTGACATGAAAAAATATATTGGTTTTCGCATATATCGACCCTGTGAATTAAATTACTGCCTTTTCCAGGTACTGCGGCTTCCTTCGGAACGGATCAGCTTCAGTTTCCAGCCAAGCTCTTTGGCCGCCTTCAATACGGCACCTTTTACGTCGTCAGCAGAACCACCAAACTTGATTTCTATTGTTGTCTTACCACCACCTGATTCGCGGTCACGGGTGTTATCCATGTCGGGATAGCTCTTGAGCTTATCCCGGAAGGCAACTGCCTCCTCGGCGTCATCTACTCCGTCAATAACTACAATAAAGGTGCCTCCGCCGGACTTCTCACGTTTCCAGTTGACCTTGATATTTTCAATCATGAGATTTGATATCTTGGTTCCGACGTCTTTGGCGGCACGGTAAAGCGCTTCCTGCAGACTGCCTGCATAAGCCTGAGATTCGACATCCTTGCTTGAAATTATACGGGAAGTAGTCGGATTTATAAGTTGAGCGCGCAGGAACATCTTTGCTCCACCCCCCGTATTCCCTTCCTTGCCGATGCCGACAGTCTGGTAATATACAATCAGGTCGGCGTGGTATTTGAGGCCGTAGGCGGCCGCTTTGTTCACATCGACATCTATTTCGTGGGTGTCAGCCACCTGCATTGCAAACGTCTCGGCCGATTTCTTGTCGATAACGTCGAAACCACGCTCAACGAAAACATTTACCATCGAACCGTAGGAATTATCGAAGAACGCTTCCAGATCGTGGCGGGTCAAGCCAAGAGTGCCACCCTGCGGCAATTTTGGGTTGTAAAGTATCATTATGCGAGGGTTTCCCATAGCCTCCTGAAGGATTCCAAGAGCATTGATTTCACTCTCCAGTGCCTTCATATTGACTTCCGCTGTTACCTGCGCCTCATAACTCGCGCCGGTGAATTCCGGATCACCATCCTGCTGGAAGCGGGTCACCAGCTTCTTGTTTTTCCCCTTGAGAGCAGCAGTGATCTTACTTTTGTGTTTCTTGAAGCTGGCGTCATCGATGAGCTGTTTGACCGCCAGTTCAATAGCATTTCCTACAGCGCTTGAGACAGCGGCCTCTTCACTTTTGCCCCTGCCGCTCCCCTTAAAAGTGTCAGCCATCGCAACTGTTACAAAAGTGGTCGAAATAATAATAGCCATGAATATGAGTATTGTTCTGCGCATATATCCCCCTTGAGATTGATAACAGCTCGTTATTATTGTTTTTTCCATGTGCTGCGGGCACCTTCGGCCCGAATCTTTTTAACTGTCCAGCCAAGCTCTTTTGCAGCTCTGATGACGTCGCGGTCTAGTTGATCGCGTTTGCCTTTGTATGTGGCTTCAAAAGTGGTCTTACCGCCACCCGATTCAACCTCTTTTGCATCATTTACCAGCGGGAACTTCTCAAACATGCCGGTAAATTTTCCTATCTCCTCCGGGTCATCCACGCCGTCAATGACAACAGTGTAGAGTGAACCGTTTTGTTGCTGATCCATCCAGTTTTTCTGGACGATCTCGATCATCGGGTTGACAATTTTCTTACCGCCGTCACGAGCCGCCTTTTCAAGGGCACTTTCAAGCGTCTGCGCACTGCTGGCCTGTTCGACAACTTTGCTGGTCACAACCTGTGAGCGGGTGTTGTCGATCAACTGGGTTTTGATCCGCAGCGTAACCCCCTTGCTGACAGCACCCTCTTTAACAGTGCCGCTGACGCTGTAGAGCAGTGTGTATTCGGCATTGTACTTGAGGCCGAAAGCTGCTGCCTGGTTCAGATCAACATCAATTTCGTGCGTAGCCGCAACCTGCTGAGCGAATTTCTCGGATGACGCCTTATCCACAACACGGAACTGCTTGTCCGTCAAGGTTTCAACGATGCCGTTGTAAATCTCTTCGACAAAGTCCTTGTTTTTAAATATCTGTGCCCCTTCACCTTTTTTGCTGAAAGCGACAAGGATGCGGGGGTTGCCAACGCTTTTACGCAGTATGGTCAGCGCGTCGATATCATCTTTGATGGTTTTACTGTCTACTGTGGCTATTATTGTCACAGAAAAACCGTCGTCTGTCTTACCCTCTTTCTTGATCTTATAACTGGTGACGTAACCTTTGCTGTGAGACAGTATCTTGTCGTCCACCAGGGCTGAGTCCACTACGGTGGTACTCGATTTCAGAAAAGTTCCCACCCCCTGCTCAACCGCCCGGCGCATTGCGGTAACCAGTGCCTGCTCTTTGCTTGGACCTTCTCCGGTCGCCTCTACATTTGCCGCCATCGAGACCGATGCAGCGCCAAGCAAAAGTGCCATCATTAACAGTACAATCTTTTTCATAATTGCTCCTCCTCTTTTTATTTTATTTTCCAGGTACTTCTGTTGCCTTCTGATCTGACTTTCGTGAGTTTCCAGCCAAGTTCTCCTGCAGATTTCATCAAATCACGATCCAGTTGGTCGCGTTTGCCTTTATAGCTCACCTCAAAAGTGGCCTTGCCTCCGCCGGATTCAGTTTCGCGGGCGGCGGAAACAGAGTTGTTGCTCTCAAGTTTTGAGAGAAGCGAGAGCAGGTTCTGATCGCTATCAGAGCTTTCAAGGATGACGGTATAGATGCGTCCGGCGTTTCCTGAATCCTGGAAATATTTTTCCATCGCTGCTGCGAGAAGTGCCGCCATCTTCCTGCCGGCGGCTCTGCCCGCCTTGTCGGTAGCATTTTCGAGGGTCAGTCCGCCCGACGATGATTCGGCGACTTTAGATGTGATAATCTGGGATGATGTGTTGTCAATCACCTTTGCGTTTACCCGAACCAGGGCTCCTTTGCTATCATCAAGATCTTTAAAAATGGAGGATGTTTTAAAGTAGATGGTGTATTCGGCAAAGTATTTGAGCCCGAACGAGGCGGCCTTGTTAAGCATTGGATCAATATCGTGAGTAGCCGCAATCTGCAGGGAACACTGTTCGGCCGAAGCCTTGTCAACTATCCGGTACCCTTTGTCGGACAGATACTCGATGATCCCGTCATATGCGCTTCCACGAGGGATATGCTCGGCGTCTTTCCCCTTCTCCTTCTGGGATGGGGTAGAACGTATGACAAGTATGCGCTCGTTTATGCTCTTGCCGTTTCCGGCGGCGTGGAGTGATGTAGAGAAGATATTCGAGAAAATCAATCCGGTGGTAAGCAGGCAGAAAAAACGCCCCATAGTATTCTCCCAAAATTTTACAAAAACATATTGTTAGGGTTGGTGTTGGTTGGAATGCCGAAACGGTGAAGGGTCGTATTACGGCTCCAGATAGTAGGCAATAATTGATTATGAGTCAATAAGATTTATGCAGTTTCAGTAGTCATCAGAGGCACCGCCTCCGTCCGATTCGCCACCGCCACCTGAAAAGTTGTCACTACCGCTTCTAGAGGAACCGCCAAAGCCCCCAAAGCCCCCGCCATAGAATCCACCTCCAAAGCCGCCGAACCCGCCGCCGCTGAACATATTGGATGCAAGCATGCTGAGGAGAAAC
>Ga0194060_10000644_pt1 | contig 25302 bp, 18 predicted proteins | sample SepL225m_MetaG_FD_163427 | JGI IMG/M metagenome (GOLD analysis project Ga0194060, IMG submission 163427) | Anoxic zone freshwater microbial communities from boreal shield lake in IISD Experimental Lakes Area, Ontario, Canada - Sep2016-L222-5m | ecosystem: Environmental > Aquatic > Freshwater >... | reverse complement strand
ATTATTGATTGCGCACCAGCCAGGTATTGGTATTTTAATAGTGGCACTAAATAGTTGGGCCATTTATGGTGCAAAAGAAAAGTATTTCGGTATTGTAGCTAGTTCTAAATAATGCCCCCCTTTTTATAAAAGCATTTCTTTGGTTAGCAGCGTGTTTGGAATAAGTATAAAAGCTGTTTATAAATAACACGAAATAAATGTGGCGGAGTTGTAACTTCGCCACTTCCTTTTAACAACCATCATGAGCGACGAAATCAAACATGAATGTGGGCTAGCCTACATCCGCCTGAGAAAACCTTTTTCCTACTATTTGCAACAGCATGGTTCGGTAACCTATGGGCTAACCAAACTTTACTTGTTAATGGAAAAGCAGCACAATCGTGGCCAAGATGGCGCTGGTTTTGCCTCTGTGAAACTCAATACTGAGCCTGGAAATCCTTTTTTATATAGAATGCGTAGCAATGCGCCTCAGCCAATTGCCGATCTTTTCTTTAGGGTAGGTCAAGAAATTGCCGAACTAGAAAAACACCAAACCGATATTAAACTGCACCCTGGATTAATGAAAGGGCATTTGCCTTTTTTGGGTGAGTTGCTATTAGGTCATTTGCGTTATGGAACCCAAGGCAAAAACAATCTGGAATTTTGTCATCCTTTTATTAAAAGAGACTTAATGCCAGGCAAAAACATTGCCCTTGCTGGTAATTTTAATTTAGTCAATACCGATGAGCTATTCGATGCCATTAAAATGAATCCGGGTGATTTTCAAAAACAAAGCGATTTGGCTGCTATGATGGAAGTCATCCACCACTATTTAGCAGAAGAAGATAACCTACATCCTAATTCAGCAGATATTGTAACTGTGCTAAAAAAAGCAACTCCATTATTTGATGGCGGATATACCATTGGTAGCTTAATTGGCAACGGCTATAGTTTTGTAATGCGTGATGCACATGGCATTCGTCCTGCCTATTATTATATTAATGACGAAGTGATTGTTGCAGCAAGTGAAAGAGCGGCTATTAGAACCACTTTTAATGTTGGTGAAAATGAAGTAATGGAACTCATGCCTGGTGCTGCCATTATTGTAGATGACAACGGAAACTATAAGATTGAACAAATTCTAGAACCCAAACAAAGACGTGCTTGTAGTTTTGAGCGCATTTATTTTAGCCGCGGTAGTGATGAAAAAATTTATCGCGAACGCATTGCACTTGGGCATCATTTAAGCAAAACAGTATTAGATAATATTAATTACGATTTAAAGAACACCATATTTTCTTATATCCCCAATACCGCCGAAGTTGCTTTTTATGGTTTGGTAAAAGGAATGGAAGAGTACCTGAATAAAATTAAGGTTGAAAGAATTTTAAGTTGGGGTAATGATTTTACGCCCGACAAATTAGAAGAAATGGTGAATAGAAAAATTCGCCAAGAAAAAATTGCTATTAAAGACGTGAAGCTACGCACATTTATTACCGAAGATGCTAATCGGAATGAAATGGTACAACACGTGTATGATATTACTTACGGAACCGTTCGCAGAAACGAAGACACATTAGTGGTGATTGATGATAGTATTGTTCGTGGTACAACCCTCAAAGAAAGTATCATTAGAATGTTATCGCGCTTAGAACCTAAAAAAGTGCTTGTTGTTTCATCGGCCCCTCAAATTAGATACCCAGATTGTTATGGGATTGATATGAGTAAGCTAGGAGATTTTATTGCTTTCCGCGCAGCCATCGCTTTATTAAAAGAGCGTAATATGGAGCATGTTTTAACGGAAGTAACCAATAAAATAGTAGCACTAAAAAACGCCAATCAATTACATACCGAAAACCTAGTTCGATTAATTTACAAACCATTTTCTCCCGAAGAAATTTCTGCTAAAATTGCACAATTGATTACACCTCCAGGTGTGTCAACGGTTGTAGAGGTCATCTATCAAACGATTGAAGACTTACACGATAGTTGCCCAACCAATACCGGCGACTGGTATTTTACAGGAAACTATCCAACACCAGGTGGTAATAGAGTAGTTAACAAAGCTTTCCTAAATTATATGGAAGGGAAAAATGTAAGGGGATATTAATTGCAAAGTATTTAGCGAATACAATTCTAGCGCTCGTATTAAATGGTATTGATGCTATACTCGGTAACAAATAGCATTGATATTCATACCAGCACCAACCGAAGCAAATACTACAATATCACCAGTTGCAATACTGTGTCCTTCCATTAAATTTTTTTTAACCAAATCGTATAAAGTAGGAATGGTAGCAACAGAACTATTACCTAATTGGTGAATGCTCATGGGCATGATATTATTTGGAATTTCTTTGCTACCCGCTAATTTGTATAATGCTTTTACAAATCCTTCATCCATTTTTTCATTGGCTTGGTGCAAGAAAAACTTTTTTACATCGCTCACTTGTAAGCCTGCTTTTTCAATACAATCTTTCATTGCAATGGGTACGTTTTTAATTGCGTACTCATATACTTTTCTGCCTTTCATTTTCATGTATCGAATAGTAGGGTCTGAATTGGGGTAATTCGATTTGCCTAACTGTAAATAAAATGCTTCGTCTACGCAATGGCTTTGTACACTGGTTGATAATATACCGCTATTGGTAGTATTGGCATCTACCGCTTCTATAATACAAGCACCTGCACCGTCGCTAAAAATCATGCTATCTCTATCGTGAACATCTATCACCCTACTTAAAGTTTCGGAACCAATAACCAAACATTTTTTTGCCATGCCTGCTAAAATAAATGCATGACCTTGAATAACACCTTGAATCCATCCAGGGCAACCAAATAAAATATCGTAAGCCACACAAGCAGGATTACGAATGCCTAATTGTTGCTTTACCCGAGAAGCCAATGCTGGCAACACATCTGTTTGAATAGTATCTTTTAAAACATTACCAAAATTGTGTGCAAATATAATTTGGTCGATGGTTTCTGGGTCAATGCCTGCATCTGCAATAGCAAGCTTTGCCGCTTCAAATGCCATATCAGAAGAATTGATTTCATTACTTGCATATCGGCGTTCTTCAATACCCGTAATGTCTTTAAATTTTTCTACAATCTCTTCGGCAGGAGTTATTAATGGTTGATGGTCTTCGCCATAAAATTCAGCAGCCATAAAATCGCCATTGGTTTTTACCATTGGCGGTATATAAGATCCTGTTCCAGTAATTACCGTTCTTGTTGCTGGCATATACAAGTCGTTTACTTTATGGTGTGATTGTTTTGTTGGTTTTATAAGTACCGATCACCTTTATTCCTTTTCACTTCTGCAACGTATTCTTTAATAGCTTGCTCTTTGTCTTTTTTACAAATTAATAATACATCTTTTGTATCTACAATAATGCAATCGTCTAATCCTTGTATAACAATGAGCTTGTCGTTGGTAGCAGAAATCATACATTTAGTTGCATCAATTACAATTACATTTTCACTGGTCACGGCATTTCCTAAATAGTCTTTCTCTAAATTATCGTAAGCGCTATTCCAGGTACCTAAATCACTCCATCCAAAAGACGAAGGAATTACAAATACATTGTTTGCTTTTTCCATGATAGCAAAATCAATCGACACATTGGTGCAAAGAGGATAGATTCTATTGATCGCTTCTTTTTCGGTTGCTGTATTAAAATGTATTTTCTCGTTATCGAATAGTTCAAACATTTCTGGTTGGTGTAATTCAAATGCCTTCATTACATTTTTTACTTGCCAAACAAAGATGCCTGCATTCCATAAAAAATCACCGCTAGAGATAAAGGTTTTTGCCAATTCTAAATCGGGTTTTTCGGTAAATGTTTTTACTTTATAAATACCTTCTGTGGCAGTAGAAGGTGCGTGTTGAATATAACCGTATCCTGTGTTTGGATGCGTTGGTTTGATACCAAGTGTTACAAGAGATGGCACTTCTGTTACAAATTCCAATGCTTTTTGGGTAATGTTTCTAAACGCTTCGTTGTCTAGAATCATATGGTCGCTAGGTGCTACAATTAGGCTTGCTTCCGGATCTTTTTGCAACAATTTATAAGAGATATACGCCACACAGGGAGCCGTATTTTTTCTGCTTGGTTCTGCTAAGATATTTTCGGGAGGCAAAAGTGGTAATTGTTCTTTTACTATAGACACGTATTCGTCGGAAGTAACAATAAAAATATTTTCATTTGGAATAAAAGCGGCGTAGCGCTCATAAGTCCATTGAATTAATGACTTTCCTGTATTTAAAATGTCTAAGAATTGCTTTGGATAGCTGGTTCTACTCTTGGGCCAAAAACGACTTCCAATTCCGCCGGCCATTATGGCTACATAGTGATGTTTATTCATTCAAGAGTGGGTTATAAGAATAATCGTATTAAATATTTTTACAAGATATAAAACGAAAGCTATAAACAAAAAATTGTTTTAACTAAACGATTCCTTCTCTTACTAAATCGTGTAAATGAAGCACCCCAAGGTATTCATTGTTTTCTGTTACCAGTAATGCGCTGATATCATTGTTTCTTAAAATTTCTAATGCTTCTACTGCCAAATTATTTGCACCAACCGTTTTTGGATAAGGTGTTAAAATATCATTTGCGGTAATTTGGTCTAGTGATCTACTTTTCTCTAGCATTCTACGCAAATCACCATCTGTAATAATACCAATAATTTGATTTTGTTCGTTTACTACTGCAGTAATGCCCAATCTTTTTTGGGTGATTTCTACAATCACTTCTCTCAAACTTGCACTGGCTAATACTTTTGGGCTAGCATTTTGTTTACTTAATTCACCAACTCGTAAATATAGTCGCTTGCCTAAATTGCCTCCTGGATGATATTTAGCAAAGTCTCTTTGGCTGAAACCGTTTAATTCCATCAGGCATACTGCAATTACATCGCCCATCACCAATTGAGCCGTTGTGCTACTGGTAGGTGCTAAATTATTAGGGCAAGCTTCTTGGCTTACAGTGGTATTTAGAACAATGGCGGCTTCTTTTGCTAAGAAGCTATCGATATTACCTACCATGGCAATTAATGGGTTGCCAAAATTTCTAATAAGTGGCACCAATACCTTAATCTCGGGGCTTTCACCACTCTTACTAATGATAAGTACAACATCTGCTTCCTGAATCATGCCCAAATCGCCATGGATGGCATCTGCTGCATGCATAAATAAGGCAGGAGTTCCTGTAGAGTTGAGTGTGGCAACAATTTTTTGGGCAACAATGGCGCTTTTGCCTATCCCGCTTATAACCAATCGGCCTTTTGAAGCATAAATTAACTGTATAGCTTTTTCAAAATCGGCATTAATAAATGCCGATAAACCAGCTACGGATGCAGCTTCCAACTCAATGGTTTGCAGGGCTGTTTTTTGTATAGATGGATTCATACCATGCAAATGTAAACTTTAACAGCTTAAACTTTTAATTCAAACTGCAGTTCGCTAACTTCGTAAGACTTTTTTCCTTAAAAATGCCAAGGGCAATGCTTAAGTGAACAATCGATTTACTGCTTTGTAAACCGATTATCAATTTAAATAGGGGATTCAAAAAAAATGTGTTAACTTTTAGTAATGTAGATTCCCAATGATGGGATGGAAAATTGATTTTGATAAATGGCCACAACAATTAAAAAAACAACTGCAAAACCCGCAAGTAAAATAATCAATAAGCGAAGTTCTCCTAGAAAAGACAATACCGCAACCATCACTACAGAACATCAATATGATATTCATGCAGGTCTTGAAAAATATTTTGGTTTTAGAGCGTTTAAGGGTACCCAAGAAAAGGCAATTAATAGCCTTTTGAATGGTCAGGATACTTTTGTAATCATGCCTACAGGTGGCGGGAAAAGTCTTTGCTACCAATTGCCTGCAATGATGATGGAAGGTTGTGCAATTATTGTATCTCCATTAATTGCTTTAATGAAAAACCAAGTAGACTTGGTAAGGGGATATAGTGAAAAAGATGATGTAGCACATTTCTTAAATTCTTCGTTAAATAAAGGTCAAATTAAAGCGGTAAAAGACGATTTAACTGCAGGTATGACCAAGTTATTATATGTAGCTCCAGAAACACTTACTAAACAAGAAAATCTAGAATATTTTAGTGACCTTAAAATATCTTTTTTTGCGGTAGATGAAGCGCATTGTATTTCGGAATGGGGGCATGATTTTAGACCAGAGTATCGACGTTTGCGCGAAATGATGGAAATTATTAATCCAGACATTCCTGTGATTGCATTAACTGCAACTGCAACACCAAAAGTGCAAAGTGATATTGTAAAAAATCTAGGGTTAAGAAAGCCACATATTTATATTTCTTCTTTTAATCGTAGCAATTTATACTACGAAATTCAACCCAAAATTAAAAAAGACCAAACGGTAAAAAGTATCGTTAAGTTTATTAGTGGGCATAAAGGAAAGAGCGGTATTATTTATACACTAAATAGAAAAACGACCGAAGAATTGGCCGAGTTATTGGTGGCAAATAATATTAAAGCCGTTGCTTATCACGCAGGGCTCGATCAAAAATTACGCGCAGAAAGACAAGACCAATTTTTGAACGAAGACGTACAAGTAATTGTTGCAACTATTGCTTTTGGAATGGGCATAGACAAGCCTGATATTCGGTTTGTTGTTCACTTTAATATTCCAAAATCAATTGAAAATTATTACCAAGAAACGGGTAGGGCTGGACGAGATGGTATGGAAGGTTTGTGTGTATTATATTATTCGCACAAAGACGTTTCTAAACTTGAACATTTTTTACGAGACAAGCCTTTAAGTGAAAGAGAAGTTGGTGCACAGTTAATTGACGAAACGGTTGCCTACGCTGAATCTGCAGTGTGTAGAAGAAAAGTGTTGTTGCATTATTTTGGAGAAGATTGGGAAACAAAAAACTGCGGCAATTGCGATAATTGTTTAAATCCTAAAGAGCGCATTGAAGCAAAAGACGATGTAGTAAGTATTCTTAAAACAGTTGTTGCATTAGACGAAAGATTTGTTACCGATTATGTTGTGAATGTAGTGATGGGTAAACTCACGCCACAAATAAGTATGTTCCGCCACGATAGCCTTCCAGTTTTTGGAGTTGGTAACGATAAAGAATACCATTTATGGAGTAGTTTAATCAGACAAATGTTATTGGAGAATTTAATAAGAAAAGATATTGAGGAATATGGCCTATTAAAAATTACTGAAAAAGGCGAGCAATTTTTAAAGAAACCGAGTTCCTTTAAAATAGTGTTGAATAATTTGTTCGAAGAAGCCAATGCCGATGATGATGAGGGAGAAAATGCCTCTCAAACAGGGGCTGCTGCCGACGACAAGTTATTTGAAATGTTGAAAGACCTTCGCCAAACAGAAGCCAAGAAAAAAAGCCTTCCTCCATTTGTAATTTTCTTAGAAAATTCTTTACAGGATATGGCTACTTTGTATCCAACCACTTTAGAAGAATTAGAAAAATGTCAGGGTGTAAGCAAGGGAAAATCTTTAAAATATGGCAAGCCATTTGTTGAAGTTATTGCCAAATATGTGGTAGAGAATGATATAGAAAAACCCGATGATTTTGTAATGCGCAGTGTAGCAAATAAGGGGAATAATAAAATCTATATTATTCAAAACGTAGACAAAAAAATCCCATTAGAAACCATTGCAAAAAACAAAAGCCTTAAGCTCGACGAACTACTCGAAGAAATGGAAACGATTGCAGCTAGTGGCACCCGATTGAATTTAGATTATGCTATTGACGAATGGCTCGATGAAGACGATCAAATTGATATTATAGACTATTTTAAAAGTTGCCAAACTTCTTCTTTAGACGTTGCCCGTCAAGAATTGAGCGATAATGACTATAGTTGGGAGCAACTAAAAATTATGCGCATTAAATTTTTAAGCGTTTACGGTAACTAAAACTAATCAGTAACATACAAGAACCTGCGAATAACCCTTTATTTTGGGCTGTTACGCAGGTTTTTCTGTAATAGTTCTATTTTTTTGCTACGAAATGCAGCAAAACCTTATAATCTATTGTCAATTAACTACCAGACTTTTTTTGTGTAGTCTGAGCAGTAATATCCAATTTCCTACTGTGAAACCATTTAGGCCCTGTTCTTTTGAATGGGGTCTATTTTTTTAAATAGGCATTAATACGGGTTTGGGCATTTTCTCTAATACTCAGGTAGTAAAGATTATAATCTGCAATATGGTAGTTCTTGGTAGTATAAAAAATATTGCCAAAAAAATGTGGTTTTACCGTCCAAAGTACTCCATCGCTGATGGTTGCAGATGCAACATTTGTAACCAAGCTGTTGAATTTTAGTAAAATACCACCCTTATTATCGTTTCTGTCCATATTGGTTTTTGTAGCATCCCAACTGAGTGGGTTGGTAACAATGGCCTTATTTTTTTCTTGGGTAATGTCTTCTGGAATATAGCCTTGTTTGTAAGTGCGCCAACTACAGATACAACCTGTTTGATTAGGCAAATTGCAACTAGGAATAGCTGTATAAAAATTTATAGGAACGGGCATCCCTATAATATAAGCAGCAACTAGTTTTGAATACAATGGCTTGTTTTCAAAAAACTCTTTGAGTAATCTTTTGGTATGCGTACTTCCTTGGCTATGCGAGGCAATAATAATTGGTCTACCAGCATTGTTGTGTGCTAAATAATATTCAAAAGCAGCTTTTATATCTTGATAAGCCAATTCAAATGCGGCAATTGCATCGGAACTGTCTTGTGCAGTTTTTGCATAATAGGCAGATAAATGTGCTTGTCGGTACCTAGGTGCAAAAATCCTCCCAGCGGCATTGAATACACTTGCCTGAAAAAGTATGGGGCTATAATCGGTTTTAGCATTTATTGTGGCATCATCTATTAATGCATTCCAGCCCATTATTTTTGACGCATCGGTATAGGTAGTAGGGTGAACAAAAAAAATATCTACTGCTGAATCTTTTTGGTAATTGGATAACAATGGTTTAGGAACACTATCCGAAGGGTCTTTTTTATAAGGATGTGCAGCCCAATAATGCAAATCGCTATAATCGGGTTTGCCGTTGTTCAATGCTTTGAATTGATAGGCTTCATTAGCAGTTATAGATTGCTTTTGAGTACTACAACTAAATACTAGGGTACTTAATACAAATAGATATAAAATACGATGCTGCTTCATGCAATAAAGGTCTAAAAAATCTACCATATTTATTAAATTCTATATAAGAACTTTTCAATAATGCGTATCTGCATCTTCTTTTGTATTTTTAGTGTGATAAAAATGGTCTGTATTATTTTAATATTCTTGCTATGGCAATACCAGTAGTTGATTTAGCCGCTTTTGTAAGTGGCAGTCCAGAACAGAAAGCCGATTTTATTCAGTCTTTAGGTAATGCCTATGAAACTGTAGGCTTTGTTGCAGTAAAAAACCATGGAATTCCCGATGCATTAATTGCAGCACAATACGAACATGTGCAACAGTTTTTTTCTTTGCCCTTAGAAAAAAAATTACACTACGAAATTGCAGGATTAGCCGGACAACGTGGCTATACTAGTTTTGGAAGAGAACATGCAAAAGGCAGTGAAGCCCCAGATTTAAAAGAGTTTTTTCAATATGGCCAAACGGTTGAAGATGCCGATTTAATTAAAGAGAATTATCCAGAAAATGTAATAATTGCTGAAATTCCAGTTTTTAATGATACCATATTTAATGCCTACAAACATTTTGAAACTGCAGGCTCCGCTTTATTAGCAGCTATTGCTATTTATTTAGGCTTAAATGAAAATTATTTTACACCCCATATTCATAATGGAAATTCCATTTTACGTTGTATCCATTATCCACCCATTATTAGCGAACCAAAATCGGCTATTCGTGCAGAACAACACGAAGACATCAACCTAATTACTTTATTAGTTGGCGCATCGGCAGATGGTTTACAAATACTTACCAAGCAAGGCGAGTGGATGAATGTAACTTCTTTACCAGACCAGATTGTGGTAAATGTGGGAGATATGCTACAACGCTTAACCAATAACAAACTTTGCAGCACTACCCATCGTGTGGTAAATCCATCTCGTGACTTATGGCATACCAGTCGTTTTTCAATGCCATTTTTTTTACATCCTCGAAGTGAAATGAGTTTGGCATGTTTAGATAGTTGCATTGACGCAGCTCATCCTAAGGCTTATGAAGATATTACTGCGGGTGATTATTTAGACGAGCGTTTAAGAGAAATTGGATTAAAAAAATAGCAGTTACATGTTTCGTCATATCCCTTTTTTACGGGCTGTTTTTTGGCATAGCATTACCGCATTTGGTGGTCCGCAGGGTCATATGGGAATGATGATGAAAACCTTTGTGCACCAACGCAAAGACCTTACTGAACTTGAATTAATTGAATACAATGGGTTTTGCCAATTATTACCAGGTGCTTCGTCTACCCAAACCTTAACATTAATTGGTTACAAAAGAGGCGGTATTCCACTAGCCTTGTTAACCCTATTAATTTGGATATTACCTGCCAGTAGCATAATGGGCGGCCTCTCTTTTTTATTAAATTATTTGAATATAAATAATGCGCAATTAGGTGTATTTAAATTCATTCAGCCCATGGCTATTGGATTTATTGCCTATTCCACTTTTAGAATATTTGGTATTGCGGTACACAATACTATTACAAGGGTAATTATGGCACTAGCTACGGTGGCTACTTTCTTAGCGTTCAAAACACCTTGGATTTTTCCGGGGTTGATTTTGGTTGCTGGAATTATTACCAATTTTAGCGACCGCCGTCACCCTCAAAAAGGCATCCCACCAAAAAAAATCAAGTGGGGAAATATTTTAATTTTTCTGGCCGTTTTTGGTATTGCAGGTTATTTGTCTGAAACAGCTACGCGTCAAAACTGGCAAAACAGAAAGTCCATTAACTTATTTGAAAATGCCTATCGTTTTGGTAGCCTGGTTTTTGGTGGAGGCGATGTATTAATGCCGCTGATGTACGAACAATATGTAACTCGGCCAAATACCAAAGTGGTGCAAAATTCTAAGCGCGATGTATTGCAAATGAATAAGGCAGATTTTTTAACTGGCTCTGGTATGGTTCGAGCGATTCCCGGTCCGGTTTTTTCTATTGGCTCTTTTGCTGGCGGAATGGTAATGCGCGATGCCGGATTTGCCCATCAAATAGTAGGATGCGTTATTGGAACCATTGCTATTTTTTTACCCAGTGTTTTATTGGTGTTGTTCTTTTTTCCGGTATGGCATAACCTAAAAAAATATGCGGTAATCTATCGGTCATTAGAAGGCATTAATGCCGCAGTAGTGGGTATTATGACTGGCGCAACCTTTTATTTAATTAAAGATAATTTTCTATTTGCCCTGTTTAATGGCGAGTCAATTGCGTTTGCAGATGTATTTATTGTGGGAGTAACTTTTTTAATCCTTCGAACCAATAGAATTCCAGCACCTTATATTGTTATTGGCTGTTTGCTGCTTGGATGGCTTACTCAGGGTAGCTTTTAACCATTACTAGTTTACTGATGTAATATTTTTTTGTACATTAGAGTATGATCACACTTGCATTATACAATTTAAAGGGGGGTGTTGGAAAAACAGCAGCTGCTGTTAACCTAGCCTATTTGTCTGCAAAAGACGGGTACAAAACACTTGTTTGGGATCTTGATCCACAAGGATCTAGTTCCTTTTATTTGGGCTGTGCTGCCAAAGTAAAAAACGAGTCGAAAAAATTATTAAATAGCGAGTTAGCGTTAACCTCAGCCATTCAACCAACCGCATTTGATAATTTAGACATTATTCCGGCCGACCTTTCTGCCAGACATGCAGATGTATTGTTTAATGACATCAAACAGTCGAAAAAAATAATTGCGCAACTCTTATCGGGGTTAAAAAAAACCTACGATATGATTATACTTGACTGTCCTCCAGGCATTTCTTTGTTGCATGATGCTATCTTTTTTGGCGCTGATTTTGTGTTGATGCCCAATATTCCTACTACACTTTCAATTAGATCTTACGAAACGGTGGTTGACTATTTTCAAGAAAATGGGTTTGACGCCTCTAAATTGAAATGTTTTTTCAGCATGGTGGATCACCGAAAAAATTTACACCACGAGGTAATCAACCAATTCTACAAAGACAAGATATTTCTAAAAAATTATATCCCTTATTTGAGTGAAGTAGAAAAAATGGGTATTCAAGAAGCCCCATTGGAAACCTATGCAGCAAGCAGCTTTGCAGCGCAATGTTATAGAGACCTTTGGAAGGAGGTAAAAAAGAATTGCGTGAGTTAATCTTTATTATTTCTAACGAATTCTGCAAAAGACTCGTTAATTCGTTGAACTTATCTTGTATTCTGCACCGACTGTTTTAATATTACAGCTTAATACTGTTGTTTGAGAAAAAGTCTACACTTTCTTTATTTTAGTTTAATTGTACTTTTTGGTTTGTTTGCACAAATAACCCAAGCCCAATCTGTTTTAATTAGCGGTAGGGTATTTGATATTTCTGCAAGAAGGCCTTTGGAAGCAGTTGCTGTAATGAGCAATTCTGGACGGGGAACTATTACCGACTCATTGGGTAATTATCAAATTAGGGTTTCAATAAATGATTCTATTTGGTTTTCTATGATAGGAAAATCTACCATGAAATTTGCAGTTGACACTATTTCAAACACCGATAATTTTGATGTAATGATCCATGTACGTTCATTTGATCTTCCAGATGTAAAAGTGCGTAACAATTATTACAAATTTGATTCTGTACAAAACAGAAAAGACTATGCAAAAATCTTTGACTTTAAAAAGCCAGGTTTAAGATTGAGCTCAAATCCAAATTATAATCCGGGAAGCATGACGGTTGGTTTTGACCTAGACGAAATCATTAATATGTTTCGGTTCAAACGCAATAAAAGCATCTTGAGTTTACAGAAACGTTTACTCGAACAAGAACAAGAAAAATACCTAGACAACCGCTTTAGTAAATCGTTTGTAAGAAAGGTGACCAAATTAACTGGTGCTGAATTAGATACTTTCATGCATCGGTATAGACCAGACTACGATATTGTACAGCAATTAAATGAATTAGAATTGGGTTATTTTATTGAAAAAAGCTTTGAGCATTATAAGGCTACAAAAAATAATTACAAAGGCAGTTTAAGAAAAAGAGAAGAATAAATAGCACTGTTAAATACTGTCTTTTTCTAGGGCTTTAGTGGCCATATTTCCAATAATATGAATGATGGGTAAGAGTGCGCCAAAACGTTGGTCAGCCGATTTTCCTTGTTTCCATCGATGGTAAATTTGTTGCAGAATTACTGCATTTTTAAACAAGCCAAAAACATAATAAAAAACAATATTTTTTAGGTCTCTTCCTGTTTTATTGGCATACCTATCGGCCAATTCTTTTCTGGTTAAATTACCTGCTAACCAAGTTAAATTATAGTGTTTTAAAACGGGTTCTTCTCCGGCTTCAAACCAATAGGCAAGGGTTGCGCCGAGGTCCATTAATGGATTGCCAACAGTGGCCATTTCCCAGTCTAATACACCTATAATAGTAGCAAGATTATTTCGATCAAGAATTAAGTTATCGTATTTATAATCGTTGTGTAATAGTGTTGGAGCAAGTGCAAGTGGTTGGTTTTTTGTTAACCAATCTGCCAACTGATTCATGTTGTTAATTGTATCGGTTTCTGCGGTTTGATATCTTTTTATCCAACCAGCAACTTGGCGGGCAGTATAGCCATCTGGCTTACCTAATTGTATTAAATCGGTTGCTTCAATATCAATGGCATGTAGGGCTACTAAATTATCCACCAAAGCAATTGAAATTTCGTGCATTGTATTTATAGGCAACTGCAAGCCAGGCGCATTTCCCGCGCGCAAAACCACGCCCTGCAAGCGTTCCATGATATAAAAAGGAGCCCCAAGAATGTTTTCTGCCGCGCAATAATGAATGGGGTGCGGAATTTTTTTATAGTGCGGTTCGAGTAAACTGAGTACCCGAAATTCCCTAGCCATATCATGTGCAGATTGTATTTGTGCACCAGCAGGTGGCATACGGAGTACTAGTTCTTTTTGTGCTGTTTGCAAACAGTAAGTGGTATTGGAAAATCCGCCGGGAAACTTTGTTACACCAATAATTTTTTCAATGGATGGCGCATGCGCCATTAAATAATCATTGAGCAAATCAATATTAAATGATTCACTATTTTTTAAAGGAATAGCAGTGTCAATGGTCATTACTTATTTTTCTTTTTGATATCCAATCCATAAGTTTTTAAAATATTTCTTGCCATAGCTTGTTTGTGCACTTCGTCTGCCCCATCCCAAATTCTAGCGCCGCGTTCGTGTTGGTATAAATTAGCCAACATTGTTTCATCTGTTAGGCCCAATCCGCCGTGTACTTGAATAGCTCGGTCTAACACTTTTAAAAACATATTTGCAACATAAAACTTGATGCCTGAAATTTGGTCGCGAACAGCTTTTGCACCGTATAAATCTATATTGTGCGCAGTACGCAAAACCAATAATCTTGCGGCATCAATTTCTACCCTGCTTTCTGCAATAAAGCCTTGTATAAATTGTTTCTCACCTAATAAAACGCCTTCTTCAATTTCTCTACTAACTGCGTATTTACAAAGTAGGTCGAGTCCTTTTTCTGCAATACCTATCCAACGCATGCAATGGTGAATTCTGCCGGGTCCTAGGCGTTCTTGTGCAAGTTTAAATCCGGCACCTTCTTGCCCAATCAAATTTGAAATAGGTACGCGGCAATTGTTGTAAAGAATTTCTGCATGACTTGCCCATCCTTCTCCCGTCTCTCCAAAAATAGGTATGTTTCGCACCAACTCAAATCCAGGCGTATTGGTTGGAACAATTATCATACTGGCTCTTTCGTGTGGCGCAGCACTAGGATTGGTAACGGCCATGACTACTGCAAATGCAGCACCATCGGCCGAAGAGGTAAACCATTTGTGTCCATTGATGACATATTCATCGCCTTCTCTTACAGCAGTTGTACCCAGTCTGGTAGGATTTGATCCAGCAAATTCTGGTTCCGTCATTGAAAAACAACTCCTAATTTTTCCTTCCAATAAAGGCTGTAAAAATTTTTCTTTAATAGCGTCTGATCCAAATTTTCCAATCAATTCTACATTACCAATATCGGGTGCTTGGCAATTAAAAGTGTATTGGCCATAATAAGGTGCTAACGACATAATTTCACTTAACTGCCCAAATTCACAAAGGGTTAGACCGTGGCCTCCTTCTTCTTTTGTTAAGTGCAATCCCCATAAACCAAGGGCTTTTACTTTTTCTCTTTTTGCTTGTAAAATAATTTCAGTTTGCTTAAACGGCCTTGTTAAATGGTCTTTTTCTAATGGGATTAATTCTGTGGTAACAAATTCCCTAATAATTGGAATAATGGTTTTGATGCGATCGGTAACAAAAATTGGTTCCATGGTAAACAATTTAAAACACTGAATTAAATAGTATTTCCGCCATCTGTAGTAAAAACGGTTCCTGTGCAATAACTAGAAGCATCAGCCGCTAAATAAAGTGCCAAGCCCGCTATTTCTTCTACCGTTCCCATGCGTTGTATGGGCGACTGTTTAACAAAATAGTTCAGAAACTTTTCGTTCTGCCAAAGTGCTTCAGAAAATTTTGTTTTAATTAAACCCGGGCAAATGGCGTTCACTCTAATGCCATCTACACCCCATTCTTTTGCAGTTACTTTGGTAAGCATATTTAATGCGGCTTTTGAAATAGAATACATGCCAAGTCCTGGATCTGGCGTGAGTCCTGCAATAGAACTGATATTAATAATAGAACCGCCACCCCTAGCTTTCATGATTGGGTGCACCATTCTACTTAATTCAAAAGGCGCTTTTACATTCACATTCATGATTTTGTCAAATGCCCATTCTTCGCAATCTACCATCGGTCCAAATACCGGATTGCTTGCGGCATTGTTCACCAATATATCAATCCCTCCATACTGTTCTTTGATATTTTCTATTAATATTTTACAAGCAGCAATATCGCCTGCATTAGCCGCCATTCCTATACAATCGCCTCCCGTTGCTTGAATAGATGCTGCTACTTTATCTAACTCATCTTGTTTTCTAGAATTGATAATTACGCGTGCCCCACAGGCAGCAAAATAACGGGCTATTGCTTCTCCAATACCTTTGCTAGCACCGGTTATTAAAGCCACTTTTCCATTTAAACTAAATATTTGATTGGCGTCCATTGTGTTTTTTTATGAGATGAAAACTAAGATCGTTTCATGGCTTTTTTCATAGCCGTATAAAATTGTTCGGTTACTTTTTTTCTAAACCAAGTTGGGGCTAGTCTTTTTAATTGCCACATTTTTCTAGCGGATTTTGGTAAAATAATATAGAGTTCTTTGTTGCCTGCTCGGGTTAAAATTTCTTGTGCCACTTCTTTAGCTTCTAAGCCAGAGCGATCAATAAAATGTTGGGTTGCTTTTTTTACAAAAGCTCCACCCCGCGCATATTGTACCACATTTGTTTTAAAATAAGTTGGCTCTATAGATGACACTTGAATATGGTGTTCCATTAATTCTCCATACAATGTTTCGCTTAATGCCACCACTGCCGCTTTGGTCATATTATACGCAGCCATTGTTGGTGAACAAGCAAAAGCTGCAGCACTAGCCGTGTTAAGAATATGTCCTGATTTTTGTTGTTTCATGGTGGGAATAAAATAGTAACAGCCATGAACAACGCCCATTAAATTAATACCTATCATCCACTCATAATTCTCTAAACTATATTCCTCAAAAACACTTCCATCTCCAACACCTGCATTATTAAACAGTAAATCAATTCCTCCAACTTCTTGTAAAAATGATTCCGCTACAATTTTGTAGGCTTGTTTATCGGCTACGTTTAATTGAAATACTAGGGCTTTTCCGCCTAGCGCATTAATTTCTTGTGCTGCAACTGTCAATTCTGCCTCATTAATATCGGCCATACCTATTGTCCAGCCTTCTTGGGCCAATTCAATAGAAAAAGCTTTGCCAAGCCCAGAAGCGGCACCCGTTATAAAAGCACGCTTTTGCGGAAATTTTTGCGAAAATTGGTACATATTGTAAATTAATCGATGATGTAATTCTATGCATTGAATTTACGTAGCAAATTGTGGAAACAAGCGTATTTGTCGAAATATTTCATTCGTTCAACCATTCAAATATTGAACACTAGCTAGTATGTTTTTTTTTCTATCTTTAAACACACAAAACTTTAGCCTTGAAACGTATATTTTTAGTTGTAACCGTCTTTTGTCTCCTTACTGCCTGTAAAAACCAAAAATTGGAGGTTAAGCAAAATGCTGGCCCCCAGAAGATTATGGTGGATGTAATTGTAGCCAAGACCCAAAAGATCAGTAATATCATTGAAGCCAATGGTACTGTTTTAGCCAATGAATATGCAGAATTGCATCCCGAAGTAAATGGCCGCTTGGTTTTTTTAGACATTCCAGAAGGAACAGTGGTTAAAAAAGGTACCGTTATTGCTAAAATTAATGATGCCGATTTGCAAGCACAATTGTCTAAAACCAAAGTGCAATTAAACTTGGCAGAGCTTACCGAGCAGCGGTATAAAAAATTATTGAACATCAATGGGATTAACCAAAACGACTACGATATTGCTTTAAATCAAGTAAACAGTTTAAAAGCCGATTTAGACTATACCCAAACTTTAATTGATAAAACGGTTTTAAAAGCACCATTTGATGGTTTATTAGGATTGCGTTTAATCAGCCAAGGTTCATTCGTTACAACTGCAACTGTTTTAACAAGCATACAACAAGTGAGCAAATTAAAAATTGATTTTACGCTACCAGAAAATTATAGCAACCTTATTCGCAAAGGAAAAACAATTGATGTTGATATTGACGGAGGAAAATCAGCTCGCAAAAAAGCAACCATTTTTGCTACTGAACCAATGGTTAATGCAGCTACTAGAAATTTAAAAGTTAGGGCTTACTTAAATGCCACTGCAAATCCTGGTGCTTTTGTAAAAATATATTTAGATGCTGGTGAAAACAGTAAAAGCATTGTTGTTCCTTCTAGTTCCGTTATGCCAGAAGCGAGGTCAAAAAGATTGGTAGTTGTAAAAAATGGAAAATCAGTTTTTGTAGATGTAGAAACTGGCGTAAGGACAGTTGGCGCAGTTGAAATTTTAAGTGGTATTAATGTTGGCGATTCTATAATAGTTACAGGGATATTATTCACCAGACAAAATGGACTTGTTAAAATTCGGTCAGTAAAAAATGTTGAGGATTTGATCCGCTAATTTTTTAATTAGCTAATAAGCAGTTACATTATTTATAATTTTTTGATCCAAGGAATAAGATGAATATATCAGAGTTATCGTTGAAAAGGCCGGTCTTGGCCACGGTGATGAATATCATGATCGTGTTGTTTGGCGTGGTTGGGTTTAGTTTTTTAGCAGTTAGAGAATACCCTGCTATTGATCCTCCAACCATTAGTATTAGCACTTCTTATACGGGAGCTAATTCTGATGTAATTGAAAGTCAAATTACAGAACCCCTCGAAAAACAAATCAATGGTATACCAGGTATTAGAAGCATTAGTTCTTCTAGTTCCATTGGGATGAGTAATATTAGCGTTGAATTTAATTTGGGTGTTTCGCTCGAAACAGCAGCCAATGATGTGCGCGATAAAGTGAGCCAAGCTGCTAGAAATTTACCAGATGATATTGATGCGCCTCCTGTGGTAACCAAATCAGATGCTAACAGTGATTTTATTATCATGATGGCTATACAAAGTCCAACAAAAAGTTTGGTTGAATTAAGTGATTATGCTGAGAATGTATTGGTAGAAAGGTTTCAAACAATTAACGAAGTCAGTTCCGTTTCTATACGTGGCCAAAAAAGATATGCAATGCGTATTTGGACAAATCCCGATAAATTGGCTGCTTACAATATTGCATTCAATGACATACAAACTGCACTGAATAAAGAGAATGTAGAATTGCCTGCCGGAAAAATTTATGGTAATAACACCGAATTGGTTATTCGTACTATGGGCAAATTAACTACCGAAAAACAATTTAGAGACCTCATAATTAAAGAGGATGCTTCTGGAATTGTGAGGCTATCAGATGTATCGAAAGTTGAGCTAGGTCCAGAAACGGAGGAGTTTAGTTATAAATACAATAGTGTTCCTGCGGTAAGTATTTCAATTACACCTCAACCTGGCGCCAATTATATCCGGATCGCCGATGAATTTAATAAACGACTCGATGAAATAAAAAAAGGAAACAAAACCGATATCGTTTTTAATATTATTATTGATAACACAAAAAATATACGAAGGTCTTTGTCGGAAGTAAAAGAGACCTTACTAATTTCTTTGAGTTTGGTGGTATTGGTTATCTTCTTTTTCTTCCGTAATTGGATGATTGCAATCAGACCATTAATTGATATTCCAATCTCATTAATAGCCACATTCTTTATCATGTATTATGCGGGATTTTCTATTAATGTACTTACTTTATTAGGAATCGTTTTAGCAACAGGGCTAGTAGTAGACGATGGAATTGTGGTGACGGAAAATATTTTTAGAAAATTAGAAAGTGGATTGCCTATTAGACAAGCTGCACTTGAAGGAAGCAAAGAAATTTTCTTTGCAATCATTTCTACTTCTATTACTCTTGCCGTGGTGTTTTTGCCTGTTATTTTTTTACAAGGATTTGTTGGTAGCCTCTTCCGTGAATTTGGAATAGTAGTTGCTAGTGCAGTGTTGATTTCTGCATTTGTATCCTTAACAATTACGCCAGTGTTAAATGTTTACTTGAATAGGAAAAACATGGGGCATGGAAAATTTTATGAAAGAACTGAACCCTTTTTTAAGGGAATGGAAAGTGGGTATAATAAATTCTTATCTGGGTTCTTAAAAATTAGGTGGATGGCATGGGTTATTGTGGCAGCCTGTTTGGGGATCATTTATTTTATTGGTAAAGGAATTCAAAGTGAAATAGCCCCAATAGAAGATAAAAGCAGTGTTCGATTTTCTATGTCTACACCAGAAGGCACTAGTTATGACCGCATGCAAATGATATCTGATAAAGTAACTGATTTTTTAAATGATTCAATTCCAGAAAGAGAGTATACGTATAATTCAGTTCCAAATTTTTCTTCGGGTGGGTCAAATGGCAGTAGTGCAAGAATTGGGTTGGTATTACCACAATTCAGAAAGCGAACACAAAATGACATTGCCATTGAATTGAATAAAAAATTGGCGAGATTTAATGAAGCTCGTGTATTTGCTATACAAGAACAAACAATCACAGTTGGCTTGGCATCTAGAGGATCCTTACCTGTTCAATTCATTGTTCAAAATCTTGATTTTGAAAAAATAAAATCTGTCATTCCTAAGTTTTTGGAAGAAGCCAGAAAAGACAAAACTTTTCAAAATGTAGATGTCAATTTAAAATTCAATAAGCCTGAAGTGCAACTTTCTATCGACCGAATCAAAGCTAAAGATTTGGGATTGTCTACTACAGACATTGCATCCGTTGTGCAGGCTGCTTTTAGTGGTGCTAGATCTGCCTATTTTATTATGAAAGGCAAACAGTATTCTGTAATTAACCAAGTTGAAAGAGCCAGTAGAAATGAGTTAGTAGATATTGAAAAGTTATATGTTAGAAATAATCGGGGAGACAATATTCCGCTTAGTGCAGTAATCAAATTAGAAGAGAATAGCAATCCGCCATCATTGTTCCACTTCAACCGTTTTAAAGCAGCAACTATATCAGCTTCATTGGCAGATGGCAAAACCATAGGCGATGGCGTAAAAGCGATGCGGGAAATTGGCAATAAAGTGCTTGATGAATCTTTCCAAACAGACTTGAGTGGACCCTCTAGAGACTTTGTTGAGAGTACATCTAATACTAGCTTCGCATTGATACTAGCGCTTATTCTAATCTATTTAGTATTAGCTGCTCAGTTCGAAAGTTTCACTGATCCATTAACCATTATGATTACGGTTCCTTTGGCTGTTGCTGGGGCATTATTAAGCTTATGGTTTTTTGATCAAACCATTAATATCTTTTCGCAAATTGGTATGATTATGCTAATTGGATTGGTAACAAAAAATGGTATTTTAATTGTTGAATTTGCCAACCAAAAACGTGCTTTAGGATTAGATAAACGTAGTGCAGTTTTAGAAGCCGCTTCGCAAAGACTCCGCCCAATTTTAATGACTAGTTTGGCTACTGCATTAGGTGCATTGCCAATTGCATTGAGTTTGGGAGCCGCAAGTACTAGTAGAATGCCGTTAGGGATCGTAGTAGTAGGTGGACTGATGTTTTCTTTAGTACTAACGCTATTTGTTATTCCAGCAGTTTATACATATATCTCAGGAAAACATGCATCAGAAAAATTATAAATAAACGAATAGGTTAACTTTGTATCAAATAAGTTTTTATGAAAACGCCCATCGCTGATATACGTTCTGATTATCGCATGAAATCATTACTAGAAGCGGATGTTGCAGCCAACCCATTCGAACAGTTTACGCGTTGGTTTGACGAAGCTTTAAACGCTGAAATTGAAGAAGTAAATGCCATGACCTTGGCGACTGCTTCATTACAAGGTATTCCCTCTGCAAGAATTGTGTTATTAAAAGGGTATGACCAAAATGGCTTTGTTTTTTTTACCAATTATAACAGTCAAAAAGGAAAAGACATTGCCGAAAATCCATATGCATCCTTGGTATTTTTTTGGAAAGAATTAGAACGACAAGTTCGTATTGATGGTCGGATAGAAAAAATACATGCATCCGAAAGCGATGCTTATTTTCAATCTCGTCCTGCAAGTAGCAGAATTGGTGCTTGGTCTTCGCCACAAAGCACTGTCATTACTGATCGTTCAATTATAGAAAACAATTATGTGCATTTTGAAAAAGAGTTTGGAGAAAATTATATTCCCCGTCCTAATCATTGGGGTGGCTATGTTGTAAAACCTACTGCTATAGAATTCTGGCAAGGTCGCAGCAGTAGAATGCACGATCGTATGCATTATAAACTAAACGCCAATCATTCCTGGACTTTGGAAAGACTTGCGCCTTAATGAAATGATGCAACAAAAAAAACCGCAACCAAGGCCGCGGTTTAAATATTTAAACAAGTTTCATTTCTATTATTTTCTAGCCATCACTTTTTCAACAGCGGTTACAATAAATGCTGTGTCTAAGCCATATTTTGTTAATAGTTCTGTTGGTTTACCGCTTTCTCCAAAAGTATCGTTGGTGCCAATATATTCAATAGGAATCGGACAGTTTTTTGCAGCCACTTGTGCAATAGCATCACCCAATCCACCAATTACATTGTGTTCTTCTACTGTAACAGCACATTTGGTTTTGCTGATTGAAGCCAATATTGCTTCGGTATCTAATGGCTTAATAGTATGCACGTTAATGAGTTCAACGCCAATGCCTTTTGCCTCTAAAATTCTTCCTGCTTCAATAGCTTTCCAAACCATATGTCCGCAAGCAAAAATAGAAACGTCTGCACCATCACTTAGTTTTTGTGCTTTACCAATTTCAAAATCTGATCCGTCAACTGCTGTAAAGTTTGGCCATTTAGGACGTCCAAAACGTAGATATACTGGACCTTCATAATTGGCAATGGCTTTGGTAGCAGCCTTAGTTTGGTTAAAATCACAAGGCACAATAACGGTCATGCCTGGTAACATTTTCATCAAACCAATGTCTTCTAAAATTTGGTGTGTTGCACCATCTTCGCCTAGTGTTAGGCCAGCATGAGACGCACATATTTTAACGTTTTTACCGCTATAAGCAACGCTTTGACGAATTTGATCGTAAACCCTACCAGTGCTAAAATTGGCAAAAGTTGTGGTATAAGGAATTTTTCCGCCAATGGTCATACCAGCGGCAATACCAATCATATTTGCTTCGGCAATACCCACTTGTACAAAACGGTTAGGGAAGTCTTTAATAAAGGGTCCTAGTTTTAAAGAGCCTGCTAAGTCTGCGGTTAACACCACTACATTTTCATTTTCTTTTCCAATTTCGTAGATGCCTTCGCCAAACCCACCGCGGGTTTCTTTCTCATTTTGTACTTGGATATCAGTTAATTTCATAACTATTGGTAGTTTCTTTTGATAGTGAATCAATGATATAAAATGATGCACTGGATATAAATTGCTGCAAAGTAAAGAAAAGAAGGGCAGTTTTGGGTAATAATGCTCGTTTTTACTACGATTATATTTCAGTGTCTATACAATGTCTTTTACATTTCCTGTTCTTTTTAATACGCCCCAGTGTTGTAATTCTCCTTTAATTGCCTGACGCATCGACTTAAATAATACCCATAACATCAACCATCGATAGATTAGTCGTTGGGGAATTAACCAAACTAACTTCCATACTTTTTCTTTTGCAAAGGCAAAGGCAATACTTGCAGTGATGGCATCCACTATTATAAATACCAAATAATAGCGCCCAATCTTCGCGGCATTGTCTGTTAACAATCCAATAACCATTAAAAAATCTGCAATAGGGCTAAATAATGGAATGATGTATTTAAACAAAAGCATATCTGGAAAAGCAATAAAACCTAATGCTTTGTACTTGGTATTAAACAATAGCTCTTTGTGTTTCCAGAATGTTTGCATCACCCCAAAGCTCCAACGGAATCGTTGCTTCAAAAACTGCTTAACTGTTTCTGGGGCTTCTGTAAATGCAACGGCATTTTGTTCATTGGTTATTTGGTAGCCTAATTTTAAAATACGAATAGTTAGGTCGCAGTCTTCTGCAAGTGTGTCTGTTGTAAATCCGCCAGCTTCTATTAAGATTTTTTTATTGAATGCGCCAATTGCTCCAGGAACCACCGTAATAGCGTTTACTTGCGCAAAAGCTTTTCGGTCTAAATTTTGTCCTACTGTATATTCAATACTCTGCCATTTGGTTAAAACATTTACTTCATTCCCCACTTTTACAGTGCCTGCAACTGCCCCAATTTTTTGACCTCCGATAGGGTTTAAAAAGTGTTGCATCATTTTACTTACGGCATCTGTTGCCAATTGGGTATCTGCATCAATACATACTACATATTGCGCATTAGATTGCTCAATTCCATGATTTAATGCAGATGCTTTACCACCATTTTCTTTGGTTAATATTTTAACCAATGAATTAGATTCAAATGCATCAGTCACTTTTTTATAAGTAGCATCGGTACTGCCATCATCAATAAATATTATTTCAAATACAGGGTAATTACATTTCAATAAATTTTCAATAGAGTTCACCGCATTTACTTCTTCGTTGTATGCAGGTACAATAATAGAAACCAATGGATATTGGTTAGTAATAATTGCACTATTATTTTTACGTTTCTCGGTTTTTCTTTCTAACGCTGCTAGTATAAAAATTACAATAAGTCTTATGGCGCTCAATAAAAGAAACAACAAGAATAGGGCATACATAAAGGCACCACTCAAATAGCCTATTTCGGCAAAAATATAATTGGCTTGAAGTGCATAATAACCGCTGCCTTTGGGCACTTCAGGCATTACGTCATCTGGTTTTTTTCCTAATAAATCTGCTACTGTGGTAAAACTGTATCCCTTGCTTTGGAAAAAACGTATGATTTTTCCGGTGGCTTCTACTGTTGCAGATCTGTCTCCGCCGGCATCGTGTAATAAAATAATATTGCCATTTACACCACTAGTATCGGTTTTATCGGGGTTGTTAATGCGCTTATTGTAAACAGCAACTACCCGATTAAAAATTGTATCTGCATTAAAGTTTGGCACTTCCTCTTTTTGCCAGTCTTCGGGGTCAATACTTTCGCCAACAGTTAGGTAATTTTTTTTTCTACTCAATGCTACAGGAATTAATTCCTCGCTTTTATCGGGCTCGCTATCTGCATTAAAAGGTGCACGAAACATAATGGTACTGTGCCCTGTAATGCATTCTATTAATAACCTGGTTAAGTCCATTTCTAAATTGGCGCGCTGTGTACTTACCTTGGCCATATTAGGATGAAAAAAAGTATGGTTGCTTAACTCGTGCCCTTCTCTATAAATTCTTTTAACTAAAGGGATATTATTTTCTGCTTCTATACCTACTACAAAAAAGTTTGCAGGCACATGGTAGAAAGCTAGTGTGTCTAAAATTTGTTTGGTGTATACTCTATCTGGTCCATCATCAAAAGTGAGTACTAATTTTCTTTTTTTCGTTTCGCCAAATTTTCGAATTACATAAG
>Ga0194060_10000643_pt1 | contig 25353 bp, 30 predicted proteins | sample SepL225m_MetaG_FD_163427 | JGI IMG/M metagenome (GOLD analysis project Ga0194060, IMG submission 163427) | Anoxic zone freshwater microbial communities from boreal shield lake in IISD Experimental Lakes Area, Ontario, Canada - Sep2016-L222-5m | ecosystem: Environmental > Aquatic > Freshwater >... | reverse complement strand
GGAAAACGCTTGAGCCGGTTCGACGAGCGCCAAAGGGAGTCCGGCGACCCTGCGAACAAGCGCGGCGAGGGCGCAACCAGGGAAGGCGCGCGCCTGGTCTGCGGCAGCGGCGAACTTGCGGAACGCGGAGACGGCGTACGCTTCGAACTCGACTGCGACGGCGAAACCGTTCCGGCCTTCGCCATCCGCCATGGCGGGAGGGTATACGCGTACATCAACCGCTGCGCGCACATCGCGATGGAACTCGACTGGAAACAAGGGAAGTTTTTCGATGCGGACGGCGAGTATTTGATATGCTCCACTCATGGCGCGCTGTATGCGCCGGAGAGCGGAGCCTGCCGCGGCGGGCCGTGCCGCGGCGCGAAACTGGCCGGACTGGATGTATTCGAGGCCGATGGCGGTGTATACGTGAAAGCGAAAGGTTGAAGCGATGGCGGAATCGGAAAAAAACTGGGAACGCGATACGCTGGAAAAGCTGGCATTTTCAGCGCTGAAAGAGCAGCGCACCGCACGCCGCTGGGGAATATTTTTCAAGCTCCTTACGTTCGCCTATGTTACGTTCCTTATTGTCATGGTGTTTGAATGGCGCGGCGACGGCGATATCAGTATCGACGGCAAGCACACCGCGCTGATTGAACTGGAGGGCGTCATCGACTCCAAAGGAGAGGCGAGCGCCGAAAAGATCACCAACGCCCTGCAAAGTGCGTTCAAGGACAAGGGCACGCAAGGGGTGATCTTGCGCATCAACTCCCCCGGCGGCAGCCCGGTTCAATCCGGGATCATCAACGACGAGGTGGGGCGCCTGCGCGGCATTTATCCCAACACCCCGCTGTACGTGGTGGTCGAGGATATCTGTGCGTCCGGCGGCTATTTCGTGGCCGCCTCGGCAGACAAAATTTATGTCAACAAGGCAAGCCTGGTCGGATCAATCGGCGTGCTCATGGATGGCTTCGGCTTCACCGGCGGTATGGAAAAGCTGGGCGTCGAACGGCGGCTGCTTACGGCCGGAGAGAACAAGGGATTCATGGATCCGTTTTCCCCGGTGGATCCGAAGCAGAAGGAATATGCGCTCGGCATGCTGAACGATATTCACGACCAGTTCATTGCAGTGGTGAAAAAGGGCCGCGGAAAACGGCTGAAGGAAAGTCCGGAACTGTTCAGCGGCCTGGTATGGACCGGGCAGAAGGCGGTGGAACTTGGTCTCGCGGACGGTTTCGGCAGCGTCGAATCGGTGGCGCGAGACGTGATCAAGGCGGAATCCATCGTCGACTACACGCAGAAATCGAACCCGGTAGAGCGCATCGCCAAGCGTTTTGGCGCCGCTACTGCGAAGAGCTTCGCCGAATATACGCTGCGCGATAGCATCCGGCTGCGCTAGAGCACGCGTCGGGGGATGATACCTCCGCCCGCTGTGTCAGGCCGCCAGCAGAAGAAACAACGCCGGCCGGCGGTCGAGTTGCGGCAGGTTTTTTTTCCATTCCGTGACCGTTCTGGTGCGGATGTCCTCCCCGGCGAGGGTAATGTCGGCGGCAACGCACAGCCGGGTGGCGCCGGCGCAGACACCGGCGATGCTTTGCAGCAGTTTCTGATTGCGGTACGGGGTCTCGATGAATATTTGCGTCTGCTTCAGCCGCCGCGACTGCTTCTCCAGTTCCCGCAGCGTTTTCTCCCTCTCGCTATCGGCTACCGGAAGATAGCCGTGAAAGACGAAACTCTGTCCGTTCAGGCCGGAGGCCATGAGAGCGAGCAGAATGGAGGAGGGGCCGACGAGGGGAACGACGCGGATGCCGTGCCGGTGAGCATGCAGCACCAGCTTCGCCCCGGGATCGGCGATCCCGGGACAACCCGCCTCGGACATCACGCCCACGTCATGGCCGGCCAGCAGCGGTGCCGCCATGCCGGCCACCGCCGCGTCCGGCGTGTGTTCGTTCAGGGCGGCGATGTGCAACTCCTGCAACGGCTTTGGCATGCCCACCTGCTTCAGATAGGCGCGCGCGGATTTCGGGTTTTCAGCCACGAAATATTGGAGCGCGCGCACGCGCTGCTGCACCGCCTGCGGAATGACTGCCTCCAATCCGCTCTCGCCCAGGGTAACGGGAATCAGGTAAAGCGTTGCCGCCTTTTCAGGCCGCGCGTCGGTCACAGAACGCTTACGCCAAGCTCGCCGAGCATCTCGGTCAGCGCGATGAGCGGCAGTCCGATCAGCGCGTTGGGATCGTCGCCGCGCATTTCGGCGATGAGTGCGATACCCAATCCCTCGCACCGGGCACTGCCGGCGCAGTCGTAGGGCTGCTCGCGCTGAAGATAGCGCTCGATCTGCAGGTCGCTATACTCGCGAAAACGCACGCGATAGGGCACAACGCGAGTAATCGTGCGGCCGCTCGCTGCGTGCGCAAGGCACAATGCGGTGTGAAATACCACCTCCTTGCCGCGCATCGCGGCAAGCTGGCGCATGGCGTTGGCGTGATTACCAGGCTTGCCCAGCGGCAAGCCTTCGAGCACCGCCACCTGGTCCGAACCGATGACAATCGCCTGTGGAAAGCGCTCGGACACTGCCCGGGACTTGGCTTCGGCCAGCCGCCGCGCAGTCTCCTGCGGAGCCTCGTTCGCCAGCGGAGTTTCATCAACCCCCGGGGACGCCACATCGAATGGAAGCCCCAGGCGGGTGAGCAGTTCGCGGCGGTATTTCGAGGTCGATGCGAGAACTATTTGAGGCGTCGCTTGCATATGGGACCGGATTTAACCACGGATCTGCGCGAATTTGCGCGACAAGTCACGGCCCCGTGATCAGCGGCAATTTTCCGAGACCAGTTGTTCCAGGCGCGCGATCGACCCGTTGCGCTCGTCATCGCTTTGAAACACGCGCTCGCCTTTTTCATCGAGGCGGTACACCCGTCGCGCCGATTTCATCTGGGCGAGCTGGTCGCGCGCCTGATTGCAGGCCTGCTTCTGCGATGCTTCGCGCTGCCTGGTCTTGGCCTCTGTCTGCTCGCTCTCGATGCGACGCCGGCGAAATTCGAGATCCTGTTCCTTCCAGTTGGGCTGCGCGGCCTTCCCCGATGCCGGCCCGGGGTTGGCCAGGCGCTGCTCTACCTCCTGCGCGCTCTTGCCCTGTGGCGGACGCTCGCCGTAATGGGTTACGCCTTTTTCGTCCACCCACTTATAGACCTGGGCCGATGCCGGAACAAGCAGCGCCCAGAGTATGCAAATCTTCAGCAAGGTGTTGAAAATTTTGTTTTTCCTTTGACAGTAGTGGGTAAAAATAATATCATGCGCGCCTTATGTTGCAACCGGCGGCCATCGACGGCCTGGCGTTCGCCCGCACCGCAGCGGTGCTCAAAGGGCGGCTGGGCATGGAATCCCTGCCACGGCTCGCGCTATCCGGAGGTTCGGGTGCGGTCCTCGATTTTGTCCTGACCGGCGAGATCAACGAGCGCGGAAAATCCGGGCTGAGGCTGTCAGTGGACGGAAGTGTACGCCTGCAGTGCCAGCGTTGTCTCGGCAGCCTGGAGTTTCCGGTGCAAATCGAGGCGCAATTGGAATTCGCCGCGAACGAGGCCGAGGCCACGGCGGCCGATGACGACATTGAGCGTGTGGTAGCCAGCCGCGAATTGAGCGTTGCGGCTTTGGTGGAAGATGAAGTTTTACTTGCGTTGCCCATGGCGCCCAGGCATGAGCGATGCAGCGCTGCGGCAGGATTGGGGGCGGACGCCAAGCCCTCGGCTTTTCAGGCGCTGGCCGCGCTGAAAAAACGAAGTTTCAGCGGTGGCTGATGCGCGAAGCACGTTACGCCGGAACTAAGATGGAACTGGGAAGCGGAGGTTGGTGCGCGAAGCGCGTTATGCCGAAGCTAAAATTGAACAGGCAAGGAGCATAAAAATGGCAGTTCAGCAGAACAAGAAGTCGCCCTCAAAACGCGGTATGCATCGGGCGCATGATTTTCTCACCAGTCCGCCTCTGGCAGTCGAGCCGACTACCGGCGAGGCGCATCTGCGCCACCATATCAGCCCCAGCGGCTATTATCGCGGCAAGAAGATCGTCAAGTCCAAGGCCGAATAAGCGCCCTTGGCGCTTCGCGAACTTGCAGCAACCGTTCGCCCGGCGGCAGGCCGGTTCGAGTACCAGCAAATGGACACCACGGTAGCCATAGATTGCATGGGGGGCGACCACGGCCCCGGTGTGACCGTTCCCGCAGCCCTCAACTTTCAAAAGTCGCATCCGCACAGCAACATCGTGCTGGTCGGTCTGCAGGAGTCGATCGAAGCCGAATTGCGCGCGCACCATGCTGCGCCCGGCCCGCACCTGCTCATACATCCTGCAAGCCAGGAAGTCGGCATGGACGAGGTCCCGGCTTCGGCGCTGCGCGGAAAGAAGGACTCGTCCATGCGCGTAGCCGTCAATCTGGTCAAAGACGGCAAGGCGCACGCCTGCGTCAGCGCCGGCAATACCGGCGCGTTGATGGCGATTTCACGATTCGTGCTCAAGACCATGCCGGGGATCGACCGTCCCGCCATCGCCGGCATAATGCCGACGATGAAAGGCGAGGTGTACGTGCTCGACCTTGGCGCAAACGTCAATTGCACGCCGGAGCATTTGTTGCAGTTCGCCATCATGGGCGCCATGTTGGTATCGGCGATGCAGCACAAGGACCGTCCCAGCATCGGACTGCTCAACATCGGCGAAGAAGAGATCAAGGGCAATGAGGTGGTGAAGCAGGCGGCGGAACTGTTGCGGGCGAGCGGGCTCAATTTTTTCGGGAACGTCGAAGGCGACGACATTTTCAAGGGCACGACCGACGTGGTGGTGTGCGACGGCTTCGTCGGAAACGTCGCTCTGAAAACCGCGGAAGGCCTGGCCAAGATGCTGCGCACTTTCCTCACCGATGAATTCAAGCGCAACTGGTTTACCTATCTTTGCGGCATCATGGCCACGCCCGTGCTCGCAGCGTTCAAACGGCGGGTGGATCCCGCGCGCTATAACGGCGCCAGCCTGCTCGGCCTGAATGGAATCGTGGTGAAAAGCCACGGCTCTGCCGACTGTTTTGCATTTCAGAACGCGATAGAACGCGCATTCGGTGAAGTGCGCGAAGATGTGCTGCAGCGCATTTCCAAACGACTCGCGGCAGCGAGCCACGAAACAGCGGGAGCGGCGTGATCTATTCCAGAATCATAGGCACTGGCAGTTGTCTGCCGCGCAATGTCGTTACCAACGCCGATTTGGCGCAGCGCATGGATACATCAGATGAGTGGATCCGCTCGCGCACGGGCATTCGCCAGCGGCATATCGCAGAAGAAGACGAAACCTCCAGCAGCCTCGCCTTCGAAGCGAGCAGGGCTGCGATCGCCAGCGCCGGCATAGCCCCCGGGGATATCGACCTCATCGTCCTCGCCACCTCGACGCCGGACTATATTTTTCCCAGCACCGCCTGCCTGCTGCAGGCGAGGCTGGGCATCAAGGGCTGCCCGGCTTTCGACGTGCAGGCGGTGTGCAGCGGCTTCGCCTATGCGCTGGCTACGGCCGACCTGTTCATCCGCTCCGGACAGCACCGCTGCGCCCTGGTGGTCGGGGCGGAAGTTTTTTCGCGCATCCTCGACTGGAACGATCGCGGCACCTGCGTGCTGTTCGGCGACGGCGCCGGGGCGGTAATACTGCGCGCCGATGCAAAACCCGGCATCATGGCCAGCACTCTGCACGCCGATGGCAGCTATGCCGGCATCCTTTCCGTTCCCGGCAATGTCTGCGGCGGCAAGGCTACCGGCGATCCGTTTCTGCGCATGGACGGCCAGGCGGTATTCAAATTCGCGGTACGCGTGCTCGATGAGGTGGCGCGCGAGACCCTGGGAAAATGCGGCCAGCAGGTCGAAGACATCGATTGGCTGATTCCGCACCAGGCCAATCTGCGCATCCTGGAGGCGACGGCGAAACGGTTGGGTCTGCCGCGAGAGAAACTGATTGTGACCGTGGATACGCACGGCAATACATCCGCCGCATCGGTGCCCCTGGCGCTGGACGCCGCGGTGCGCGACGGCCGCATCAAGCCCGGTCACAAGGTCATGCTGGAAGCGGTGGGCGGCGGTTTTACCTGGGGCGCCGCCCTGGTGCAGATGTAATCACATATCGGGCTGGAATTGATGAAACTCGCAATCGTATTTCCCGGTCAAGGCTCACAGTCCGTAGGCATGATGCAGGCCTACGGCGATATTGCGGCAGTGCGCGAAGTGATCGCCGAAGCATCCGATGCACTCAATCAGGATCTCGGACGGCTGATGGCCGAAGGCCCGGCCGAGACGCTTAATCTGACCGTGAACACGCAACCGGTCATGCTCACCGCCGGCTATGCCGCTTACCGTGCATGGATCAGCATGGGAGGCATGGAACCGGCACTGCTCGCCGGGCACAGCCTGGGCGAATACACTGCGCTGGTGGCCGCCGGTGTAGTGTCGTTCCGGGACGCGCTGCCGCTGGTGCGTTTTCGCGCCCAGGCGATGCAGGAAGCCGTGCCGTCCGGACAGGGCGCCATGGCGGCCATACTGGGCCTGGACGAAGATGCGGTGCATGCAGCCTGCGCCGAGGCTGCGCAGGGCGAAGTCGTGGCCGCGGTGAATTTCAATTCGCCCGGCCAGGTGGTGATCGCGGGGCACGCGGCTGCGGTGAAACGTGCCTGTGATGCAGCCAAAGCCAGGGGGGCAAAGCGGGCGTTGGCGCTGCCGGTGAGCGCGCCCTTCCATTCGGCGTTGATGCAGCCGGCTGCGGGGCGCCTGCAAGCGTACATGCAGGACGTCCAGTTTAATGCGCCGCGCATTCCGGTGATCAATAATGTCGATGTCGCACATTGCAGCGATCCGGCTCGAATCAAGGATGCGCTGGTGCGCCAGGCCTACAGCCCGGTGCGCTGGGTGGAGACGATACGCGCCTTTGCTGCCCAGGGCATCACTCATGTCGCCGAATGCGGGCCGGGCAAGGTCCTGGCGGGTATGACCAAGCGCAACGATGCCAGCCTGGAATCGCTCGCCCTGGCGGACAGGGCGAGCATCGAACAGGGCGTCAGTCAGTCAAAGGGGGGATGAGCATGCTGCAAGGGCAAATCGCATTGGTGACCGGCGCCACGCGCGGCATCGGCAAGGCCATCGCTCTCGGCCTTGGCGCACAGCGCGCAAAAGTGGTCGGCACGGCGACATCCGCGGCCGGAGCCAAAGCCATCGGCGATTATCTTGCCGAGGCGGGGATAGCCGGCAAAGGCGCGGCGCTCGACGTGAACGACGGCGCCGCCATCGAAGCGCTGGTGGCCGAGATCGAGAAGGAGTTCGGCGCGCCCGGCATCCTGGTCAACAACGCCGGCATCACACAGGACAACCTTGCCATGCGCATGAAGGAATCCGAATGGGATGCGGTGATCGACACCGACCTCAAATCGGTGTTCCGGCTGTCGCGTGCCGTGTTGCGCGGGATGATGAAGGCGCGCGCCGGTCGTATCGTCAACATCACGTCGGTAGTCGGCAGTTCGGGCAACCCGGGGCAGGTCAACTACGCTGCGGCCAAGGCAGGCATTGCCGGAATGTCGCGGGCGCTGGCGCAGGAAATCGCCAGCCGCAACATTACGGTGAACTGCGTCGCACCGGGTTTCATCGATACCGACATGACGCGGGCGCTGAACGAGCAGCAGCGCGAAGCCATCCTGGGCCGGATCCCGCTGGCGCGCCTGGGCAAGGCCGAGGACGTGGCTGCGGCAGTGGTATTTCTGGCCTCGCTCCAGGCCGGCTACATTACCGGCGCTACGCTGCATGTCAACGGCGGCATGTACATGGCATGAACGGCAAAAATTCCAGGCCCAATCTTTAAACGTCACGCGGCGAATTTTGGTAAAATGCGCGGCTGTTTCCGAAGCAAAAAACGAAGGAAGGAGAATTAAATGGAAAATGTTGAACAACGTGTGAAGAAAATCGTCGCCGAGCAATTGGGCGTGAACGAGGCGGAAATAAAGAACGAATCCTCCTTCATCGACGACCTGGGCGCCGACTCGCTTGATACGGTGGAACTGGTCATGGCCCTGGAAGAAGAATTCGAGACCGAGATTCCGGACGAAGACGCGGAAAAAATCACCACGGTCCAGCAAGCGATCGACTACGTCAACAGCCACCCCAAGAAAGCCTGATTTCCGGCGCCCAGTGCGCCTTTACCCGGAGCAATTTTGTCCCGCCGCAGAGTAGTCATCACCGGATTGGGCATTGTCTCCCCGGTAGGTAACAGCGTTACCGAAGCCTGGGGCAATATCCTCGCCGGCAAGTCCGGCATCGCCAGGATCAGCCGTTTCGATCCGTCGCGGCTCACCTGCCAGATCGCGGGAGAGGTGCGAGGCTTCGACCTCTCGCCGTACCTGGAGCGCAAGGAAGCGCGCCACATGGATACCTTCATCCACTACGGCATGGCGGCCGGCATTCAGGCGATCCGGGATTGCGGCATCGAGGTGACGGCCGAAAACGCCGAGCGCATCGGCGTCAACATCGGCTCGGGAATGGGCGGGCTGCCGATGATCGAGCAGACCCACAAGGAAATGCTCGCTGCCGGGCCGCGCAAGATTTCGCCGTTCTTCATTCCGAGCACCATCATCAACATGATTTCCGGGAATCTGTCGATCAAGTACGGCCTGAAAGGCCCGAACCTCGCCATGGTAACCGCCTGCACGACGGCGACGCACTGCATCGGCGAATCCGGGCGTCTGATCGAATACGGCGATTGCGATGTGATGGTCGCCGGCGGCGCCGAATCCGTGGTCAGCGAACTCGCGATGGGGGGCTTCGCCCAGGCGCGCGCGTTATCGGGCCGCAACGACGATCCGGCCACGGCCAGCCGCCCTTGGGACAAGGACAGAGACGGCTTTGTGCTGGGGGAAGGCGCGGGCGTCCTGGTGCTGGAAGAGTACGAACATGCCCGGGCGCGCGGCGCAAGAATTTATGCCGAACTCGCGGGCTACGGCATGAGCGGGGACGCATTCCACATGACGGCGCCGCGCGAGGATGGCGAAGGCGCGGCACGCTGCATGAACAGTGCGCTGCGGAACGCCGGCCTCAATCCAGACCAGGTGAATTACATCAACGCTCATGGCACCTCCACCCCCCTCGGGGACATCGCGGAAACGACCGCAGTCAAGCGCAGCCTGGGCGCGCACGCAAAAAGCGTCGCAGTCAGTTCGACCAAGTCCATGACCGGACACTTGCTTGGCGCGGCGGGCGGCGTGGAGGCCGTATTTTCGGCACTGGCGGTACACCACCAGGTGGCCCCGCCCACGACAAATATATTCACCCAGGATCCGCAATGCGACCTGGATTACGTACCGAATCAGGCGCGCCAGATGAAAATCAACGTGGCGATGTCGAATTCCTTCGGCTTCGGTGGCACCAACGGCACTCTGGTGTTTGGCCGCGTTTGACCGACAAACTTACAATTGCCCTAAGACCCTCCCGTATCCTCGCCCTGGCATTGACGCTGGTGGCGGCAACGGCGCTCGCCTGTGCCTGGATCAGCCTGCCCCGAGCGGCGTTTCCTCCGGCCGCAGCAGGCATCGCCCTGATCTGGGTGTGGCACGTGGCACCGGCACTGCAGCGGGGCAAGCGCGCCGTGCGCGCGTTGGAAGTGGCGGAGAATGGCGATGCGCGCTGGCAGGACGGGTCGGGGCAGTGGCACGAAGCCGGGATACTTCCCGGCAGCTACGTGTCGAACTGGCTGGTGGTGGTGAATCTGGGTGCGGCCGGCGGGCGCAGCCGCTCCCTTGTGCTGCTGCAGGACTGCGCCGCGGCCGACGAACTGCGCCGCCTGCGCGTCTGGCTGCGCTGGCGCCTGGCGCGGCAATAGGCTGGCAGTGAACTTATTGCCCGCGGCATGGTCAGAATTCCATCGTTCTGGGTGCGCGAGGTAGGCCTTGAAGTTTCCCGGTAGCGGCACGACGCCGATAGAAATGCTCGAACTGGACTTTGCGCCGGGTGCAGCGTTCCCGCGAGCGCCGGTGCCGCTGGGGTATACTGGGACCCGCCCGGACGAGACAAAGAAAAATGAGCCCCCGGGCTCTGGGGAAGGACGGCGCATGAGCGAGCGCGACATTGACCAGCAACTGGTCGAACGTGCGCAACAAGGCGACAAGCATGCGTTCGAACTGCTGGTCAGCAAATATCAGCGCAAGATCGGACGCCTGTTGTCGCGCTTTATCCGGGATCCGGGCGAAGTCGAGGATGTGACCCAGGAGGCGTTCGTCAAAGCCTACCGGGCATTGCCGACTTTCCGCGGCGACAGCGCGTTCTACACTTGGCTTTACCGCATCGGCATCAATACTGCCAAGAACTACCTGGCATCAATGGGGCGGCGCACGCCCACTCTCACCAACTATGATGCGGAAGAGGCCGAAGGATTCGACGACGGCGACCAGTTGCGCGACCTCAATACGCCGGAGAACCTGCTGATGAGCAAGCAGATCGCGCAAACAGTGAACCAAAGCATGGACCGGCTGCCTGAGGAATTGAAGGCGGCGATCATGCTGCGCGAAATTGAAGGCATGAGCTACGAAGACATCGCGAAGATAATGGACTGCCCCATCGGCACGGTCCGCTCCCGCATCTACCGTGCGCGCGAGGCAATCGCCGAGCAGCTGAGGCCGCTGCTGGACATATCCAAAGACAAGAGATGGTGACGCCATGAATGAAAAATTATCTGCCTGGATGGACGGGGAACTGGAGCACGAGCCCGCGCGCCAGCTTCCGCTGCAACTCAAGCGCGATGCCGTTTTGCGCGGCAACTGGGACTGCTATCACCTGATCGGGGACGCCTTGCGCGGCGTGCAGGGGCCGGACCTGTGCGCCAGGATCTGCGCCAGGCTCGACGACGAGCCGACGGTGCTTGCGCCGCGGCGCCGTAGCCCGGCGGAGAAACTGCGCCGGTACGCGCTGACGGCCGCGGCGAGCGTGGCCGCCGTGGCATTCGTCGGCTGGATGGCTTTGTCCGGCCTGCAGCAGGCTCCGCCGCAGATTGCCGCCAACACCGAAATCAAACAGGTCGCGGTTCCCGCGGGCGAAGGCGCCAAGGACTACCTGCTCGCCCATCAGCGCTATTCACCCAGCAGCGCGATGCATGGCGTGGCGCCGTATGTGCGCACCGTGGCCGAACAACGGAGCGCCGCGCGCCGATGAAAATTCTGGCCGTACTGCTGCTCGCGCTGACCGTTCATGCGGCAAGGGCCGACGGCGACGCGCTGTCCTGGCTGCAGCGCATCCATACGGCAACTGAAACGCTCAGCTACAGCGGAACCTTCGTCTACCGCAGCGGCGATCAGGCCGAGACCTCGCGCATCATTCATATCGTGGGCAGGAACGGCGCGCGGGAGCGGCTGGAGACCCTGGACGGACAGCGGCGGGAGATCGTGCGCAACGGCGACGAAGTGAAGTGCTATCTGCCCGACAGCATGACGGTGAAAATCGACAAGCAGACGGACCACATGGTGTTTCCAAAACTGCTGCCGGAGAATCTGCAGGATATCAGTGAACGCTACGAAGTAAGCAAAGGCGGTATCGAGCGCATTGCCGGCTACGAATGCCAGGCCATCATGCTCGAGCCCAAGGACAAGATGCGCTATGGTCATAAGCTGTGGGCTGATACCAACACCGGCATGCTGCTGAAGTCCCAGACACTGGACGACAAGAACGAGGTGATCGAACAGTTCGCCTTCACCCAGATTGTAATCGGCGGCAAAATCGACCAGGCCCAGCTCAGGTCCCGGTTCCTGGCCAAGTCGCGCGACTGGCATGTGGAAAATTCGGGGGCCGTGACAACAAGCCTGGCCGCGTCCGGCTGGACCATCAAGCCGGAGCTGCCGGGTTTCAGGAAAATAACCGAAATGAAGCGCACTCAGGGAGGCTCGAGCGAGGTCGGCCACGTGGTTTATTCCGACGGGCTGGCCGCGGTCTCGGTATTCATCGAGCCGATGGCGAAAAAAACGTCTTTGCCGCAGCCGGGACTTTCGCGCCAGGGCGCGATCAACATCTACAGCCGGCAACTGGACAATCATCTGGTTACCGTGGTCGGAGAAGCCCCGGCCGAAAGCGTGAGGAAACTTGCCGAATCGGTGGAGTATCGCAGGCCTTGATCTACTGCCGGCGGTTCGACTTGCGCCGAGGCCGAATTCTTTCTGTAGCACTCCATTAAATTGAAGAGAGGAACGTGACAATGCGAAAATTTCTACTCCTGTGGCTGCTGCTGCCGCTGGGCGCCTTCGCCCAGGCGCGCGACCTGCCCGACTTCGCCGATCTAGTGGAAAAGCACGGGCCGGCGGTGGTCAACATCAGCACTTCGCAGAACGTGGCCGAGCGCTCGAAAGCGCCGCAGATGCCGAATCTGGACGAGGACGACCCGTTCTATGAATTCTTCCGCCGCTTTGCGCCGCAAAATCCCGGCCAGGGACCAAGCCCGCACGGATTCTCCACCCGTTCGCTCGGTTCGGGCTTCATCATCAGCGCCGACGGCTACATTCTCACCAATGCGCATGTCGTCGACGGCGCGGACGAAATTACCGTCCGGCTTACCGACAAGCGCGAATTCAAAGCCAGGGTCATCGGTGCCGACAAGCGCACCGACGTGGCACTGATCAAAATCGAAGCTGCCGGACTCCCGATGGTGAAGCTGGGCGATCCGAACAAGCTCAGGGTGGGGGAATGGGTGCTGGCAATCGGTTCGCCGTTCGGATTCGACAACACCGTGACCGCCGGCATCGTCAGCGGCAAGGGGCGTTCGCTGCCGCAGGAGAATCTGGTGCCGTTCATCCAGACCGACGCCGCGGTAAACCCGGGTAATTCGGGCGGACCGCTGTTCAACCTGCGCGGAGAGGTGGTCGGAATCAACTCGCAGATCTACAGCCGTACCGGCGGCTACATGGGGCTGTCCTTTGCCATTCCGATCGACATTGCGCTTGATGTGCAAAACCAGCTGCGCAGCACGGGCCGGGTCAGCCGCGGCCGGATCGGCGTGGTGATCCAGGAGGTGACGAAGGAACTGGCCGAGTCCTTCGGCCTGACGAAGCCCCAAGGCGCCCTGGTCAATTCGGTGGAGAAGGGCGGACCCGCGGACAAGGCCGGCGTCGAGGTGAGCGATATCATCGTCAAGTTCGACGGCAAGGCCGTCAACAGTTCGGGCGATCTGCCGCGCATCGTCGGCGCTACCCGCCCAGGCAGCAAAGTAAGCCTGCAGGTATGGCGCAAGGGCGCGCCCAAGGATCTGACCGTGACCGTGGACGAAATTCCGGCAGAGAAGACGGCCAGCCGCGACAACAAACACGGCAAACCGACCGAAGTTGCGGCCAACCGCCTCGGTCTGGTGCTGTCCGAGCTTTCGGACGAGCAGCGCAAGGAACTGAAAATCCCAGCCGGCGTGGTGGTGGACGAGGTGCGCGGCCAACCGCGCGGCGATGTCCGCAGGGGCGACATCATCCTCGCGCTGATTCACAAGGGCAACAGTACCGAAGCGAAGAACGTGGCGCAATTCAACAAGGCATTGGGTGCGGTCGGAAAGTCCGATACCTTCACCCTGCATCTGAGGCGGGGGGAGAACCAGAGCTTTGTCACCATCAAAGGTCTGAACGACAAGTAAGGTGCCCGCGACCGAGGGCGATGCGATGGCACTCATGCTTACGCTCTATGGCCGCAGCTATTGCCACTTGTGCGATGAAATGCTCGCTGCGCTGGCGCCGCTGCGCGGCGAGTTCGGGTTTGCGCTCGAGGTGATCGATATCGACGACGATCCGTTGTTGGGGCAGCGTTTCGATACGCTCGTTCCAGTGCTGATGCATGCCGGCAACGAACTGTGCCATTACCACCTCGACGCCGGGAAAGTTCGTGCTTATCTGGTCAAAATCCGTTAAAATACCGCACGTTATTCTTCAAAGGGTGCCGGCCAGGCACCCTTTTTGCATCAAGTCTAAAACCCATGCATCTCATCCGTAATTTCTCCATCATCGCGCACATCGATCACGGCAAATCCACACTCGCCGACCGCTTCATCCAGTTGTGCGGGGGGTTGTCGGAGCGCGAAATGGAGGAGCAGGTGCTCGATTCCATGGATCTGGAGCGGGAGCGCGGCATCACCATCAAGGCGCAGACCGCGGCTCTGCAATACAAAGCGCGCGATGGCAGCACCTATAACCTCAACCTGATCGACACCCCGGGGCACGTGGATTTTTCCTACGAAGTGTCGCGATCCCTGGCCGCGTGCGAGGGCGCCGTGCTGGTGGTCGACGCCTCGCAAGGGGTGGAGGCGCAGACGGTGGCGAACTGCTACACCGCAATCGAGCAGGGTGTGGAGGTGGTGCCGGTACTGAACAAGATCGATCTGCCTTCGGCCGATCCGGAGGGGGCGATACGCGAGATAGAGGACGTGATCGGCATCGATGCCAAGGATGCGCTGCGCGTCAGCGCCAAGACCGGGGAGGGCGTGCAGGACATTCTGGAGGCGGTTATCGCGCGCATTCCCCCGCCCAAGGGCGATCCGGAGGCACCGCTGAAGGCCCTTATCATCGATTCATGGTTCGACAATTACGTCGGCGTGGTGATGCTGGTGCGCATGATCGACGGAGCGCTGTCTCCAAAAGACAAGATCCTCCTCATGTCCTCGGGCACCGTCCACCTGTGCGAACAGGTCGGGGTATTCACGCCAAAATCGAAAACGCGCCAACGGCTGGTCGCGGGTGAGGTGGGCTTTATCATCTCCGGCATCAAGGAATTGCAGGCGGCCAAGGTCGGCGATACCGTTACCCTGGCCGAGCGGCCCGCTGCGACCGCTCTACCCGGATTCAAGGTGATCAAGCCCCAGGTATTCGCCGGCCTGTACCCGGTTGAAGCCAACCATTACGACGGGCTGCGCGACGCGCTGACCAAACTCAAATTGAACGACGCCTCGCTGCAATACGAACCGGAGGTGTCTCAAGCCCTTGGTTTCGGCTTCCGTTGCGGCTTCCTCGGCCTGCTTCACATGGACATCGTGCAGGAACGCCTCGAGCGCGAGTACGACATGAACCTGATCACCACGGCGCCGACGGTGGTGTACGAGGTGCTGCTGGGCGACGGCGCGGTGATGCGGGTGGAGAATCCGGCCAAAATGCCCGATGCATCCAAGATTGCGGAGATACGCGAGCCCATCATCACCACGACCATCTTCGTGCCTCAGGAACACGTGGGCGCCATCATGACCTTGTGCACGCAGAAGCGCGGTGTGCAGAAGAACATGCATTACACCGGCAGGCACGTGATGCTGACGTACGAGATGCCGCTCTCCGAAGTGGTGATGGATTTCTTCGACAAGCTCAAGTCCGCAAGCCGCGGCTATGCGTCCCTCGACTATGAATTCAAGGAATACCGCGCGTCCGAAGTAGTCAAACTGGACGTTCTCATCAACGGCGAGCGGGTTGATGCGCTGTCGCTGATGGTGCACCGGGACAGCAGCCGCTACCGCGGCAGGGAACTGGTGTCGCGCATGCGCTCGTTGATCCCGCGGCAGATGTTCGACGTCGCGGTGCAGGCTGCGATCGGAGCCAACATCATCGCGCGCGAGAACGTCAAGGCGCTGCGCAAGAACGTGCTCGCGAAATGCTACGGCGGCGACATCACGCGCAAGAAGAAACTGCTGGAAAAACAGAAGGCCGGCAAGAGACGCATGAAGCAGGTGGGCAACGTGGAAATTCCGCAGGAAGCCTTCCTCGCGATTCTGCAAGTGGATTAGGAAAATCAATGAATTTCGCTCTGCTTCTGTTCAGCCTGTTGGTCTTCACCGGCATCGTTTCGGCCATGGACGCGCTCTATTTCGGCAAGCGCCGTGCCGCGGGTGCGAAAGAACCCTGGTGGATCGAATATCCGAAGAGTTTTTTTCCGGTGATACTGATTGTGTTCATGCTGCGCTCGTTTCTCGTGGAGCCGTTCAAAATCCCGTCAGGTTCGATGATTCCGACCCTGCTGGTCGGAGATTTCATTCTGGTCAACAAGTACAACTACGGTATCCGCCTGCCGGTGATCAACAAGAAAATTATCGCCGTCAACGAGCCCGAACGAGGCGATGTCATGGTGTTTCGTTATCCGGAGGACCCGACGGTCGATTACATCAAGCGGGTGGTCGGCCTGCCCGGAGACAAGCTGTCCTACCAGAACAAGCGGCTCGCGATCAACGGACAGGAGGTGCCGCTCAAGCAGGCGGCAGATTACCTGCTCAAAGACAAGATACAGTTTCTGAAGCAATACACCGAAACCCTCGGAAAAACCGAGCACGCGATCCTGGTGGATACGAGCGAACCGCCCGCTTTGCCCTATGTGAAACAGTTTCCCCAGCGGGAAAATTGCATTTACAATAATAGCGGCATGATGTGCACGGTCCCGCCAGGCCACTATTTCATGATGGGCGACAACCGCGACAACAGCAGCGACAGCCGCGTCTGGGGGTTCGTGCCGGAGGCCAATATCGTAGGGAAGGCCTTTTTTATCTGGTTCAATTTCAGCGAGTTGAGACGCTTCGGACAGTTCAAATAGGGAGTCAGGCGATCATGCGCAACAAACAACGTGGAGTCAGTTTTCTGGTTGTCTTTCTGGCCTTCGTGGTGTTTGCGTTGGCTGCAATCGGCGGCATGAAAATCTTTCCCGCCTATTCCGAATTTGTTACGATCAAAAAAGCCATTGGTGCCGTCGCTTTAAGCGAAGGGCGGGCCGGCAGCATTGTTGAAATCCGCAAGGCGTTCGATCGCCGCGCCAACATCGACAATATTACAACGCTGGCCGGAACGGATCTGGACATCAGCAAAGACGGCGGCGACCTGGTCATCGCATTCGCCTATTCCAAGAAAATTCCGATGTTCAACAACGTATCTGTAGTCATCGATTTTGCCGCCAGCACTGCACCCGGCGGCGGCGTCGATAAAGAGTAGAGCCGACTCCGGCGCGATGGATTACGGGCCGCTACAGCGCAAACTGGGCTACAGCTTCAAGCAAGCGTCCCTGCTGCAGCAGGCGTTGACCCACCGCAGCCACAGCGCCGCCAACAACGAACGCATCGAATTTCTCGGCGACAGCGTCCTCAATTGCTGTATCGCGCACGAGTTGTACCAGCGCTTCGAAGTATTGAAAGAGGGCGAACTGTCGCGTTTGCGCGCGAATCTTGTGCGACAGGAGACTCTGGCCGAGCTGGCGCAGCAGCTTGACCTGGGAAATTGCCTGCGCCTCGGGGAAGGCGAACTGAAAAGCGGCGGATTTCGACGCCCTTCAATCCTCGCCGATGGCCTGGAAGCCATGCTGGGGGCCGTCTTCCTGGATGGAGGATTCATTGCCGCCGAAGGCGTTATTCGCGGCCTGTATGCGTCTCTGCTCGAACGCCTTGATCCGCAAACCCTGGACAAGGATCCCAAGACGCTGCTGCAGGAATGGCTGCAGGCCCGAAAAATTTCCCTCCCGCAATACGTGGTGGTGGCGACGCAGGGCGCAGCGCACAGCCAGATGTTTCAGGTCGAATGCCAGATTTCTCAGCTTGCCATTCGGAGCACGGGCTTCGGCGCAAGCCGGCGCATCGCGGAGCAGGAGGCGGCGCAACTCGCGTTCGCGCAGGCGCAAAAGTGAAATCCGCTGCCTTTCGCTGCGGCGTCATCACCATCATCGGACGCCCCAACGTCGGCAAATCCACTCTGTTGAACCATCTGGTCGGGGAAAAAGTCAGCATCACCTCGCGCAAGGCGCAAACCACCCGCCATCGCATCACCGGCATACTCACCAACGCGGACGCGCAATACGTATTCGTCGATACACCCGGCTTCCAGACCAAGAACGCCAGCGTGCTCAACCGGCTGATGAACCGCAGCATCACCCAGGCGCTGCAGGACGTAGATGCGATCCTGGTTGTGATCGAAGCCGGGCGCGTCAGCCGCGAAGACCGGCAGGTGTTCGCACTGCTGCCGCCCGGGCGTCCCGTAGTGCTGGCGGTGAACAAGATCGATCGGCTCGAAAACAAGCGGCTTTTGCTGCCGTTGCTTGCCGAGGCACAGGCCGAGCGCGCTTTCTCCGACATTGTGCCGGTGAGCGGAAAGAGCGGGGAGCAGACCGACGAACTGCTGCAAGCGCTGCGTGCGCACCTGCCGCAGCAGCCCGCGCTCTACCCGGCGGGCGAGGTGACCGATCGCAGCGAGCGCTTTCTCGCGGCGGAGCTGGTGCGGGAGAAGTTGTTCCGGCAGTTGGGGGACGAGCTGCCTTATGGCGCCAGCACGGCGATCGAGAAATTCGAAACCGAGGGCAAGCTGCGCCGCATCCACGTGGCGATCATCGTCGACAAGGCCAGCCACAAGGCGATGGTCATCGGCAAAGGCGGAGAGAAACTCAAGCTGATCGGGACCGAGGCGCGGCGCGACATGGAAAAGCTGTTCGGCGGCAAGGTATTCCTGCAGATCTGGGTCAAAGTCAAACACGGCTGGGCCGACGACGAGCGAACGCTGAAGAACCTGGGATTCGAGCCATGAGTCCGACGGGCAGCGCGGAGGGGAGCATCTTCGAAATGGGCTTGACGCGCAGCGACAAGGCGATCCAATGAGCCCGATGGGACGCTCCGGAGGCCGCATCCTCGACATGGCCTTGACGCGCCGCAGACCAGTCCAATGAGTATCCGCGCGCGGCAGGACAACCAGCCTGGATACGTTCTGCATACTTACCCCTATCGCGAAACCAGCTTGGTGGTGGAAACATTTACGCGCTCGCATGGCCGTGTCGCGATGATCGCGCGCGGCGCCAAACGGCCGCACTCGGCGCTGCGCGGCAACATCATGGCTTTTCGCCCCCTCGGCCTGTCCTGGTCCGGCCGCGGCGAACTGCGCCTGCTGCTGCGCGCGGAATGGCAGGGCGGGCAGCAGCAGTTGCAGGGAAGGGCGCTGTTGTGCGGCTTCTATCTCAACGAGTTGCTGCTTAAGCTGCTGCCGCGCGAAGACGCTCACGAAAAGCTGTTCCTCGACTATCAGACGGCGCTCGCGCGGCTGGCCGCCGAACCCGAACCCGATGCCGTGCTGCGCCGTTTCGAGAAAGCATTGCTGCGCGAAATGGGCTACGCCCTGGCGCTGGATCGTGACAGTGTAAACGGCGCCCAGATCGACCCGAACGCAACCTATGCCTACGACCCGGAGCGCGGGCCATTGGCAGTGAATGGCGTCGCGCATCCCGGGCTGGCGCTCTCGGGACGGACCTTGCTCGACATCGTGCACGATGACTACAGCGATCCGGTGACCTTGCAACAGGCGAAAGCGCTGATGCGCCTGCTCATCAGCCACCGACTGGAACAAAAACCGCTCAACAGCCGGCGCATTTTCGAGGAGCTGCGGCAATTGTGATCGAACTCGGCGTGAATATCGACCACGTGGCAACCCTGCGCCAGGCGCGCGGGACGACCTACCCGGACCCCGTCCGCGCCGCCTTGCTCGCCGAAGGTGCGGGCGCCGATGCCATTACCCTGCATTTGCGCGAGGACCGCCGCCATATCCAGGACCGCGATGTCGAAATCCTGCGTTCCAAATTGTCCAAACGCATGAACCTGGAATCTGCGGTGACGCCCGAAATGCTGCAGATCGCGTTGCGCGTGCGTCCGCACGACGTCTGCCTGGTTCCGGAACGGCGCATGGAACTCACTACCGAGGGCGGCCTGGATGTCGCGAGCCAGTTCGCCCGCGTGCGCGATGCCTGCCTCCTGCTCGCCGCATCCGGCATCCGCGTGTCGCTGTTCATCGACGCCGATACCGCCCAGCTCGATGCAGCCAAGGCGGCAGGAGCGCCGGTAATAGAACTGCATACCGGCCGCTACGCCGACACCGCAGGCGAGGAACAACTGGCCGAATTCCGCCGTATCTGCGCAGCTGTCGACTATGGCAACCGCATCGGCTTGAAGGTGAATGCCGGCCATGGCCTCAATTACGACAATGCAGCGTCCATCGCCGCCGTGCCGGGCATAGCCGAACTCAACATCGGCCACGCGATTGTGGCGCATGCGGTTTTCGTCGGCTGGGAGGCGGCAGTGCGCGAAATGAAGCGGCTGATAAGCGAAGCTCGGCGCGCGTGATCCTCGGCACCGGCACCGACCTGATCGATATCCGCCGTATCGAACGCGCGCTGGCTCGCTTCGGCCACCGCTTCGCGCGGCGCGTCCTGGTCGAGGACGAATATCAGCGCTTTTGCGCACAGGCGAAGCCCGCCCATTACCTGGCCAAGCGTTTTGCGGCGAAGGAGGCATTTTCCAAAGCCATGGGTACGGGCATCCATTTTCCGGTCAACTGGCATAACGTCAGCGTCGCCAACGAGCGTTCGGGCAAACCGTATTTGAAGTTTTCAGAACCGCTCGCTGCGCTGCTGGCCGAGCGCGGCGTTGACCGCGCGCATCTGAGCCTTAGCGACGAAATCGAGATGGCTTGCGCATTCGTGATCTTGGAAGGCAATGAGCAGGGGCAGGAGCCATGAATCAAAATCCGGGGCCGGTGATGCTCGATGTCGCCAGCCTGCAATTGAGCGCGGGAGAGAGCGAGTTGTTGCGACACCCCATGGTCGGCGGCGTCATATTGTTTTCGCGCAATTACCGCTCGCCGCAGCAGCTGCGTGAGTTGACAACTGCAATCCGCGCCCTGCGCCAACCGGAGTTGCTGATCGCGGTCGATCACGAGGGTGGCCGGGTGCAGCGCTTCCAGGAAGGATTTACGCGCATACCGGCGATGCGGCACCTGGGCGAGGCCTGGGACCTTGATCGGGAAAAAGCCTGCGCGGCGGCGCGGGACATCGCCTATGTGCTGGCCGCCGAATTGCTCGTCTGCGGTGTCGATTTCAGTTTCACGCCCGTGCTGGACGTGGATTTCGGCGCCAGCGGTGTGATCGGCGACCGCGCCTTCCACTCCGAGCCCGCGGCGATCGCGCAATTGTCGGCGGCATTGGTCGCGGGCCTGCGCACAGCCGGCATGGCAAGCGTAGGCAAGCATTTCCCGGGACACGGCTATGTGCAGGCCGATTCGCACCATGCCGTGCCGGTTGACGAGCGCAGCTACGCCGAGATCGAAGCGGTCGATCTGGTGCCGTATCGGGAGTTGATCCGGCATGGATTGCCGGGGGTGATGCCGGCGCACGTGATCTACCCCAAGGTCGATGCGCTTCCGGCCGGATTTTCGTCCAAATGGCTGCGGCAGATCCTGCGCGCAGAGTTGGGATTCGACGGCATGATATTCAGCGACGATTTGTCGATGGAAGGCGCAAGCGTGGCCGGCGGCGTAGTCGAACGGGGCAGGGCCGCGCTCGCGGCGGGTTGCGACATGGTGCTCCTGTGCAATGCCCCGGAAGCCGCATCCAGCCTGCTTGACGGGCTGTCCGGCACGCTGGACCAGCGCCGTGCCGACGCGATGCGCGGGGATCTTTCGCTGCCGAACCTGCGAACATTGCGGACAAGAACTGCGCTCAAGGAAGCCAGAGATGCCTTGATCCGCTTCGCCACGGCTGCCGGCTAAGCGCTGGCCCTCACATGCCGGACCGCTTCAGCCTCGATTGCCGCGATTGTCCGCGGCTCTCGCGCTTTCTCGACCACGTGCGGCTGGAGCATCCCGATTATCACGCGCGACCGGTGCCGGTATTCGGCGATGCGGCTGCGGCGTTGCTGATCGTGGGCCTCGCGCCGGGCATGCACGGCGCCAACCGCACCGGACGGCCTTTTACCGGCGATCACGCGGGCATACTGCTCTATCGCACGTTGCACGAGTTCGGTTTTGCCACCCTGCCGGTGTCCGAGCGAGCAGACGATGCCTTGCGGCTGATAAATTGCCGTATCAGCAACGCCGTAAAATGCCTGCCGCCGCAAAACAAGCCCTTGCCGGAGGAAATACGGTGCTGCAATCGCTACCTCGCGGCGGAACTGCGCCGGAAACCGCCGCGGGTTGTCCTGGCGCTGGGCAGCATCGCCCACCAGGCCGTGCTCATGGCGTGCGGGCTCAAACGCGCGAGTTGCAAGTTCGGCCATCACGCCATACACGAGTTGCCGCCGCTGCAGGGCTCGTCCAAAGGCATCCGGCTCTACGATAGCTATCACTGCAGCCGCTACAATACGCAGACCAAAAGGCTGACCGAGACCATGTTCCGGGCAGTATTCCGCGACATCGCCGCTGATCTGCGGGCACCGTGACCGCCCCCGCTAAAACCGCGCCGGCCTTCGACGCGCAGGGGCTGGTCGGCAGCCTGCCGCATCTGCCCGGCGTGTACCGGATGCTCAATGCCCGCAGCGACGTGCTCTACGTCGGCAAGGCGCGAGACCTGAAGAAGCGCGTCAGTTCTTATTTCCAGAAGACCGCGCAGAGCCCGCGCATCGCCTTGATGCTGACGCAGGTCGCCGCGGTCGAAACCACGGCGACGCGGTCGGAGGCGGAAGCCTTGATCCTGGAAAACAACCTGATCAAGTCGCTCGCGCCGCGCTACAACATCCTGTTCCGCGACGACAAGTCTTACCCTTATTTGATGCTGAGCGGCCACGCTTATCCGCGCCTGGGCTTTCATCGTGGCGCGCTCGATGGCAAGCACCGCTATTTCGGCCCGTTCCCGCACACCGGCGCGGTGCGCGAGAGCATCCAACTGTTGCAGAAAATATTCCGCCTGCGCACCTGCGAGGATTCGGTGTTCCAGAACCGCTCGCGGCCCTGCCTGTTGCACCAGATCCGGCGCTGCTCGGCGCCCTGCGTCGGTTTGATCGACGGCGACGGTTATGCTGCGGACGTGAGGAATGCGGAACTGTTCTTGCAGGGACGGGAGGACGACGTGCTGCAGGCTCTGGGGAAAAAAATGCAGCAGGCGGCCGAAGCATTGCGCTACGAACAGGCCGCGTTTTACCGGGATCAGCTTCAGGCGCTGTCGACCACGCAGCAAAAGCAGTACGCGGAGAGCAGCACCGGCGGCGACGCGGACGTGATCGCCTGCGCCATGGAGAAAGGCGCCGCCTGCGTCAATCTGGTGATGGTGCGCAAGGGCCGCCAACTGGGCGACAAGAGCTTTTTCCCGCACAACGCCGAGGGCGGCACCGTGCCCGAAGTGCTGCAGGCTTTCCTTGCACAGCATTACCTCAACCGGCAGGTGCCGGCGGTGATCGTGGTCGGCGCGGAGTTCGAGGCGCAGGAGACCGGGAGCTTGTTGGCGGAACAGGCGGGACACCCGGTGCAACTCGTTACCCGGCCGCAAGGGCAGCGCCGCGCGTGGCTGGAGATGGCGCTGAAAAACGCCCACTTGGCGCTGTCGCAGCGCCTCTCCCACGCGAGCAATCAGGAGGTGAGGCTCGCGGCGCTGCGCGAAGCACTGGGACTGCCGGATACGGTGCAGCGCATCGAGTGCTTCGACATCAGCCATACCCAGGGCGAAGCGACGGTGGCGTCCTGCGTGGTCTACGATCGCTTCGACCTGCGAAATTCGGAGTACCGCCGCTACAACATTGCCGGCATCCGGGCCGGCGACGATTACGCCGCCATGCGCTCGGTTCTGCAGCGCCGCTACGAGAAGATTTCGCGCGGGGAGGGCGTGGTGCCGGATTTGATCCTGATCGACGGCGGCAAGGGTCAGGTGCATGTCGCGCGGGAAGTCATGGCAGAACTCGGCATGAACGATATCTTCCTGTTCGGCGTGGCCAAGGGCGAAGAGCGCAGGCCCGGACTGGAACAGCTGATTTGCGCCGACGCCAGGACCAGCATTCAGATTGCGCGCGACAACCCCGGTCTGCACTTGATCCAGGCCATCCGTGACGAAGCGCACCGTTTCGCCATCACCGGGCATCGCGCGCGCCGCGGCAAAGCTCGCGTCACATCGTCGTTGGAGGGCATAGGCGGTATCGGCGCCAAGCGGCGAAAGGAACTGCTGGCCCGGTTCGGCGGCCTGAAGGGCGTGATTGGTGCGAGCATAGACGACCTGGCCCAGGTCCACGGCATCAGCCGCAAGCTGGCGGAAAAAATTTACCAGGAGTTGCACTAAGAATCGGCTGATTGGGGTATCTTGGCGACTGTTGCCGCGAGTCCGGACTTTGGCCCAGGCCTATGCATTTCAACCTCCCCAATGCGCTCACGTGGATGCGCATCGTCATGATCCCGCTGTTCGTGGGCGTGTATTACGTTCCGTCGCACTGGCTCGCGCTGCCGCTGCAGAACCTGGTTGCCACCGTGATCTTTACCGCAGCGGCGATCACCGACCTGCTCGACGGATATCTCGCGCGCAAGCTGAACCAGACATCGGCATTCGGCGCCTTTCTCGACCCGGTGGCGGACAAACTGATGGTGGCCGCGGCGCTGATCGTGCTGGTCGACCTCAACCGTCTCAATGCAGTCATCGCCGTGATCATCATCGGCCGGGAAATCACCATCTCGGCACTGCGCGAGTGGATGGCGCATCTGGGCGCCGGAAAAAGCGTGGCCGTGTCCTTCATCGGCAAGATCAAGACCGTGTCTCAGATGGTTGCCATCCCGATGCTGCTCTATCACGATGTGCTCGGTCCGCTACGGCCGCAGCAGTGGGGCACCTGGCTGATATTGCTCGCGGCCGCGCTCACATTGTGGTCCATGTTTTATTACCTGAAAATGGCCATGCCCACTGTGCTAAAACACGGTTGATCGCCGACGACCGCCTCCACGGAGGCGAAATCAGGCAAGCCGCGCCATGCCCCCTTGAACCCCGAAGGGGCGGCACATTTCGAGGAACTGGTGACAGGCAAGGCCGGCGACGAGTTGGTCCTGACGCGGGCGGACGGCAAGCAATGGGGCCGTAGCCTGTCGGGCTGATCAAGACAGCAGGCGCCCGTATTCGCGCTTCGCCACGGCATAACACTCGCACACCCGCGCTTCCAGTTGCGGCCGGTCGAGCACGGTAATCCTGCCCCGGCTGTAATCGATCATCCCCGCCGCCTGCAGATGACGGGCGGCCTCGGTCACGCCTTCGCGGCGCACACCCAGCATATTGGCGATCAGATCCTGGGTCATGGTCAGTTCGTTCGAGGGCAGCCGGTCCAGGCTGAGGAGCAGCCAGCGGCACAGTTGCTGCTCGACCGAATGGTGCCGGTTGCACGCTGCCGTCTGCGCCATCTGGGTGATCAAGGCCTGGGTGTAGCGCAACAGCAAGTGTTGCAGGTCGCCGCTACGGGCGAATTCTGTTTTCAGCGCGGCCGCCTTGAGGCCATAGCCGCGGGCCGCGCTTTGCACCACGGCGCGGCTGGGAGTGCTTTCACCGCCCATGAAAAGAGAAATGCCGACCAGGCCTTCGTTGCCGACCACCGCGATCTCTGCCGAGGCCCCGTTCTCCATGACGAAAAGCAGGGACACGATGCCGGCGG
>Ga0194060_10000642_pt1 | contig 25395 bp, 20 predicted proteins | sample SepL225m_MetaG_FD_163427 | JGI IMG/M metagenome (GOLD analysis project Ga0194060, IMG submission 163427) | Anoxic zone freshwater microbial communities from boreal shield lake in IISD Experimental Lakes Area, Ontario, Canada - Sep2016-L222-5m | ecosystem: Environmental > Aquatic > Freshwater >... | reverse complement strand
GCTTGGAAGAAGGCAGCAATGGTAATGGTTTCCTGAATGGTCATAGGTACATCACAAATTCTAAATTCAACAGTATTAAAAACAGGGTGTACGCGTAAGTCCCACCATATTTTTTTACCATCATCTATGCAATTGGTTTTAATAAGTAGTTGAATAAATTTTTCATAGGCTTCAATACTTTCAAAAGTATCGGGAATGCCTGTTCTTGGAAATTTATCAAATACTTTACTTCTATAAGATTTATACCCAGTATTGCGCGTTTCCCAAAAAGGAGAGTTCGTACTTAATGCATAAATATGCGGCAAAAAATACCTGGCAGTGTTCGCAATTTGCATGGCCATACTTCTATCTTCAATGCCCACATGCACATGTAATCCAAAAATTAAATTACTTCTTGCGGCTTGTTGCAATTCATTTAAAATGGCTTGGTACCTCGACTGATCCGATACCAACTGTGTTTCCCATAAACTAAAAGGGTGGGTGCCTGAAGCGCCAATGCTAAAACCAAGTCCATTCGCAACTTCTGAAACATGGGTTCTTAATGCTAAAATTTCCTCAAATACTTCGTCTACATTCTTACAAATGCCAGTGCCTACTTCCACCACCGCTTGGTGCATCTCGGCCTTAATCTTGTCTTTAAATTTTTTCTGTCCCTCATTCACAATCTGCTGCTGATGGCTTTTTAATTCCTTCGTAGCAGGGTCAAGTACCATGTACTCCTCTTCAACCCCCACTGTGAACTGTTGTAAATTTTCTAAAGACATTGCTATAAAATTACATATTATATCAGTTGAAAACAAAAAAATACCCCGTCCCGAAATTCGGAACGAGGTATATAATACTAGGCTCTGCGCCTATATAAGTTTAGCTTCTCTTATAAAATGGATGACGATGATAAGATAGGTCTTAACGATGGTAAGAGTTTTCAGTTTCGTTTTCTCTTTCCTTATCATAAGCCCTAATAATGGCTTTTACCAATTTATGTCTTACCACATCCTCCTCATCTAATTGAATATGGGCAATACCTTCAATATTTTGTAAAATACGAGAGGCTTTTTCCAATCCACTTTTTTGATTTCTTGGTAAGTCAACCTGGGTAGGGTCACCAGTAATAATGGCTTTCGCATTGGCGCCAATACGCGTTAAGAACATTTTAATTTGAAGGTCATTGGCGTTTTGAGATTCATCTAAAATAATAAAGGCGTTGTCTAAGGTTCTACCTCTCATATAAGCCAGCGGTGCAATTTCAATGGTGCGTGTTGTCATATAATAACCCAATTTATCGGCAGGTATCATATCGTCTAAGGCATCATAGAGTGGCCTTAAGTAAGGATCAATTTTTTCTTTTAAATCGCCTGGTAAAAATCCTAAACTTTCGCCTGCTTCTACTGCGGGTCTGGTTAGAATAATTTTCTTAACTAATTTATTTTTTAAAGCCCTAACTGCTAAAGCCACTGCTGTATAAGTTTTACCTGTACCTGCGGGTCCTATAGCAAAAATGATATCGTTTTTATCGGCAGCTTGCACCATTTTTTTCTGATTGGCTGTGCGGGCTCTAACAGTTTTACCATTAGGTCCAAATACCAATACATCGTTCGGGTTTTTGTCGATAAAATTATCAATGGTTTCGGCATCATCACCTCCTAAAATTTGCTCGAAATAGTTTTCGCTCAAATGTCCATTGCGTTCCATGTACTGAATGATTAAGTCAATTTTTTCTTTGGCTAAATCAATTTGTTCTGGAGCGCCGCTAAGTTTAATTTGAGTACCTCTTGATAAAATTTTTAGTAAGGGAAATTTCTTTTTTAAGATGTCGAACTTGGAGTTGTTAACGCCAAAGAATTCAATGGGGTTAACGGTTTCTAAATTGATGATGGTTTCTGTCAATGTAGTAACATTTAAAGGGTTAGTATTTTATTTCCTCAGCCTAACATAAATTTAATTTAACTAAAAGAAAATAACAAGCATTAAATACGCACATATGTGCATTACTTTAAATGATAACATTTCGTTAATCATTAGATAAACATTTGATAAAATAAGGTTATGGGTTTAATAACTAAGGAAACACTAAACAATAAGTAAAGCACATGACAATAAATCTAAGCTAACTGTATTTAACTATGATTGCTTTAAACTTGCAATCATGGCTATAGGGTCGGCTGCTTTAAAAACCGTAGTGCCTGCAACAAGTACATCGGCACCTGCCTTAATAAGTGCTGCCGCATTGTTGGCATCTACGCCGCCATCTATTTCAATAAGGGTTGAAGCGCCCGCTTGGGTAATCATTTCTTTTAGGGCTACTACTTTCTCATAAGTAGTTTCAATAAATTTCTGTCCACCAAATCCAGGGTATACACTCATCACACATACAAGGTCTATGTCTTTTATAAAAGGAGCAAGTACTGCTGCATCGGTATTGGGATTAATGGCCACACCCGCCTTCATGCCTTCTGCTTTAATTTGAGTAAGGGTAGTAGCTAGTTCAGGGCAAGCCTCATAGTGAACTGTTAAAATATCGGCACCTGCTTTTTTAAAGGCGGTAATATATTTTTCTGGAGAGACAATCATTAAGTGTACATCGCAAATCTTGGTAGTGGCCTTTCTAATTTGTTCAATAATGGGAAGACCAAAACTTATATTCGGTACAAAGCTTCCGTCCATGACATCTAAATGAAACCACTCGGCCTCGCTTTGATTAAGCATATTGCAGGCATTGCCTAATTCTAAGAAATTAGCTGCTAATAGGGAAGGTGCGATAATGGCCATAGGATTATTTGTACAAAGGTGTAATTTTTAAATGATTTCGCAATAATTATGTCCATCAAATATGACAGAAATATGACAGAAAAAAGAGGCTTTACTGATTTTGATTAGCTTTATTACTTTTTTACTATTTACTTTTGCTGCCAATTAATTAATATATGAAACCATTTAGCATTTTAGTTTTCGCTACTTTCTTAGGCATGCAAGCCCAAGCACAAGACTCTCTATTATTTGCAGGAGAAAGTCATTTTAAAAATATTATTCAAATGACCAATGGCGGAGACAATGCCGAAGCTTATTGGAGTTTTGATAGTAAGCGTGTTACTTTTCAAAGAACCAATCCTAAAGAAGGTATTAATTGTGATCAAATTTTTATGGGCATAGTACCTACTAAGGTCTCAGAAAATTTTATGTATAAATCTATTAGTGGTGGAAAGGGAAGAACTACTTGTTCTTATTTTACCAAGGATGGTGCGCATATTATTTATGCTACTACAAAAAATGGGGGAGAGGATTGTCCGCCTGCAGTAGACCGCGCAAAATATGGTAACAAATATATTTGGCCTTTATATGCTAGCTATGATATTTTCATTGCCGACACGAACGGAAAAAATGAAAAGCAAATTACACATAGCCAAGGCTATGATGCAGAAGGCACTTTATCTTATGATGGTAAAAAAATGATTTACTGTAGCGTGAAAGACGGCGACTTAGATTTATATGTAATGGATTTAGAAACTAAAAAAGAAATTAGAGTAACGAATACTTTAGGATATGATGGAGGTGCATGGTTTAGTCCTGATGGTAAAAAAATTGTTTGGAGAGCAAGCCGTCCTTCTACTCCAGCAGATATTGAAGAGTATACATCTTTATTGAAAGAAGGATTAGTAGCACCTACACAAATGGAAGTGTGGATTGCGAATGCCGATGGAACCGATGCCAAACAAATTACCCATTTAGGTCAAGCCAATTGGGCCCCTAACTTTACACCCGATGGAAAACATATAATTTTCTGTAGCAACCATGAATACAAACGCGGATTTCCTTTCAACATGTATTTGATAGACCTAGAAGGAAATCATTTGGAAAAAATTAGTCGCGACAAAGGCTTTGATGCCTTCCCTATGTTTAGCCCAGATGGTAAAAGAATTTTATTTTCTTCCAATAGAAATAACGGAGGAACTAGAGATACCAACTTATTTGTTGCAGATTGGGTAGACTAGTTCGCTTAAATTTTTATATATTAGCTAATTGAATCTTCAATTGCTCACAATATTAAAAATTATAATATGAACACCGGACTACTGCATTTACATAATTTACTAAGATGGGTGGTCCTAATTTCCCTTCTTTTATCCATTGTAAAACTTATAAGTGGAGGCAATGCGCTAAAAACAAGCAAAATTTTGCTCATTAGTGCCCATTCAACCCTTGTTTTAGGTTTGTATCAGTATTTCTTCGGAGCGCTCGGATATAAGCTAATAAGTACAGCCGCAGGGGGTATGAAAGAGGTGATGAAGGATGCAACTGCTCGTTTTTGGGCCGTGGAGCATGTCAGTTCCATGATTTTAGCCATTGTATTAATCACCATTGGTCATATACGCTTGAAAAGAGGTGCAAAGGCGAACACAACAGCCACTTTTTACCTCATTGCCTTACTCTTAATTTTGTCTGCGATACCTTGGCCTTTTAGGGCTGGCATTGGCCGACCATGGTTTCCTGGACTATAATTATCTAACTACTTGATTATCAACATATTTTTAAGGAGAACCACTGGTTCTCCTTTTATTTTGCTTATTTCGCAATATTTCGGGGTGAATTTTTCATAATTCCATTCATTTCCATATCTTTGCAACCCCAAAATAAGTATGTCAAAACAACCGCTGATTAAACAAGATGGAGTAATTATTGAAGCTATGAGCAACGCCATGTTCAGAGTGAAATTAGAAAACGGACATGAAATTTTGGCGACAATCTCTGGTAAAATGCGCATGCACTATATCAGAATTTTGCCTGGGGATAAAGTGGGTTTGGAAATGAGTCCTTACGATTTAACAAGAGGAAGAATCAATTTCAGACACAAATAAAAAGTAGATAAGTAACTAGGAAATAAATATTTAAAAATAAAAAGATGAAAGTTAGAGCATCCATTAAGAAACGTAGTGCCGATTGCAAGATCGTGAAGCGTAAAGGTAAATTATACGTTATCAACAAAAAGAATCCTCGCTTTAAGCAAAGACAAGGATAATTCAACATCAACTACAATAACAAAAAACCAGTTTTAAAATATGGCTCGTATTGCCGGTATAGACTTACCAAAAAATAAAAGAGGAGAGATAGGACTACAGTACATCTTCGGTATTGGACATTCTACAGCTCAGTACATCTTAGACAAAGCAAACATCAGTTACGATAAAAAAGTAAATGAGTGGAATGACGATGAGCAAACTGCTATTCGTAATATCATCAATGCTGAATTTAAAGTAGAAGGTGCTTTACGTAGTGAAGTGTCTATGAGTATTAAGCGTTTATTAGATATCGCTTGTTACCGTGGATTACGCCATAGAAAAGGTTTACCTGTTCGTGGTCAACGTACTAAGACTAACTCACGTACTCGTAAGGGTAAGCGTAAGACAGTTGCTGGTAAGAAGAAAGTAGCTAAGAAATAATTTTAGTTTCGCATAAAAAATCGGATCCTACAAAATGTAGGGGAGATTTAAATTAAAAACCCGTTTCTATTACAAGTAACAACAAGTAATAAAAACACACCTCAAAAAAAATGGCAAAACCAATCAAAGCACAAAACAGTGCAAAAGCGGCTTCTAAGAAAAGAGTCGTGAAAATTGATGCATCTGGAGAAGTTCGTATCAGTGCAACATTCAACAATTTAATTATTGCTTTCACTAATAAGGCAGGTCAAGTGATCAGCTGGAGCAGTGCTGGTAAAATGGGATTCAGAGGTTCTAAGAAGAACACTCCCTATGCAGCTCAAATGGCAGCAGCAGATGCAGCGAAAGTAGCATCAGACGCTGGTGTTAAAAGAGTAGAAGTATTTGTAAAAGGTCCAGGTTCTGGTCGTGAAGGAGCTATTCGTTCTATTTCACAATCAGGAATTGAAGTAACTTCTATCCGCGACGTGACTCCAATGCCACACAACGGCTGTCGTCCTCCAAAACAAAGAAGAGTTTAATTACATTATATAACCAACAAGGGTGTATCATTCATTTTAGATTTTTACCGATGATACATCGACACTAAAAAATCACAAACAAGAATTATGGCACGTTACACAGGACCCAAAACCAAAATTTGTCGCATTTTCGGCGAACCTATCTTAGGAAACGCAAAATGGTTAGGCAAAAACAGCAACCCTCCCGGTCAGCATGGCGCACAACGCAAGCGCAAGCAATTAGGTGAGTACGCTTTACAATTAAGAGAAAAACAAAAAGCCAAATACACTTATGGTGTATTAGAGCGTCAATTCCGCAAAACATTTGAGGAAGCTGCACGTATCAAAGGCGTTACAGGTGAAAACTTAATCAAATTATTAGAATCTCGTTTAGACAATACCATTTTTAGAATGGGACTTACAGCTAGTCGCCCGGAAGCACGTCAGTTAGTAGCACATAAGCATATCACTGTAAATGGTGCTGTGACAAATGTACCTTCTTATACATGTCGTCCAGGTGATGTGGTTGCCTACCGTCCTAAGAGTGCGCACAATACATCTATCGTTGCCAAGCAACGTGGTAGAAATACTAAGTTCAGCTGGGTAGATTGGAATGAAACTACCAACACAGGTACTTTTATTACAATGCCAGAGCGTGAAGCGGTTCCTGAAAACATTAAGGAGCAACTAATCGTCGAATTGTATTCTAAGTAGTAGTATATAATAGTATTATAACAATAGTACTTTATAATAAACGCAACTAACAAAATTTCTTCCTCTGGGAAGAATCAAATAAAAAATAAATTGACATGGCTATATTAAGTTTTCAAAAACCAGACAAAATTGTTTTACAAAAAGCAAATGACTTTGAAGGACAATTCGAATTCCGTCCATTAGAGCCAGGTTTTGGTTTAACATTAGGTAACTCTTTAAGAAGAGTTTTATTAAGCTCTTTAGAAGGTTTTGCAATTATAGGTATCAAAATTGAAGGAGTAGACCACGAGTTTGCCACTTTAAAAGGTATCACAGAAGACGTTACTGAATTAATCTTAAACTTAAAGCAAGTTCGTTTTAAGCGCAAGGCCGATCAAGATGTTTCTTCTGAAAAAATTACTTTATCAATTAAAGGTAGCAGCGAATTTAATGCAGGTCATATTGGTGATGCTTCTCAGCAGTTCCAAGTAATGAACCCTGAATTAGTTATTTGCACAATGGATTCTACTTCTAAATTAGAAATAGAATTAACTATTAGCAAAGGACGTGGTTACATTCCTGCTGAAGAGAATAAATTAAAAGAAATGCCATTTGGTTATATCGCTATCGATTCTATTCACACACCTATCAAGAACGTTAAATACGCTATTGAGAACTACCGTGTTGAACAAAGAACAGATTACGAGAAATTAATTTTAGACGTAGCTACCGATGGTACTATTCATCCTGAAGATGCGGTAAAGCAAGCTTCTAGAATTTTAATTCAACATTTGATGATCATCACCGATGAGAACATCACTTTTGATAATAAAGAAGACAAGAAAGAAGATGTAGTGGATGAGCAAGTATTGCAATTAAGAAAAGTATTAAAAACTCCTTTGGAAGATTTAGACCTTTCTGTTCGTGCATTCAATTGCTTGAAAGCTGCTAAAATTAATAGCTTAAGCGAACTTGTTCAATATGAGCAAGAAGACTTAATGAAATTTAGAAACTTTGGTCAAAAATCTTTATCTGAAATCGAGCAAGTATTAATCGAAAGAGGATTGAGCTTTGGAATGGACCTTGGTAAATTAGGATTAGACAAATTAGATTTACAATAGTCGAAACACTAAAAGTAAATCACTATTTATAACGAGCGAAAGCTCAAACCTTACAATTCCTGACACGGTGTAAGGATAAAACTTAAAAGTCATGCGTCACGGAGACAAACAAAACAACCTAGGTAGAAAGAAAGCACATAGAGATGCTTTATTAATGAATTTAGCTTGTCAAGTAATTACGCACAAGCGTATTGTTACTACATTAGCTAAAGCAAAAGCTTTAAGAACTTATGTAGAGCCATTAATTACCAAAACAAAGAAAACAGCTACTAAAGAAGAAATTAGCCATAACCACAGAGTGGTGTTTAGCTATTTGAACGACAAAGCGGCTGTAAAAGAATTATTTACAGTGGTAGCACCTAAAATTGCTGCTCGTCCAGGTGGTTACACACGTATCATTAAATTAGGCATTCGTCCAGGTGACAATGCTGAAAAAGCAATGATTGAGTTAGTCGATTTCAACGAAGTGTACGGTAATTCAATAGCTACTGCTGGCGAACCTGCTAAGAAAACACGTCGTAGTAAATCAACTACTACAGCTACTAAAAAAGCTCCAAAAGCGAAGGCGGAAGCTCCAGCGGCTGAGGCTGAAACTGCAACAGATTCACCTGAAACTGCTGCTGAATAATGATTTTAGTGAATTAACATATAAGGCAAGACTAACCGTCTTGCCTTTTTTTTGCCATTTTTTCGTCATTTCTTTTAATTCGGATAGATTGTTTAAAAGTTATTATGGAAAAGTAAAAAATAGTTTCTTTTTTTGCATAACCAATACAAGTACCCAATGAGCGCACAACCAGCAATTTTAGTTCTAGCCGATGGCCATGTATTTCACGGACAAGCCTTTGGTAAAATTGGAACTACCACCGGTGAAATATGTTTTAATACGGGGATGACAGGTTATCAAGAGGTATTTACCGATCCTAGTTATACAGGGCAAATTATTATCATGAACAATGTACACGTAGGCAACTATGGTGTAAGAAAAACCGATGTAGAAAGTAAGTCGGTAAAAATTCATGGTTTAATTGGACGCAACTTAGAAGAAAAATATAGCCGTCTATTAGCCGATGGCAATTTGAATGAATACTTAATTGAAAATAATATTGTTTCTATAGAAGGACTAGATACTAGAGCCTTAGTAATTCATGTGCGCAATTCAGGTGCTATGAACTGTATTATTTCTTCAGACAATTTAGATGTAGATGCTTTAAAAGCGCAACTTGCAAAAGTGCCTAGCATGGATGGATTAGAATTGGCAAGTACGGTGAGCACTAAAGAAATATATGAACTAGGCGATACTAGTTCATATATTAAAGTATCTGTTTTAGATTTTGGCGTGAAGCAGCATATATTACAATGCTTAGTAGATAGAGGAGCACATGTAAGAGTACATCCAGCAAAAACCGATTATGCCACTTTAAAAGCATTTAACCCAACAGGTTATTTTTTATCCAATGGTCCTGGAGATCCAGCCCCTATGGATTATGCCATTAAAACTATCAAAGAAGTTTTAAAAGAAAAGAAGCCAGTATTTGGTATTTGTTTAGGACATCAATTACTTGCTTTAGCCAATGATATTCCCACCTTTAAAATGCACCATGGTCACCGTGGATTAAACCATCCGGTAAAAAATGTAATTACAGGCTTATGTGAAATTACTACACAGAACCATGGCTTCGGTGTAGATCCTGATGCAGTGCGTAAACATCCCAATGTAATTGTATCGCATGTGAATTTGAATGACGACTCTATTGAAGGCATCAAATTAAAAGACCGTCCTGCTTTCAGTGTACAATACCACCCTGAAGCAACACCAGGTCCGCATGATAGCAGATACTTATTTGATGATTTCGTATCTTTAATGAAGGCCAACTAATATACTATTACAAAATCAAAACCATGCTTAATATTACCATCATCAACGGGCCTAATTTAAATTTATTGGGCAAGCGTGAACCAGGTGTGTATGGTAATGAAAGTTTTGATGATTGCTTATTGCAATTAAAAGAAGCTTTTCCTCAAGTCAATTTCACTTATTTTCAATCTAATGTAGAAGGAGAGATTGTCAGTGCGATTCAACAATATGGGTTTAACCAAGATGGGATGATCTTAAATCCTGCTGCCTATACACATACATCCATTGCTATTGGTGATGCAGTGGCCGCCATTAAAACACCGGTGATAGAAGTTCATATTAGTAATGTACATGCAAGAGAGGATTTTAGAAAAATATCTCATGTTTCTGCTAAATCGGTGGGTTCTATCGTAGGCCTTGGTTTAAAGGGCTATGCACTTGCTACTGAATGGTTTATAGCCAAGGCAAGCGCTATTCAATAAGTTTTCTTACATTTATTGGGTCGTAGTATATTGCTTAGTAGTATTCTATACTAAAAAAACAATTTATGCCCCCAAGTACAATTAATTATCAGAAAAAACTTTGGTGGCTTATTGGAATTTCAGTCTTTGCTAAAATTCTAATTTCTTTTTTTCTTGAACTAGGCAATGATGAAGTCTATTATTATACCTATGCATTGCAACCAGACTGGAATCATTTCGACCATCCTCCCATGGTGGGTTGGTTAATTCGTATATTTACTTTTAATTTACATTGGCTTTCTGCTTTAAGTATGCGCTTGGGTAGTATTTTTTGTGCAGCAGTTTCAACCATTATTATTTTTGAATCGGGTACTTTATTGAAAAATGAAAAAGCAGGTTGGATAGCTGCTTTGTTATATACTTTATCTATTTACACCAGTATTATTGCGGGCTTATTTATTATGCCCGATAGTCCGCAGCTTTTGTTTTTCACTTTAAGTATTTATGTGATGTTGAATTGGGTAATGAAGCCAGATCTATTTACTTTATTCGGTTGGATTTTACTAGGCTTGTTTATTGGGTTAGCCACCTTAAGTAAAATACATGGACTTTACCTTTGGCTAGGTTTTGGTTTATTTATTATTTTCAATCAAGTAGAAAATTTGAAAGAAAAGAATGGATATATTGCTATTTTAGTAACTTTATTATGTATAGTTCCCATTGTGTATTGGAACTATCAGAACGATTTTATTACCTACCGCTTTCACTCTAAAAGAGTCATGCATACAGGTATTTCTTTTTCTAATTTTATAACACAAGTAGGAGGGGAATTCTTTTATCAAAACCCATTAGTATATATTGCTGTATTCATTGCTTTATTGCGTGTTAGTAAAGTAAAGTTTCAAGCAAAAAGTGCTAAAGCCATTAATTTATTACTTTGGTTAAGCCTTCCTTTAATTTTTATATTCTGGGGGGTCTCTTTATTCAATGCCACACTGCCTCATTGGACAGGTCCTGCCTTTATACCCTTATTTTTAATAGCTGGCGTTTACTGGGCTTCTTATTCTAGGAAGGTTATTCCAGTACTGCTTAAATTTGCCATTGGATTTATGATATTTTTGGTATTGGGCTTTGTGGTCCTAGTAAAATTCTATCCAAAGCAATTGGGTTCAGAAAAATTGGAAAATTTAGGAGAGTATAATCCTATTAACGATGTCACTGGCTGGGCTTATTTCACGGAGGTATTTAAGGGCATAGTAGAAAAGGATCAAACAACAGGTAGAATGTCTAAGCAAGCGCCCATAGTAGTGCATAAATGGTTCCCTGCTGGGCATTTATTATTTTATACAGCGCCAAAAGTAAATGCGAGGGTGATAGCTATTGGGGCCTTAGAAGATGTACATAAGTTTGCTTGGTTAAATCGAACTACAGTGGGAATTAAAATTGGGGAAGATGCTTATTGTATTGTGCCTTCTAGTTTGCCTGCGAATCCTACAGCATTATATGGTACTTATTTTACCAGTATTGAAAAGCCCGATACCATACCCTATATTACCAAGGGAGTATTACTTAGAAATTTCTATGTATATAGGTTAAAAGGGTGTAAGCTCATTCCGGCAGCAATATTAAAGCCTAAGCAATAGGTGATTTGTAGAAGCTAGTCTTGATCTATGGAAGAGAGTAAAGTAAAGTTAAGTTAAGTAATCGTTTTAGTTTACTAGAAAGTAAATTCGTCAAAATCTTTACGGTAAGAAATACTCAATCCCTGTCTGTTTCTTCTACCTAAGCTAGTTCCACTAATGTCTAAGCTATTTCTATTAAATACAATGGCTCTTAATTTACGGTCTCTGGTTAATATAAATTCAATGTTTAAATCGGGTAACCATTGAAAAGTTCCATTTTGTATACTGGTGGTATTACGAACATTAAAATCTAAGTCACCTCCTACATTCACAATAATATTATCGTTTAAAAAGCTTCTGCCTAATTTTAAATTTACTCTTTGACGGTCTATCTTATTAGCGTTAATGGCAATGCCTGCACCAGAAGGGTCTAGTAAATTGGCGCTATTGTAAACTGAAGATCCAATATCAAATCTTAAACTTTTATCACCGGTAACTTTGTCTAATATATTCGTAACAGACTTATTAATTTCCTTAGTCAATAAATGAGAAATAGTATTGATACCAATGGTGGTAACTGTATAGGCATTACTATTGTTACTATTGCTAAAGCTTACAGGCGCGAATGAATTAAATACAATTAAAAAAGAAACCTGTTTCAATATTTCATTGTCATCTCTTTCTAAGCGGGTAATAAATTGAGAGAACTCGTTGTCTGTGCTAATAGGGTTACCAGTAGGGAAGGCCAGACTGAATTTAATTTCGGGATGCGATAGCTTATTTCTAAGGGCTGCAATTACAAAAACACTACCTCTATAAGTTCTAACGGCATTACTGAAGTTGCTACTGCCTATCAATTCATTCAAACTTACTCTATCTGCAGTATACCTGGCATCGATATGCATATTGGCTTCATAAGGGTCGCCGTTCCATTCAATGTAATTACCTGCTTCTGGAATTAAATCAAAGGGTTTTTTAATAAAGGATTGAAAGTTAAAATCATATTTACCTGATTCAATATTATACTTACCTCTAATAGTTAATGGCTCTATATTGCCCGCTCGTATTTTTAATCTTCCGTTACCTACCGCTTTAATTACATCCCCCGTAAGATCGTCCATGATTAAATCAATCTTGGTTTTATTATTCGCGGTCACTTCTAAGTCTACTACTAAATTAAAAGCAGGAATATCGGCATTTTTGATAGCCGTTTTTCCATACTTTTTAAATACTATATAATCCGATTTACCGCTCTCTTTACTAGTGGAGTTGGGAAGGTAAATATGGGCGCTATCATTTACATCGGCATTAATAAACATTTTAATATTTTCTTCTGGCCCTTTAATAGTCATACTGGCTTTTCCTACGGCATTACCATAGAAATTTGCATTGTCTAAGGCCTCCGTATTCAGCATTTCAATTTTTGGACTACTCATTTCCATATCATACACAAGATGCTTAAAGCCTTGATTCAGTATTTTTCCTTTGAAATTAGCCTGTCTTCTTTTGCTATCTCTTACGACCACATTGCCAAAGTCTATTCCTTCGTTATTGAATTCAATCTTACTACTATCTATAAAGTAACGCACTTTGGTATAATCTACAAGGAATGAAGCTTTGTCTAATGTGGCACTGCCTAGCAAATAGGGGTTCTCAATTCTTCCAGCAAAATGAATCGCTCCATTGGCCTTGCCGTCTACATGGGTAAGTACGCCTCCAATAAATTGTTGTACCATGCTAATCTTAGAGTGGCGTAAGTAAAGCATAGCATCTAAGGGGCTCGTATCGTTTTTAATTGAATAACTACCTATGGCAGCTAAATTATATTCTGTATTGGGGCAGTTTACATTAAAAGGAATTTTGCCTGTCGATTTTTGATAACCTATTTTCAGTTGAGCTAAACCTATAGAATCGGCATTGAATCTAAATTGCGCAAGATTTAAGTTGGCATCAAACTCGAAGTCGCTTAATATATTTTTAAATAAAATTTTACCATTGGTAAGACCTTCTAATTTAGGGTAGCTAAAAAATATTTTAGTAAAATCACCCAATATGATATTCTTTAATTCAAGTTGTAAAGCATTCTCTGAGTTAGTGGCATTAGAAAAAACGAATTCTTGAATACCTTGTTTAATGGTAAGATTAGAAGCGTTGATATTATTTTTTCTTAAAATAAGACTACCTAAATTATTAATCTCCCATTTTTTCTGGTTCAATATAAAATAGGAGGGTTGCCATTTAATAGCAATACCATCACTATAGGTTTGTACCATGCCTTTCAGCATAATTTCTTCTAAGGCCGACTTGCTAAAAGCAGCTACGGAGATCATGGATCGGTCATTGCTACTATGTATACTAATATTGGCTTGTAAAAACTGCGTGCTGTCTGTTATATTAATAGCCCCTGCATTTATATTTACTTGCAGTGAATCCTTGGTGCCTGTACTGGTGATTCTACCATTTTTTATAGCATAAGAATCCCAGCTGGCAAAGGGGATACTAGATTGTACACTTATGTTTTGCTTAACTGTATTAATATTGCCATCCAATACTATATTATTGAAACCAGCTATATCCTTTTTAAATAATCTTAAATAAGGTTCGAAATAATTGGTTTTAATTTGAATGCTAAAATCCTGATTGGCTGGTGTACTCTTAGGAGCATTAATATAAGTAGGGAAGTAGCGTTGCATGAAGTATTGTACGCTGGCAGGCAAGTGGTTAATATTAAATTTACCAATAATTGACGCTTTAATATCATCACTAGCTATAAGTATTTTCTTAATACCATTTTGTATACTTGAACTTAATGTTAAGGAGTCGAAATGTAAGCTGCTTGCTTCTCCTTTTAAATTTCCTTTATAAAATTTAGCATAGCCTATAAAATTATCAATACTATCACCTTCGAAATTGAGGTCTAATTTTCCAGCTAGTTGAATATCATTATTGGAAATATTCAATGCTTTTAAATTGGCATAATTCAAATTGCTCAAGGCTACTATTTTAGGCTTCTTTTGATTGAAGTCTATATTAACATTGCTAGTGAAATTAACATTCTCATCTTTAATGCCTACTAGTCCATTAAAGGCTTTCTTTTGTAAGAAACCATTGGTGCTAATATGCGTGTAGATATATTTATTCACTTCAATGGAATCGATATTGCCTTGTATTTTAGTTTTGACCTTGTCTAAATTAAAAGAGCTGCCTGCAATACTTCCATTAAAATTAACAAAGCCAATCATATCGTTGTTGAGTAATTTGCCAATTTTAAAACTTTTAGTTTGCAAAAGTCCTTCATAACTAGGCTCGGCTTTTTCAGGAAATTTTAATCGAATCTCTGTATTGGCTAAACCTAATTGCGTATTAATTTGACCCTTTGTTACAAAATCATATAAAGTGCCATGAAAATCTCCTTTAAAATCCATTGCTCCCAAACTACTTACATTTAAGTCAGTAGCTGCTTTTAAAGGAGCTATCCAATTAGCTAAATCGGTATAATTCGATTGCGCATTTACATTGTTAAAATTTATTTGTGTACTTCTCATCTCAGGAATACCCTTCATTGAAAAATTTCCACTTAGCGTAGATTGATTGTACCTGGCTTTTAAATCTTTGGTTTCAAATGCTGCCACAGTGCCTAGAAAATGAAAGCTAGTATTTACTTTCTGATGGATGTTCTTTAATGCAGGTGCGAAATAGGCTATATCATCGAAAGCTACATTGGCATTGGCTAAATGCGCCTTCATGGTGACCTTATTTATATAGTCAGGAAAGTCATGCGTTAAGTCCTTGTATTGCATGGCATAATAATTCCCTATAAGGCTATTATTTGTTTTCAATAAAAAATTACTAAACTCCATAATTTCAGGAGTCATTCTAAATTGAGTAGTTAATTTTTTTATTTCAAATCCCGACTGTTCTTTGACGCGTAAACTAGCATTGGCTTTAATCGTATCCTCTATGAAACTTGCCCTACGAATAGTGGCATTAATTTCTTTCATTCTAATATGTTCTCCATCAAAATAGGTACTTGCTTGGTTAAATCCATTTTCAATCCACATCTTGCCATTAATAACCTGAATTTCATTTGCAAAAATTTGCAGGTGACCATTGTTAAAAAACAGTTCTCCTTTTTTCCTTTTATTAATTTTATCAATAGTCTTTGCAGTATTCAGACCATTTTTATTTTGAATTAAATAGTAAGGCTTATTGGCAATGATTTGATCTATATTAATATTCTTGCCATTAATAGACTTTACATTAATAAGTAAATTGTTAGAGGAGAAAATTGTTTTACTACCCATCCACTCATCATTACTTATAAATTCAATTTGAGCAATATCTATTTTTTTAATATCAAAAGGGCTAGTTTTTTTATTGCTGTCTGTTTCTTTTTGAAGCTTGTCAAGAATAAATTGATAATTCCAGTTCTCCGTTTTACGATGCAAATAAATTTTAGTATTTTCTAGACCCAAGTATTTGATGATGGGTGTATTTTTCGAAAAAAATAAGTCGCTTAATCTTAATTTTAAAGAGGCCGTATAAGCAAGGGTGTCTTTGTTTTCGTCTCTAATAAGAATTCCTTGTACATCTAATTTATCGAATAGAGAAAAGCGAACCTGACCTAGTTCTACAGGGGCTCCAATAGTTTTACTAAAGGAGTCGGCAATACTATGGGCCACTTTGTTTTGTACCCAGGGCAGTAGAAATAGTAAATAGGTAAATAAGAATATACCTACCACAGCAGCTGCAATAATTCTAAGTATGGTAAACTTCTTATTTAACAAAGGAGGGGTTTTTGTAAAAATACAAAAATTAATAGCCAGCTACGCTATCGTCACCTCTTTTATCTCCGGCAGCCATACGTTTGCCATCGCCTGAAATTAAAATACCATCCATTCTGCCAAATTTTCCTCTTCTGATGGTTTTATAGCCCATGTTTTTCAAGCCATTTTCTATATCCTCTGGGAAATCAGATTCTAAAGCCAATACATCTGGAATCCATTGATGATGGAATCTTGTGGCATCAATAGCTTGCTTAATGGTCATTTTATGGTCGATGATATTAACCAATCCTTCATATACTTGATTCGGAATGGTAGTTCCACCAGGAGTGCCAATACTTATATAAGGTTTGCCTTTCACTGTGACAAGGGTAGGTGTCATAGAACTTAACATTCTTTTACCTGGTTGAATTGAATTAGCTTCTCCACCTAATGCTCCATACATATTAGGAACACCTGGTTTCACACTAAAATCGTCCATTTCATTATTTAATAAAAAGCCTGCACCCGCTACAATTGTTTTATTACCATAGGTATCATTTAAAGTAGTGGTAATAGCCACCATATTTCCTTCTTTATCTATTACACTTAAATGAGTGGTTTGCTCACTTTCATGAACTTGACCTGCCTCTGTAACTTTACTACTACCAGCTACACCTTCTTTATAATCGCTCATTCTTGCTTGCGCATAACTATTACTAATTAATGTTTTAGTAGGTACTTTCCAGTAATCAGGGTCACCCATATGTTCTGCACGATCTGCATAGGCTCTTCTTTGTGCCTCTACCATTAAGTTTACAGAAGCAAGTGTATTCAATCCCATTTTTTCTACATTGAAAGGAGCAATCATTTGCATCATTTCTGCAATTAAAATTCCACCACTAGAAGGGGGTGCAAAACTTATTACATGATGGCCTCTATAATCAAACTCTAATGGTTTTCTAAATTTAGGTTTATAGTTTTTTAAATCTTCTGCACTAACATATCCGCCACTATGCTGCATTTCTTTTACTATATATTCAGCAGTTGGCCCTTCGTAAAAACCTGCCAAACCTTTTGCTTGAATGCGTTTTAAGGTGGCTGCAAGTTCTGGTTGTATAAGGGTATCACCTGCCTTCCAAACTTCTTTTTGCGTAAAAGCACTTGGGGCAGAACTAAACTTTAAGAAATTGGCACGATCTGCATTTAAACCCTTGGCCTCTCTATCCGATATTACATATCCAAATTCTGCAAACTCAATAGCGGGTTCAATTAATTTTGCAAATGGTAATTTTGCATAAGCATGTGTACTTATCATGCCCGCAATACTTCCTGGAATACCTGAAGCAGAGGCACCTCTTGTCGATTTTCCAGCAATTGGATTTCCTTGCTCATCTAAATACATATCTCTACTTGCTTTTGAAGGAGCTGCTTCACGGTAATCAATACCTATTAATTCACCATTTACTTTTCTAGCTAACATAAAACCTCCACCACCTATATTACCAGCACCCGGAAATACCACGGCTAAACTTAATTGAGTAGCAATTGCCGCATCAAAGGCATTGCCTCCATCTTGCATCATGGCTGCACCCACCATACTTGCTAGGGGATGAGCGGAAGTTACTGCTCCATGGTCAAACGATTTTTCTTTCACTATTTCATATTGATATGGATTAATATGTGGATGTGCTTTTAAAAAGGGTTGGGCCATTAATTTGCCTGAAAAAACAAGGGCAATAAATAAGATTTTTTTCATAGGTGTTGAATTGAGCTAGTAATTTACTTAATTATTTAGTATTCAACAAAATAGCGCCTACCATTTGTGTAAAACTATCCCTGGTATGCCTCATTTTAAGCCTAAACTTCCTTATTTTTAGGGGGTATAAATACGCCCTTTATTCTATAAAATTTAAGTATAAAAAAATGAAAATTTTTAAATTCCAAGCTGTCCTTATTGTTATTCTTTGTTTTGCATCCACTATGCAAGCTCAAGTAATTCCTAGCCCGGCTTCTTACCTAGGGTATACCGTAGGAACTCGATTTACTAGACACCATAATATAGTATCCTATTTTAATACTATTGCACAAGCGGTGCCTGATAGAGTTAAAATTATAAATTATGGCAAGACCAACGAAGGCCGTGATTTATTAGTGGCAGCCATTGGCCTTCCAGAAAATATTGCACAATTAGAAAAAATTAGAAAACACAATAATGGATTAGTAGACGGTTCGGTGGAAGACTTAAACCAGCCAGGCATTGTTTGGCTAAATTATAATGTACATGGCAATGAACCTGCTTCTTCAGAAGCGGCCATGTTAACTTTATTTGCATTAGTAGATCCTGCCAATACAAAAACAAAAGAGTGGTTGAAAAATACCATTGTGATGATTGACCCTTGTATTAATCCAGATGGAAGAGATAGATATGTGAATTGGTATAATAATGCGGTGGGTAATTCAATGAATGTAGACCCTCAAGCTAGAGAGCATATGGAGCCTTGGCCTGCAGGTAGAAGCAATCATTATAATTTTGATTTGAATCGCGATTGGGCTTGGCAAACACAAATTGAAAGCAAACAAAGAGTGGCTTTATACCAGCAATGGTATCCTCAAGTGGTAGTCGATTTTCATGAGCAAAGTTATAATCAACCTTATTTTTTTACACCTACTTCAGAGCCTATTCATGATGCTATCACTAGTTGGCAAAAAGAATTTCAAATAAAGATTGGTAAAAACAATGCTAAATATTTTGATCAAAATCATTGGTTGTTTTTTACCAAGGAAAGATTCGATATGCTATATCCTTCTTACGGCGATTCTTACCCAATGTATAATGGTGCAATTGGTATGACTTATGAGCAAGGAGGTATTAGTGCGGGCTTGGGTGTAATAGACAATCAATTAGATACAGTTACTTTAGTAGCAAGAGCTACACATCATTATACCACAGGACTTTCAACTATTGAGATAAGTTCTCAAAATAGAGAAAATTTATTATCGGCTTTTAAAAAGTATTACGATAATAGTAGAGCAGGTAGCATTTCAACTTATAAGACTTTTGTAATGACAGCGCCCAATGCCAATGCCTTAGAGGCCTTAGCCGGCTTACTTCAAAAAAACAATATTCAATATGGTGTATTAGCTGCGGGCACTAGCTTTAAAGGTTTTGATTATGTTTCTAAAAAAGAAGCAGACTTTGTGAATGAAGGCTATACTTTAGCAGTCAATGCGGCCCAAGCGCATGGTGTACTAGCACGTGTTTTATTAGAACCTATTACCCAAGTAAATGATTCTAATACTTATGATATCACTACTTGGTCTTTACCTTATGCTTATGGAGTGCATGGTTATGCAAGCAAAGATAAATTAGCCATTACAGCTGGTTTTACTGCACCCAAGGTAGAAGTAGCCGCCACTGAGTATGGCTATGTAATACCTTATAATTCTTTTAAATCGGCAAGAGTATTAGCGCAGCTTTTACAAAAAAATATTAAAGTAAGATATGCAGAGAAAGCCTTTGTAGTGAATGGTAAAAAAATGGATGCGGGTTCTTTAATTGTTTTAAAAACAAGCAATTTAGATAATTGGGCTAGGGATACGAAACAAGTCTGTGATCAATTACAATTAGAGGCCATTTCTGTGAATTCTGGTTGGGTAGAAGCGGGCGCTGATTTTGGATCACCTTCAGATAAAATAATTAACCATGCACCTAAAGTAGGTTTATTTACTGGAGAGAATGTATCGGCCCTTGCAGCAGGAGAAGTATGGAGTTATTTTGAGCAACAATTAAATTATCCAATTACACAATTGAATTATTCATTCATTAGTAGAATGGATATTAATAAGTATGATGTTATTATTGCACCAGAAGGTACTTACAAGGATTTAAATAGCAAGCCCATCGCTGAAAAATTACAAGCCTTTGTAAGAAAAGGAGGTGTGCTCATTGCATTTGAAACAGCGGCTCAACAATTAGCGGCTAATGCCGACTGGGGATTTAAAATGAAAGAATTAGCTAAAAATGATAAAGCAGATATTAATAAAACAAGTAAATACGGAGACAAAGTAGTAGATGCATTAGAAAGCTCTATACCAGGTGCTATCTATAAAGTGTATTTAGATGCAACACACCCCATTGGTTTTGGTACCAATGGCATTTTCTTTGATTTAAAACAAGACATGGTTTCCTTTGAACCCAATAATGATGCATGGAATGTAGGTGTCATTAAAAAAGATAGCTACATGACAGGCTTTGCAGGTATTAAAGCGAAGAATGCTTTGCAAGAAGGTGTTGTGATTGGTACAAAAGAAATGGGCTCTGGTAAAATTGTATATATGGCCGACGATCCTATTTTCAGAAATTTCTGGGAGGGTGGAAAATTAATTTTAGCCAATGCAGTTTTTTTTAATGGTAAATAATTTCTTTAACCATGCGTAAAATAGTTCTATTCATTGCTACTTGCTTCTTATGGACAAGTTCATTAGTGGCGCAAAAGACAAGTGCCGATATTTATGCTCAAATAAAAAAAATGGGTGTAATGGGCAGTGTCTTATATATAGCGGCTCATCCCGATGATGAAAACAATAGCTTTCTTCCTTTTTTAACCAAGGATAGAATGTATAGAACTGCTTATTTAAGTTTAACTCGAGGAGACGGAGGTCAAAACTTAATTGGTAAAGAGCAGGGAGTAGAATTAGGATTAATTAGAACACAGGAATTATTAGCCGCCCGTGCGCAAGATGGAGCGGAACAATATTTTTCAAGAGCCTATGAATTTGGCTTTAGTAAATCTTCGGAGGAGGCATTAACTATTTGGAATCATGAACAAGTTTTAAGTGATGCGGTTTGGGTAATAAGAAAATTTCAACCCGATATTATTATTACCCGTTTCCCTAGAGATGCAAGAGCAGGACATGGTCACCATTCAGCATCGGCTATTATTGCCAATGAGGCTTATTTAGCAGCAGCCGATAGCACAAAATTTATAGAACAGTTTAAATACGGTGTAAAGCCTTGGAAAGCAAAACGCATACTTTGGAATACATTTAATTTTGGAACTGTTAATACCACTAATAGCAGTCAATTAAATATTGAAGTAGGTGGCTATAATGCTACTATTGGAAAAAGTTATGGTGAAATTGGAGCTGAAGCAAGAACCATGCATAAAAGCCAAGGTGAAGGTAGACCAAGAAGAAGAGGATCTAGTTTTGAATTTTTTGAAACCACCGGTGGCGATATACCCAAATCGGATATTATGGAAGGCGTTGCAACGAATTGGGAAAGATTGCAAGCGCCGGCCATTCAATCAGCTATTAATAATATTGTTCAGCATTATGAAATAGAGCATCCGGAAAATTCGGTTCCTGCCTTAGTCAATGTATATAAACAAATTGCAGCACTTCCTAATTCACTTTGGAGAAATTATAAGCTTTCTGAATTGCAGACTATTATTAAAGACGCAGCGGGTATTTATATGGAAGCCAGTACACAGCAACAAGAAGTATTTCCTGGTAGCTCCTTACAAGTGCAGTTGTTTTTAAATCAAAGATCAAATCTGTCTTCTGTTTTAGAAAAACTCACAGTTCCTGGCAAAGATTCTATTTTTGGTAAAACACTTGTGAATAATCAAAATATTAGCTGGGACTATACATTCAAAGTATCCAATACCCAAGCTATATCACAACCTTATTGGTTAGCGCAAGCTAAAACCGAGGGTATGTTTGTGGTGAATGATCAAATGCTTATTGGTAAAGCAGAAAACGATCCAGTATTTACAGCCAATTGTAATTTGCTTATTGAGGGGCAGCTTTTTAATTTCACTATTCCCATTCAGTATAAATATGTCGACCCTACTAAGGGCGATGTATTTCAGCCCATTGTAGTAGTGCCCCTTCAAGAAATTAAATACGACAAAGAAGTAGTGATCATTAATGCTGCTAAATCCGTTCAATTAGGCTATCAAGAAATTAATCATCTGGGAAGTTCAGTGCACCATGCAGTAGAAATAAAATCGGCTACTGACGCTTTACCTACCGCTAAAGAACAATTGTATAAAAGAACTATTCAATACGATCATATTCCTACCATCACTTATTTTGCGCCAGCCAGTACTAAATTGGTAGCGCTAAATATAAAAACAAAAGGAACTAAACTGGGCTATATTGATGGAGCAGGAGATAAGCTACCTGAAGCGCTTGTTGAATTAGGTTATCAGGTAACTGTATTAAAAGAGAGCGATATTGAATTAACTAAATTAAAAAGCTTTGACGCTATTGTGGTAGGTATTAGGGCCTATAATATGTTTGATTATTTAACGCTGAAAAATGAAATATTGAATGCCTATATAGAACAAGGGGGAAATTTAATAGTTCAATATTTAAAGAGTAATCAAGTGGGTATTAATAAAGTGAAAGTAGGGCCTTATGCTTTTACAGTAAATTCAGGTAAAAGAGTTACTCAAGAAAATGTACCTGTAGATTTTGTTTTGCCTTCACATTCGGTACTTAATTTTCCTAATAAAATAGAGAAGTCCGATTTTGATAACTGGGTGCAAGAAAGAAGTACCTATATGGCTGAAAATGTAGACCCTCATTTTGAAGCACCGCTTTCAATGAATGATAAAGGAGAGACTCCTTCAACGGGTAGTTTATTAATTGCTCCTTATGGAAAAGGGAATATGGTGTATTTGAGTTTGGTTTTATTTAGACAACTTCCAGCAGGAAATCCGGGAGCTTATAAATTATTAGCCAATCTTATTTCATTGCCCAAGCATTAATTTATTTAATTCAAGCCTATGAGACGCAATATGAGCATTTTTACTTTACTAATTATTGGCCTGGGGGTAGGCTATTTAATTAAGAATGTAAAAATTGGATTAATTATTGGTCTTGTTATTGGGCTGCTTATAAGTGGCATTGGCACTAGAAGTAAATAGTTATCCTTGCTCCTATAAAATTTATAACTCTAGTGTAATTTTACGCTTCTTTTCCTTGTTCATTATTTACATCAGTACTTAAGGCTCCAATCCATTTAAATTTCTTGGCAACAAAATAAGCAATCAGTCCAAGGCTTATTACAGTGAGCCCGCTTAGCATCATTTTAGTACCCGTTGAAAAGAAGATAGCTCCCCAAATAATTATGGCTAAAAATAATGGAATTGGATATAGGGGCATTTTCCATGGAAAAAAACCTTTGCCTTTTCTTTTAAATAATAATAGAAGTCCAATAGCCTGTCCTATAAATTGAATTAAAATACGCATGGCTAAAATGCCATCAATGACTTCTTTCAGTCTGAAAAGTAAACTAAATACAAAGGCAATACCTCCTAGTACTAATAAGGAGCGATGCGGGAAATGTAATTTGGGATGTAGTTCTTTAAAAAAAGGAAAGAAGGACCTGTCCTGTGCGGCAGCATAAGGAATTCTACTATAGCCCAAGGTGGCAGAAAATAAAGAGGCGAAGGCTACCATTAATATGAGTACAGTCGCAAAAGCACCTGCAGTGGGGCCATACAGCGCTTGTATATAATCGCTCACAACAAATTTACTAGTAATAATAGTTTGAAAGGGTAGTACGCTAGCCACAGACACATTCATGGCTAAATATAATATAGCAATACCTGTAATAGAAATAAACATACTTCTAGGAATATTCCTACTTGGATTTTTTATTTCCCCTCCTAAATGACAAACATTATAATAACCTAAATAACTATAAATAGTTTTTACACTGGCAAATCCAAGGGCTGCCACAAAACCATGTTGCATAGTAAAGCCATCGTTAATATGTTGAATGGGCGCTAAAAAATTGCCGTGGGCCACACCTCCAAAAATAATCCAGCCCATGGTACCCAATACACCTACCCATAAAAACACAGAAATTTTTCCAATAGATTCAATTTTTCGGTACAATAATAATATAACCAGTATAACCACTAGTCCACTCACTGCTTTTTCTTGTATAAAGCTTAAATGAAAAAAGTAATTGGCATACTGAGAAAAACCAATGGCTGCGGAAGCAATCACTAGGGGTGCTTGAATCATAGTTTGCCATACAAATAAAAAGCTCATCAGTGATCCAGCTTTTTCTCCATAGCCTTCCTTTAAAAAATGAAAACTTCCACCTGCTCTAGGTAAAGCTGCACCTAATTGACTCCATACCATCGCATCTAAATAAGAAAGTAGGGCACCTGCAATCCATGCATATAAAAAATAAGGGCCTCCCATAATTTGAGCTACCACACTTAAGACCACAAAGGGACCAATGCCCACCATATCAATCATGTTGATGGCGGTTGCATGTAAAAGACTTAATTTGCGCTCTAAAGCTGGCTTACTGTTACTCATGTGTTGGCCAAGTTAATAAAAAATGGTTTAAAAATTGAAATTAAATGGATGCAAGTTTTAAAACGGTAGATTGGATTAAGGATAAAACTATTTATGAAGTTAATCTTAGGCAATATACAGAAGCCGGAACTTTTAAAGCATTCGAAAATCATATTCCAAGGTTAAAAGAAATGGGCATTGAAGTTTTATGGCTCATGCCCATCACCCCCATTAGTGAAATAGGACGAAAAGGTAGCCTAGGTAGCTATTATGCATGTAGTAGTTATACCAAAATAAATCCTGAGTTTGGAACAGAACATGATTTTCTTTCACTGATTCAATTAGCCCATAAACATGAGATGAAAGTAATCATTGATTGGGTGGCTAATCATACAGGAAGGCAGCATGAATGGATGGATGAACATCCGAATTGGTTTAGTCAAGATGCAGATGGAAATTATACAGAAAGAAATGGCTGGGAGGATGTAGTGGATTTAAATTTTGAAAACCAAGACATGCGCGCAGCATTAATTGGCGCCATGCAATATTGGGTGCGTACTTTTAATATAGATGGTTTTAGAGCTGATATGGCGCATTTAGTGCCACTTGATTTT
>Ga0194060_10000641_pt1 | contig 25432 bp, 21 predicted proteins | sample SepL225m_MetaG_FD_163427 | JGI IMG/M metagenome (GOLD analysis project Ga0194060, IMG submission 163427) | Anoxic zone freshwater microbial communities from boreal shield lake in IISD Experimental Lakes Area, Ontario, Canada - Sep2016-L222-5m | ecosystem: Environmental > Aquatic > Freshwater >... | reverse complement strand
GCGTGGCTTTGTTCCAATCGTCCATGGCATCGAGCAAGCTGTCGGCCTGATGCAGGACGAGCACCGGCGCCTCGGCGACGAGGTTTAATTGCGAATCCGTCACCACGATAGCGACCTCGAGAATCCGATCGTTGTCGGGATCCAAACCGGTCATTTCCATGTCCAACCAAATTAGGTTGTTCTGATCCTGAGGCATGGTAGGTGTGCGTGCCGCATTGAATGAAGGGCAGTATTGTGTCATATTTCAGCCAGATGCAGACCTTCACCGCGGTTTTTCTTGCAGCGCTCGCTCTCACCACAGGCTTGCGGCTGTGGCTCGCCCGGCGCCACATCCGCCATATCGCAAGCTGCCGCGACCGCGTGCCTGCCGATTTCTCCGCCCATATTGAACTGGCAGCGCACCAGAAGGCTGCAGACTACAGCACTGCCAAGACGCGCCTGGGCATGATCGATATCCTGATCGACGCGGCGCTGCTGCTGGCTCTCACCCTGGGCGGCGTGCTGCAGGCGCTGCATGAGGCGTGGCTGCGAATGTTCGATGCCGGCGGCCACGCACAGGGCATCGCCCTCATTGTAAGCGTTGCCTTGATCTCCGGGATCATCGACCTGCCGCTGTCCCTGTATCGCACCTTCGCCATCGAAGCGCGCTTCGGCTTCAACAAAATGACCCTGCGCCTGTTCTTCGCCGATCTTATCAAGCAGACGCTGCTTGGCGCGGCGCTGGGGCTGCCGCTGCTCGCGTGCGTGCTTTGGCTGATGCAGCGCATGGGCGAACAGTGGTGGCTGTACGTCTGGGCCACCTGGATCGCGTTCAACCTGCTGGTACTCACGCTGTACCCGACGCTCATTGCGCCCTGGTTCAACAAGTTCACTCCGCTGGAGGACGCGAGCCTGAAAAGCCGGATCGAGGCGCTGCTCGCCAAATGCGGCTTCAGGGCGCAGGGACTCTACGTGATGGACAGTTCCAAGCGCTCCAGCCACGGCAACGCCTATTTCACCGGCTTCGGTGCAGCCAAGCGCATCGTCCTGTTCGACACCCTGATCGCACGGCTCGCCCCGGCGGAAATCGAAGCGGTCCTGGCGCACGAACTCGGTCATTTCCGGCACCACCACGTATGGAAACGCATGACTGTTCTGTTCGCCCTGAGCCTGGCATTCCTCTGGCTGCTCGGCCACGCGATGAACCAGGACTGGTTCTACGCCGGCCTCAATGTGCAGGCACATTCGACCGCACTCGCACTGATGCTGTTCTTCCAGGTGGTTCCGGTATTCACCTTCCTCATGCATCCGTTGACCAGCCTGTATTCGCGCAAGCACGAGTATGAAGCCGACGCCTATGCCGCAAAGCATGCGCCCCCGTCCGACCTGATACGCGCTTTGGTGAAACTCTACCAGGACAACGCCGCCACGCTCACGCCCGATCCGCTGCACTCCGCCTTCTATGATTCGCATCCGCCGGCGCTGCTGCGCATTGCGCGGCTGCAAACCGCCGGGATGCAGGCGCACCCTGCCTGAGCGCCATGAACACGCTTGCGAACAGGGCGTGCAGGCCTTTGCCTGCCGGAACCTTGCCGTTGACGCCGGAACAGATCGATGACTTCCTGGCACGACTGCCGGGTTGGGAATACGCGGACGGCGCGATCAGCAAGCGTTTTTCGTTTGGAAATTTCGCCGGCACCATGGCGTTCGTGAATGGCGTAGCCAGGATTGCCGCGCACGAGGACCATCATCCCCAAATGCTCGTGGGCTACGATACATGCCGCATTGGGTACAGCACACATTCGGTCGGCGGCGTTTCCGAAAATGACTTCATCTGCGCCGCGAAGATCGAGGCGTTGTGCGCGGTTTGATGCTCGCAGGCGAGGTGATCGCCGCTTACGGCCGGCATTACCTGGTCGAGACCGCAGACGGCCGCCAATACGCCTGCTTTCCGCGAGGGAAGAAAAGCGCCGTTGCCTGCGGCGATCGCGTAGCGTTCGCCCAGACCGCGGAAGAGCAGGGAGTGATCGAAACGGTGGATGCGCGCTCCAGCCTCTTTTTCCGCTCCGCCGCACACCGGCAAAAGTTGATCGCTGCCAACGTGTCGCAACTCGCCATCGTGGTCGCCGTCGAACCCAGCTTCAGCGAGGAATTGATCAACCGCTGCCTCGTGGCAGCCGAGTGGCAGAACCTGCGCGCGCTCATTCTGCTCAATAAGTGCGACCTGAAACAGGCCGCCGCCGCTGCATTGGCGCGCCTGGATCCATATATTCAGGCCGGCTATCGAGTAATCCAACTATCGGCACTCGAGAATGCGGAATCGCTGCGCCCCGAACTTGCGCATCAATCGACGGTGCTGGTCGGGCAGTCCGGAATGGGCAAATCGACCATCATCAACGCGCTATTGCCGGACGCGCGCGTCGCCACCCGCGAAATCTCGATTTTTCTCGCTTCCGGCCGCCACACGACGACACAGGCCCGGCTGCACCGGCTGAACGCCGACAGCACCCTAATCGATTGCCCCGGACTGCAGGAATTCGGGCTGCACCACCTGTCGCAGCAGGACATCGAAGACGGGTTTGTTGAATTTCGCGGCTACTTGGGTAAGTGCCGCTTTCAGAACTGCCGCCATCTGAGCGAGCCCGGTTGCGCCCTGACGCAGGCAGCGGCAGAGGACGCCATCCATCCACGGCGGCTGGAAATGTTTCGCCGCATCATTCGCGCCGAAGCCGGGATCTAGGCGGGAACCGGGCCGGGCCCGGGGGGGCGATCCCTTTTCCGGCCGCCATCCCGAAGCGGGCTCTAAGCCGGCACCACGTAGCCTTTATCGCGAAATAACCGCAGACAGGCGTCGGCGGCCTCCGTGTCATACGCGGTGCCGCGCCCACGTTCGATTTCTGCGAGCGCTTTCTCAATTCCCAGCCCCGGACGGTATGGCCGATGGGAGGACATGGCCTCGACCACGTCGGACACCGCCATGATGCGCGCCTCAAGCATAATCGCGTCGCCCTTGAGGCCCTGCGGATAGCCGCTGCCGTCCATGCGCTCGTGATGCTGCAGCACCACCTGCGCCACCGGCCAGGGAAATTCCACATCCTTCAGCACGTCGTAGCTCGCCCTGGCATGCCCCTGAATCAGCTGAAACTCGATCGTACTGAGCCTGCCCGGCTTGGACAGGATTTCGGAGGGAATCGTCATCTTCCCGACGTCGTGCAGGTAGCCGGCAACCCGCAAGCCCTCGAGCCTGCGATCGTCGAACCCGAATTCCCTGCCTATGGCCACGGCGATCTCCGCCACCCGCCGTTCATGGCCTGCTGTGTACGGATCGCGCATCTCGCTCAGGGTGGTCGCCACCCCGACTGTACTCATGAAGGCTTTTTCCAGTTGGGCGACGTAGCGCTGGATCTCTTTCTCGGCGCGCTTTTTCTCCGATATGTCCTGCATCAAACCTATGACTGCAGGCTTGCCCGCGTGGGTGGCGCGGGAGCCGTGCACGCCGACATCGATCAGCGACGAATCCTTGCGCATGGCGGTATAGCTGTAGCTTACGCTGCGCTCTTCGCCGTCAAGCCGCTTGCGCATGTTTCCGCTGACGGTATCGCGATCTTCCTCGACCACCAGCGACAATGGGTCTCTGCCTACCAGTTCGCTCGCGGCGTCATAGCCCAGGATTTCAGCGAAACGGCGGTTCACATAGACAAACTTTTCGTCCTGAATAATGTAGATGCCGGCGATCGATTGTTCTACCAGCCCGCGAAACTGTTCTTCAGCGGCGCGCAAGCCCTCCTCCGCCTCGCGCCGCCCGCGGCGCTCGCGTGCCTCGCGAATTTCCCGCTTCACTGCGGGCGCCAACCGCGCCGGGTGGTCCTTCATCACATAATCGTGCGCGCCGGCCTTCATCAGTTCCACCGCAGATTCCTCGCCGATCATGCCCGATACCGTGATGAATGGAATGTCGAGTCCGGATTCGCGCAGCAGCGCCAGTGCCGGGGCGGCGCCGAATCCCGGAACCCGGAAATCCGATAGCACCACGTCCCAGGCGCACGCGCCCAGCGCCTCGCGCATTTGTCCCACCGTTTCTACCCGCCGATGACAGACGTCGAACCCGGCCTCCCGCAGTTGCAGGACCATCAGTTCGGCGTCGTCTTCGTAGTCCTCGACGATCAGAACGGAAAGCGGTATGGCCATGTTCGACTCGAGATCCCCCACAATGGCTCTTTGACTGGCGGACAAGTGCATTTTCCAAGGTAATGGGCAGCCTGAATCAACCAGGCAGCATGAATATTAGGAAAATATACTGTTTTGCCGAAAACCAGATGTAGAAATGGCGCGGAAAACGGCATCTATTCGGCGCTTGGGTCAGAGCGCGGACCACGGGACCGCGCTATTAGCTGAGCGCCCTCGCAATTGCCAATAAAAGCAATATAAACAGGATTACGACCAGCGCGCGCACCACGGGACCGCGCGGGCTGCTCCGCGCCCTCGCCCGCGCTGCTAGCTGAGCGCCCTCGCAATTGCCAATAAAAGCAATATAAACAGGATTACGACCAGCGCGCGCCATACCAGCCCGATGGTGCTGTCGAGAAAGCCGACGTCCGCTTCCTCGCCCAGACCAAGTTCAGGCCGGTCGACGGGGTTTAGTTCCGAAAGAAAAGGCATGCCAAGGCGCACACCCATCGCCCCGGCGCCGCTGGCGAGGACAATCCCCAACGAAGGATCGGGCCATTTGGCCGCCTGGGCACGCCAGCAGTAGGCTGCGTCCTCGAAATCGCCGACAACGGCAAATGCTATCCCGGTCAGCCGCGCCGGCACCCAATCGAGAAGCCGGAACACCTGCGCTGCGAAGCTACCGAATGCCGCCAATTCGGCATCACCGCGGACGGCCCAGTGGCGGTGCAGAAACGAAGACAGCCGGTAGAGTATCGCCCCGCTGGGCCCCGGCAGCACCACAAACCAGAACACCACAGCGAATACATGCTGATACGAAGCCACCAGTGCTTCTTCTATGGTGAGTCGGACGACCTCCTCGGTGCCGAGTCGCTCGCAGCTCGTGCCGCGCCATTGCCCGAGTATCGCGCGCGCTTTGTCCAGATCACCGCTCTTGAGCGCCCAATGGATGTCGGTGAAATAGTGGCCGACCTGGCGAAAACCCATGGTCACGTACAGCACGAGCACATTGAACCCCAGTGCCAGAAACGGGGACAGCATATAAAGCAGGTAATAGGCGGCCACCGCGAGGAGCGTCGCCGGCAGCACGCCGAGCATCCATGCGATCACTCCCTGAGCCCGCTCGCCCGCATTGAAATGTTGCTGCAGGAAATCGGCGAACTGAAGAATCCGGGAAATCAGGAAGCTGCGGTCAGCCAGCGGCCGCCACTGTTCCAGCAGCAAGGCGATGATCAGCGAGACGAGGCTCATTGGGGACGCGGGACTCTCAGACATGGGCGCGGCAGGGAATGGCCGCGGAACAGGCACGACGATACCATACGCATTTCACCTGCTCAAACCCGCGTCGCCAAGTTACTGCGGAATCGTCATGCCGTCAGAAAGGCATAGAAGTTCATCAGCATTCCCGCCGTGGCTCCCCAGATGTAGCGCTGCTCGTAGGGCATGGCGTAGTAATACCGGGTGCGCCCCTGATACTGCAGGGTATTTCGCTGATGGTTTTCCGGTTCCAGAAAAAAAGTCAGCGGCACCTCGAACGCCTCGGCCACTTCGAATGCATCCAGATTGAATGCCTGCGGCGGATTCACCAAGCCGACCACAGGGGTGACCCGGTAGCCGGTGACCGTGGTGTACTCGGGCAGATTGCCCAGAACTTCAACATGGGAGTGCGGCAAGCCGATTTCCTCGAACGTTTCGCGCAAGGCCGTCGCCGCCGGGGATTCGTCGTGCGCTTCGCTGCGCCCGCCGGGAAAGCTTATCTGGCCCGCGTGGTCGTAGAGATGGTCGGTACGACGGGTAAACAAGACGGTGAGGCCATCGCCGCGCTTCACAATCGGTACCAGCACAGCGGCCGGCCGCAATGCTTCGGTCTTGCGCCACAGATGACCGTCGCCGGTGGCAATAGGCGCCACCGCGTGGCCGGCCGAAAAACGCCGGCGCAGCCAGGCTTCTGCGGCGTGCCCGCTCATCATTTTCGGGTCGGTTGATTCGCGTGACATGTTTCAATTGTAGCCCGGAAACCCGCGCGGCCAGTCCCGCACAAAGCCGGTTCCTCGGCACTCAGTTCATTGCGAGGCACAAGCATCGAACAGTCCGCGCCGGAATCAAGTGCCGGCGATCCGCAAAACAATGCGCCGCGGCAGAAACCGCGGCGCTTTACTGTTGAAATTCCCGGCCTTTCGCCGGAAAACGCTGCCTTATGCGCGCGTCCGCATCACTTGATCGCCTGCAGCTTGTCGTATATATCTTTCGGCCAGGGCAGCGCGCTGCCATCCGGCTGTTTGCCTTCGTTGTAGTACTTTTGCACCGCAGCGATGAACGGCTTGCGGTCGACCTTGACCACGGTCTTTCCGCGTTTGGCAAATTCGGTCGTCAGTTTCTTCTCCGACTCGATGATCTCGGCCGTGGCGCGCGCCGCCGCCTCGCGATACACCTCGGTAAAGATCTTCTTGTCGGCGTCGGATAGCTTCGCCCACAGCGGACCGCCGATGATGGTCAGCAGCGCGTCGGTGATGTGTCCGGTCAGGTTGATGTGCGTCTGCACTTCGTAGAATTTCTTGGCCTCGATAGTCGGCAGCGGATTTTCCTGCGCATCGACGGTCTTGTTTTGCAGCGCCAGATATACTTCGGCAAAGGCGATGGGCGTCGGATTCGCGCCGACTGCGCGCGGGAACAGCGTGTACAGCGGCGCATCCGGCACGCGGATTTTCAGGTTCTTCATGTCCTCCGGCTTGTTGAGCGCCTTGTTGGCGGTAGTGTGACGTTCGCCGTAATAGATGATTGCCACCACCTTGCTGCCATTGCTCGCCTTTTGGTAGCCGTCAGCCAGTTCGTCGAACAGTTTCGAAGTAGAAAACTTCTTCCAGTGATCAAAGTCGCGAAATACGAAGGGTGCGCCGCCGATCGAAATCGGGCCGTAGTTGCGCCCGGCGAACAGCTGCCCGGTGTAAATCATGTCGACGGTGCCCAGCGTGAGGCCCTGATTGATATCGCTTTCCTTGCCCAGTTGCGAAGCCGGGAACACCTCTACGTTGTAACGGTTACCGGTGCGCTTGGCAATTTCTCCGGCGGCCCACACGGCAGCCGTCTGGTAGGGCTCGGAGGTCTCGTAGACGTGGGCAAACTTGAGTTTGGTTTGCGCGAACACGCTGCCGCTGACAGCAATGGCGACGGCGAAAGCCGCGGCCAGGCACTTTAGTTTCATCTGTCTTCTCCCCTTAAATTTGATGCACGAACAAGAATCCGCCGGCGGAAAGGCCGGTGCTGGACATATGGTGGACGGGTCAAAACAATTCCATATCGCGAGGCCAAAGTCAATCGCCGCATCAACGACTGGGTCCGCGAAAACTACCGAATCGTCGATTTCGGCGTCGCCAGCAGCCGTGTCACCTGGATTTTCTCGCGAATGATCATACCGTCGTTCACCGGCCTGATCTCATTGATCCACGTCGGACTCTCGTACATCTCGGCATACAGGCGCACCCGCTCCTGCTCGTTTTCGAAACGACGAATCCAGACGTAGAGATCCGGGTCTTCCTCGGCGATGAAACTGCCGAGCACCACCACTCCCAGCGCGACCTGATACGGAATGATTTTTTCTTCCATCCACTTGACCCAGCGCTCGCGCTGTCCGGGTTTCAGCCTGTATTGGCGCAATTCGAAAATCATGCGTCCTCTCTTGTTGCGTTTTTTAGAAGTCCCGACCGCCCCCCCGAGGGGGCGGGCTTGCCCCAGGCTAGCGGTGCTCAGGGAATAAGCAAGGTTGACCCGGTAGTCTTGCGCGCTTCCAGGTCGCGGTGCGCCTGCACTGCATCTTTGAGGGCGTAGCGCTGCCGCACTTCGATTTTCACCTTGCCCGACAGGACCACGTCGAACAGGTCCTTCGCCGAGGCCACGAGGTCTTCGCGCTTGGCCGTGTAATGCACCAGACTCGGCCGAGTGAAAAACAGCGAGCCGCGCGAGGCGAGCATGCCCGAGTCGAACGGCGGCGTCGGACCGGATGCATTGCCGAAGCTCACCATCATTCCCATCGGACGCAGGCAATCCAGCGAACCGACGAACGTGTCCTTGCCGATAGAGTCATACACCACGGGCAATAGCGCACCGCCGGTGATCTCTTTTACCCGTTGGGTGAAATTCTCGCGCGTATATACGATGGCGTGGTCGCAGCCGTGAGCCTTCGCCAACTCTGCCTTCTCGTCCGAGCCGGCGGTGCCGATCACGGTCGCGCCCAGTGCCTTGGCCCACTGGCAGGCAATCAAACCCACCCCCCCCGCTGCCGCGTGGATGAGGACCGTGTCGCCGGGTTGAACCTTGTAGGTGCGCTTGAGCAGATACTGCGTGGTCATGCCCTGCAGCATCATCGCCGCACCCTGATCGAAGGAAATCCCATCGGGCAGATTCACCAGACGGTCGGCGGCCATCAGCCGCATTTCGGCGTAGGCGCCAACCGGCGCAGATGCGTAGGCGACGCGATCGCCTTTCTTGACGTTGGTTACGCCAGCCCCCACCGCCTCCACCACGCCCGCCGCCTCCATGCCGATGCCGCTCGGCATCGGCAGCGGGTACAGGCCGGAACGGTGATAGACGTCGATGTAATTCAGGCCGCAGGCATGGTGCCGCACGCGCGCCTGGCCCGGCCCTGGCTCACCTACCTCGACTTCCTCCCACTCCATCACCTCTGGGCCGCCTTGCTTATGCAATCGGATCGCTTTCGACATGTTCTGTTCCCAACAAAAAATTGAACCACGGAAATTCACGGCTAGGTCGCGCGAGTTAAAACGCTGCCGGCCGCGAACGGAGCGCCATGTTACAACAAATAATCCGCCGTGAACCTGGGATGACCTGAATATGGAGACGTCGGCGCTATCGCGCCTGCGCGCCGGCGGCACTTCTACTTGTAGGTTTGTACTTGCAGTTATGTACTCATTTTGGCTTCGACTTGGCCGGTTTGGCCTCCGCCGGCTTCGGCTCGGCGGAGTTACCAGCGGCGGCACTCGCAGCAGCCGCCTGCATCATGCCCCACCAGGCTGCGGGATCGGTGTAAGGGTTCTGTTCCGCCTTGGCGCCTGCGTCTGCCGGTCCGGACTGCATGACCTTCATTGCCGCCAGCGTACTCCTTTGCATCTCCAACCCCTGTATTGACAGGCGCAGCATGTTGAGATTTAGATTTAGCCAATTCTCTACCGATTTCAGATCGGCGATCTTTTTCTCCACCGCGTCGACGTCAAGTGTGGGCGCAACCATCCCCGGCATGGGCAATCCCATGGGGCTCCACAGCGTTTTCATGAACTCGAACGGGTCCGGCAAGGATTCGGACATGGCGACACCTCGACGCGCGATAAGGAATCCCGAGTTTAATCCAAATTCGCCCAGCCACCGGCGCCGTGATTGCCGCCACTACTTTGAAGGTGAAGGTAGTCTCATTCGCCCACGCCCAGGAATTCGATCACCGCGTCGCGCTGTGCGAACGTGTCGCGATAGCCCAGGTCGATGAGGGCCCTGCAGTACGTCTCCTCGAACAGCAAGTAGCTTGCAAGGTTGGAGCCCCGGCGGTTCATCGCGCCGATGCCGCCGAGGACGAATTTCAGCATCCGCGGCAACTCCTGCACATGCCGTCCGGCGATGCGTTCGATCGACTCGCTGGGCGAGATCACCAACACCTTGACCGGGCGCAAGTGCACCCCGGCCTCAAGACGTTTATCCTCCGGTATCAGGCTGACCGTGCGATTGATGCGCTGCAACCGCTCCAGATCCACCGCCAGACCGTCCAGAAAAATGCTGTTCAGCGCATGGCCGGCAATCTCGGCGATCGAAGGATAAAGGCTGGAGCGCACCCTAGTCGCTTCGGTCAGTTGCCGCCCGGTGCCGACAACCAGCACACGATCGGCTCCCAGGTGCAGCGCAGGGCTGATCGGCGCGATCTGCCGGATCGAGCCGTCGCCGAAGTATTCACGATTGAGCTTTACCGCCGGGAAAAGAAACGGCAATGCCGACGACGCCATGAGGTAATCGACGTTAAGCGTGGTAGCGGCCCCGAGCCGCTGCGTGCGCTCCCAGGCTTCCAACCCCGGGCCGCCTTGATAGAAGGAAACGTTTTCCCCTGATGAATAACCCGATGCCGTAACCGACACCGCATAGAGCGCGCCCTTGTCGATGTTCTCCTGGATGCGTCCGAAATCGAGGGACTTCTCCAGCATCTCGCGTATCGGCGTATTGTCGAACAGGGACGCCGGACTGTTGCGCTTGATCCAAAGCATCGAGGCGAACCAGCGTGCGCTGGTCATCAGCATGGACCACGGATCGGCGCGATAGACGCGGTCTACGTGAAAATTCTCCCATACCTCCAGCAGATAGCCCACGCCGCGGCGAAAATGATCGGCGTGAATTGCGAGCGCCGCGGCATTGATCGCACCGGCCGATGTTCCGCAGAGTATTGGAAAAGGGTTCTTCGCCTGGTCCGGCAACAGGTCGCGTATCGCCTTGAGCACCCCCACCTGGTAGGCGGCACGCGCGCCACCGCCGGTAAGAATCAGTCCAGCTTTTGCTTTTCTTTGTTCCATCCCCTGCTTTCTGCGACGATCAGGCTACGGCAAACCCATCCCGCCGTTGCACGCACGGGAATCATGGCGTAGTTTCCCTCAGCCTGCCGTCAGCCGCAAGCAGAACAATCCCGGCAATTGCGCGCTAAAGGGTAAGTTGCAGCTGACTGCGCGCCGCATTCGCGTCCACTACCGTCAACGCCGCCATGTTGACGATCCGCCGCACCGTGGCGGAAGGCGTAAGGATGTGCGCCGGCTTGGCAGATCCGAGCAGGATGGGACCCAGCGAAATCCCGTCGCCAGCAGCCGTCTTGAGCAGGTTGAATGCGATATTGGCAGCGTCCACCGTGGGCATGAGCAGCAGATTCGCTTCCCCCTTCAGGCGGGAGTGAGGGAAAGCACCCTGGCGCACCTCATCGGAGAGCGCCGCATCGCCGTGCATCTCGCCGTCAATCTCAAGTTCCGGCGCCCGCGCCTGAATCAACGCCAGCGCCTCCCGCATTTTCAGCGCTGTGGGCCTATCGCTGGTACCGAAGCTCGAATGCGACAGCAGCGCCGCCTTCGGCGTGATGCCGAAGCGGCGAATTTCCTCAGCTGCCAAAACCGCCATCTCGGCTATTTGTTCCGCGGTAGGGTCGAAATTGACGTAGGTGTCGCAGATGAACACCGTGCGCTTGGGCAAAAGGAGCACGTTCATGGCGTAGTAGTTCTTCACCCCCGGCCGCAAGCCGATCACCTGATCGACGTAGTGCAGATGCAGCGCATGGGTGCCGAAGGTGCCGCAGAGCATGCCGTCGGCCGCGCCGCGATGCATCATCATGGCGCCTATGAGCGTGAGACGCCGGCGCATTTCGATCTGGGCGTAATGCTGCGACACGCCGCGACGCTCGGTCAGCCGGTGGTATTCCTCCCAGTAATCGCGATAGCGCGGGTCGTTCTCCGGATTGACCAGGTCGAAATCCGCGCCCGGCTTGATGCGCAGGCCAAAGCGCTCCAGCCGCCGCTCGACCACAGCCGGCCGGCCGATCAGTATGGGCCGCGCCAGTCGTTCGTCCACGATCACCTGGGTTGCGCGCAGCACGCGCTCGTCCTCGCCTTCCGCCAGCACGATGCGGTTTTTCGGCGCCGCTTTGGCGGCGGAGAACACCGGCTTCATCAGCAATCCGGAGTGATAGACAAATTCGTTCAGCTGCTGCGCGTAGAGGTCGAGATCTGCTATCGGCCGCGTGGCGACCCCCGAATCCATTGCCGCCTTGGCCACCGCCGGCGCGACCTTGATGATCAGACGCGGATCAAATGGCTTGGGAATGAGGTATTCCGGCCCGAATGCGACGTTCTGCTCGCCGTAGGCAGAAGCGACGATATCGGACTGTTCGGCCATCGCGAGATCGGCAATGGCGTGCACGCAGGCGAGTTTCATCGCCTCGTTGATGGTGGTCGCGCCAACATCGAGTGCTCCGCGAAAGATGAATGGGAAGCACAGGACGTTGTTCACTTGGTTGGGAAAATCCGAACGGCCGGTAGCCATCACCGCGTCCGGCCTCGCGGCCTTTGCCAAGTCGGGCTGGATTTCCGGCTCGGGATTCGCGAGCGCGAGTATGAGCGGCTTGTCTGCCATTTTCTTCACCATCTCGGGTTTGAGCACCCCGCCCGCGGACAGGCCGAGGAACACATCGGCGCCGGCGATAATCTCGCCTAGTGTGCGCGCATCGGTGTTCTTCGCATACCGCGCCTTGTTCGGGTCCATCTCCTCCTTGCGCCCGGCGTAGACCACGCCCTTTATGTCCGAAACCCAGATGTTTTCCATCGCCAGGCCCAGGCTCACCAGCAGGTCGAGGCAGGCCAACGCCGCAGCGCCCGCCCCGGAAACCACCAGCTTGACCTTGGCAATGTCCTTGCCGACAACGCGCAGGCCATTGAGGATTGCCGCGCCGACGATGATGGAGGTGCCGTGCTGATCGTCGTGAAACACCGGAATTTTCATGCGCTCGCGCAGCATCTTCTCGACATAGAAGCACTCCGGCGCCTTGATGTCCTCGAGATTGATCCCGCCGAAGGTGGGCTCCAGCGCTGCAATCACTTCCACCAGCTTTACCGGATCAAGCTCGTTCACCTCGATGTCGAAGCAGTCGATGCCGGCGAATTTCTTGAACAGCACCGCCTTGCCCTCCATCACCGGCTTGGATGCGAGCGGCCCGATTGCTCCCAGCCCAAGCACCGCCGTACCGTTGGTGATGACGCCGACAAGATTGCCGCGCGCGGTCAGGTTGCGCGCTTCCGCCGGGTCGCGGACAATCTCTTCGCATGCTGCCGCCACGCCAGGTGTGTACGCCAGTGCGAGATCGCGCTGGTTGATCAGGCCCTTGGTCGCAGTGACTGAAATCTTGCCTGGCTTGGGCAGGCGGTGATAGTCGAGGGCGGCCTTGCGCAGTTGATCTTCCATGTTTCTTCCTGATGGGATGGCGAACGTCGGAGGCGGGAATTATAGCCCTGCGCTAGGCGGAACGCTAACGCCGGCAGGCGAGGCAGGAGCGTTGCGCCAAGGCTGCAGGTTCGATATCCGCCCGAAAACAAAAACCATTCGAGCGGCAGACCGGACCGGTGTCATAATTGGCGTATGACACTCGCTCGCAGAATGACGGAAATCGAGCCGTTTCAGGTGATGGAAATCTGGAACCGCGCAAGAGAACTAGAGTCTCAAGGCAAGCGCATCATCCAGATGCAGATTGGCGAGCCGGACTTCACCGCGCCCGATCCGGTGATCGCAGCATCCATCGAGGCGCTGAAACATCACCCCGTCCATTACACTTCGGCGGTCGGAATGCCACTTTTGCGCCACGCAATCGCGCACCATTACCGCGAACGCTATGGTCTCGGCGTACCGGCATCGCGTATCGTGGTCACGGCAGGCGCCTCGGGCGCGCTGTTGATCGCCGCGGGCGTGCTGATCAATCCCGGCGACGAGATTCTGATGCCAGACCCAGCGTATCCGTGCAACCGCAACTTCGTGCGCTTTTTCGAAGGCTCGGTGAAGAGCATCCCGGTCGGGCCGGAAACACAGTACCAGATGACGCGAGAATTGATCGAGGCGAACTGGTCCGAGAACACGCGCGGCGTGCTTATCGCCTCGCCGTCAAATCCGACCGGAACCATGATCGCGCCGGGCGAAATGCGGGACATCCTCGATGCAGTGCACGCGCGTGGCGGGGTAGCGATCGTGGACGAGATCTACCAGGGGCTCACCTACGCGAGCGCATTCGAGAGCGCGCTCGCGTATTCGGACCGGATTTTCGTGGTTAACAGCTTTTCCAAATATTTCAGCATGACTGGATGGCGCCTGGGCTGGCTCGTGGTGCCGGAGGACTGTGTCCGCGAAGTCGAAACCTTTGCGCAGAACGCTTTCATCTGCCCGTCGACGCCGGCTCAGTATGCGGGCATGGCGGCATTTGCCCCCGAGACCACCGCCATTCTGGAATTGCGCCGCGCAGAGTTCAGGCGGCGGCGCGATTTTCTGGTGCCGGCGCTGCGCGAGCTAGGATTCTCGATTCCGGTAACCCCGGAGGGGGCATTCTATATTTACGCCGGGATCGAGGGCTTCGGACCCGACAGCGGAAAATTTGCGCTGGACGTACTGGAGCAAGCCGGCGTGGCCATCACGCCTGGCAAGGACTTCGGCACGAATCAGGCCGAACGCTATGTGCGCTTTGCCTACACCCGCTCCATGGACGATCTGCAGGAAGGAGTCCTGCGACTGCGCCGGTTTCTACGCCGCTAGGCGTACTTCCCGCAGGTATAGTCAGGCCCTCGGCTGAGGCAAAGTGCGCTTGAGCGTTTGCTGCATGCGCTCTTTTTCGGCAATGACTTTTTGCGCGTACAACTGGCCGTCATCACCGAAAGCCCCAGCGTAAAGCTGCAGTCCGGGCATCAGTCCGCCTCCACGGCGCATCGCATCCTTGAGAATTCGCGTACCCACCAAAATGTTGGTCATCGGATCGAATACCGAATCCTTGCCGCCGTGTTCCTCCAGTTTGTCCTGGTGGAATTTCGGGATCACCTGCATCAGCCCCTTGGCACCCATGACGCTCTCGGCAATGGGATTGAAGCGTGATTCGACCGCCATCACCGACAGTATCAGCAAAGGGTCCATTCCAAGCCGGCTTCCCGCCTCATACGCGGCTCCAACCAGCTGCTCGGTTGCATCCTGAGCAACTTTGTATCGGCGGGAGAGGTACACGGCGAGGGTCCGATACTGAGGGTTTTCCACCTCGGCAGCTGGTCCGTACAAGGAAATTCCCTGATGGCGGATGGGACCAAGCGCGGCTACCGCTGACGCGGGCTGCGCATTTTGGTCCACTACGGGACGAGCCCCCATCAACAGGGCTATGGCTGCGATGGCACCAAGGACGGCCAATCCATTGTGGAGAAAGGCCGCGATAGAAGCGTAGGTCTGCACGGCAATCTGTTTCAGGTTGTCCATGTGTACCTCCTTACCAAATATTCAAACGTACTACGTGGGCTGCGTCATCTTGCTGCATGACACAGTCGTAAGCGCACCTTGCCCCGGTAAAGCAGCATTTGCGCTCTTGCTACCCAAGGAAGTCTTCCTGCCTACGCGGCCCGCAGTCAAGCGATCGCACGTGAGACAAGCACGCGATATCTCGGGCAAAAATATCAAAAATCTAGTTACTTGAAACGGCTTGTTAATGTGCCGTTTGAACTATAAGAAACTACGATCAAAACCTAGCCCAAATACTAGCTGGCCTTGTGGCGGATACCGACGTGATGTGTTGCAATAAATGCTATTCTATTGAATCTCTTAACTTATGTCAAGCACCGCCAGAACTGAATGCTGCACAGCAGCAGGAAAAAGCGAAACACTAAATTGACGTTGACCCAGACTTCAGGCAATCTAGCCTCTAGGCCAATGCCTGCTGAAGAAACGATCCCAGCCACACTACCTGCGGTCCCGTAAAAGAAAGCGGGTGGCGCAGCCGGGAACAATTCTGCTTAGGGCGAATGTCCGCGGTACAGCCCTCACTTTCGCTTGGGCTGACCGCGAGACATCCTTACCTACGCTAAGGCCTTGAGCCTGTTGGAAAAGGCCAAGCTGCTGCCGGATTCAGGGCGGTTTTCGCCCCTGGCGTAGCCGCAGTCGATGGGACTACTGGAGTCATCATCGAACGTGCTGCCGGCTTCGCCGGTTTCACAGCAGGTTTAGCCTTTTTTTTTGCCGCTTTCTTTTTGGCGGCTGGCTTTTTGGCCTTTTTAGCTGGCTTTTTCTTAGCCGCTTTTTTTTTCGCAGGCTTTTTCTTGGCGGCCTTTTTCTTGGCCGCTTTCTTTTTTGCAGGCTTTTTAGCTACTGCCCTCTTTTTCTTGGCTTTTTTAGCCGGTTTTTTCGCTGCTTTCTTTGCTTTTTTCTTCGTTGCCATGGTAAAACTCCTTCATCAAAGTTAAAGAAAAACAACTACTGCAAACCCGGCTACGGTAGCCCGGATTATCCGGCCGGTCGGGGCGAACCCCGACTGACCGAATCCCTTGCCTGCATCCGCTCGCAGCCTCATGCGGCCTTGCGCTCCAGCAGGTCCTTATACAAAACGGCGGGATCAAGCTCAATCCCGCCATCCCAAACCAATGTCATTGCACTCTGATCGATCGCCACGCGACTGAACTGTTCCCTATCGCGCCACAGTTTGAACGCCCCGATATCCAGCAAATTGCCGAGGTACACGCTTCCTTCCAGGCCATCGTCGAAACGCAGCCACAGGCAGTAATTGCTGTCTGCCCGAAACTCAGTCAATTTACCCATTATTGCCTCCGCTGGAGGACACCGGAATCAAGATCGCTATTCCCAATTGAGTGCGCCTCCGGTTTGGTACTCAATCACCCGGGTTTCGAAGAAATTCCGCTCTTTTTTCAAATCGGTCATTTCGCTCATCCAGGGGAACGGGTTACTCGCCCCCGGGTAAAGCTGATCCACGCCGATCTGCTGGCAACGGCGGTTGGCGATATAGCGCAGATATTCCTTGAACATGGCCGCATTCAGCCCGAGTACGCCGCGCGGCATGGTGTCCTCGGCATAGCGGTATTCAAGCTCGACCGCCGTCTGCATATAGCCCTGAATCTCTTCGCGGAAAGCCGGCGTCCAGAGATGGGGATTTTCCATCTTGATCTGGTTGATGAGGTCGATGCCGAAATTGCAGTGCATCGACTCGTCGCGCAGAATGTACTGGTATTGCTCCGCAGCGCCAGTCATTTTGTTCTGGCGCCCCATGGCAAGAATCTGGGCGAAGCCGACGTAGAAGAACAGGCCTTCCATGATGCAGGCGAATACGATCAGACTCTTCAGCAGCTGCTGGTCGGCATCGGACGTCCCAGTCTTGAACGCGGGATCAGTGAGCGTGTCGATGAACGGGATCAGGAATTCATCCTTGGCCCGAATACTTCCGATCTCGTGATAGGCGTTGAACACCTCCCCCTCGTCCAAGCCCAGGCTTTCCACGATGTACTGGTAGGCGTGGGTATGAATCGCCTCTTCGAAGGCTTGGCGCAAAAGATACTGCCGGCACTCCGGCGCACTGATGTGGCGGTAGGTGCCGAGCACGATGTTGTTTGCAGCGAGCGAATCCGCTGTGACAAAAAAACCAAGATTGCGCTTGATAATGCGGCGCTCGTCCTCGGTCAGACCGTTCGGGTCTTTCCAAGTGGCGATGTCGCGGCTCATGTTGATTTCCTGCGGCATCCAGTGATTGGCGCAGGCGGCCAGGTATTTTTCCCAGGCCCACTTGTACTTGAACGGCACCAGTTGATTCACGTCGGTACGGCCGTTGATGATGCGCTTGTCCTCGACGCGGATGCGGCGGAGTTGCTCTGCGTCTCCTTGGGCTTTGTCTTCCTGCGGCGCGCGCATCTTGCGCTCGGCGGCAGACGCGGGCATGAATCCCCTCACGGCCTGCATGCCCAGGCCGGGTATCGGGGAGACCGCCACTTCGTCTTCAAAATTCAGCATCCGCAACTCTCCAGCCTTGTCAGCTTGCTACTGACAAGCTTCACATTCAGGATTGTCGATCGAGCAAAACTTCGGTTCTGCCGCGTCCGTGTTAGCAGAATTCATTCCACCCTCAGGCACGGCGTTCAACGCCCCCGCCTTCACCGTAGACTTCTCGGCGTGAGTCGCCCCCATCGAGCGCAGGTAATAAGTCGTTTTCAGACCCCGCTTCCACGCGAGCTTGTATGTGTCGTCCAACCGTTTGCCGGAGGCGCCAGCCATATAGATATTGAGGGACTGCGCCTGGTCTATCCATTTCTGCCGCCGCGCAGCCGCTTCCACCAGCCACTGCGGTTCGACTTCGAACGCGGTGGCGTAAAGATTGCGCAGTTCTGCTGGTACCCGGTCGATCTTCGCCAGATTGCCGTCGAAATACTTGAGATCGGCGATCATCACCTCGTCCCACAGGCCGAGGCGCTTGAGGTCGTTGACCAAATATTCGTTGACTACCGTAAATTCGCCCGAAAGATTCGACTTCACGTACAGGTTCTGGTATGTGGGCTCGATCGACGCCGAAACGCCGATGATGTTGGCAATGGTGGCTGTCGGCGCTATTGCGAGGCAATTGGAATTGCGCATGCCGTGCTGCCTGATACGCTCGCGCAACCCTTCCCAGTCCATGCTGACGCTCATGTCTATTTCCACGTGACCGCCGCGCTCCTCGCGCAGCAAAGCCAGCGTGTCCTGCGGCAGTATGCCCCGATCCCAGAGCGAGCCGCGGTAGGAGGAGTAGCGCCCACGCTCCTCGGCCAACTCGGTCGAGGCCATATACCCATAAAACGCAACCGTCTCCATGGAGCGATCTGCGAACTCTATCGCTTCCCTTGAGCCATAGGGAATGCGCAACAGGTGCAGGCAGTCCTGGAACCCCATGATGCCCATACCGACCGGGCGATGTTTGAGATTGGAATTTCGCGCCTTGCCTACTGCGTAATAATTGATGTCGATGACGTTGTCCAGCATGCGCATTGCGGTAGCGATAGTGCGCTGCAGCTTGGCATGATCCAGTTTGCCCCCGTCAAGATGCGCTGCCAGATTGACCGACCCCAGGTTGCACACCGCGATCTCGTGCTCGCTCGTGTTGAGCGTGATCTCCGTGCACAGGTTGGAACTGTGCACGACTCCAGCGTGGGACTGCGGCGAGCGGATGTTGCACGGATCCTTGAAGGTGATCCAGGGATGCCCGGTCTCAAACAGCATCGACAGCATCTTGCGCCACAACTGCAACGCCGGAATTTTCCTGAACAGCTTGTGTTCACCTCTGGCCGCTTTTTCCTCGTAGGCCACATACGCTTTCTCGAATTCCCTTCCGTACTTATCGTGCAGATCCGGGCAATCCGAGGGGGAAAACAGCGTCCACTCGCCGTTTTCCATTACCCGCTTCATGAACAGGTCCGGAATCCAACTGGCCGTGTTCATGTCGTGGGTGCGGCGGCGGTCGTCTCCCGTGTTCTTCCTGAGTTCGAGGAATTCTTCAATGTCCAGGTGCCAACTTTCCAGATAGGCGCACACTGCGCCCTTGCGCTTCCCGCCCTGGTTTACCGCCACGGCGGTGTCGTTCACCACCTTCAGGAACGGGACCACGCCCTGCGACTTGCCATTGGTGCCTTTGATATGCGAACCGAGGGCGCGAACCGGCGTCCAGTCGTTGCCGAGGCCGCCCGCATATTTGGCCAACAAGGCATTATCCTTGATCGACTCGTAGATTCCATCCAGGTCATCGGCTACGGTAGTCAGATAACAACTCGAAAGTTGCGAACGCTGCGTCCCCGAATTGAACAGGGTCGGGGTCGAGCTCATAAAATCGAACGAAGACAGCGCCTGGTAGAACTCGATCGCGCGCGCCTCGCGGTCAATCTCGTTCAACGCCAACCCCATCGCGACGCGCATGAAAAAAGCCTGCGGCAGCTCTATGCGTTGTCCTTGATCGTGCAGAAAGTAGCGGTCATACAGGGTCTGCAGTCCAAGATAGCCAAATTTCAGGTCGCGCGCGGCATCCAGTGACTTGCCCAGGCGCGCCAGGTCGAACTTGACCAACCGCTCGTCCAGCAGTTGGGCGGCGATACCGCGCTTGATGAAATCGGGGAAATACTCGGCGTAACGCTTGGCCATCTGCGCCTGGGGCACTTCCTCGCCCAGAATCTCGATGCGGATCGTGTTCAACAGCAATCGCGCCGTAACGAAGCTGTAGGCGGGGTCTTTCTCGATCAATGCGCGCGCCGAAAGGATCGCCGATTTTCGAATTTCTTCAACCGGCACGCCGTCGTACAGGTTCTTCAGCGTCTCGTTGAAAATAATGCCCGGATCGACCGCGTCTGCGAGGCCCTCGCAGCACGCTTGGAGCAGGCTCTTCAATCCGTCCAGGTCAATTGGACGCCTCACGCCGTTCTCGATCACGTGCAGTGCGGGTGCTGCAACCTTGTCTTTTTGCCTGGCCTGCTCCTGGGTGCGAGCTTGGGTGCGCTGCTCGCGGTACAGAACGTAGGCCCGTGCCACCTCGTGCTGGCCGGAGCGCATAAGCGCCAATTCGACCTGGTCCTGGATATCCTCGATGTGAAAGGTGCCACCGCCGGGCTGGCGCCGCGCCAAGGCGGCAACCACACCCTCCGCGAGCCCGGCGACAAGTTCTCGGATACGCGCAGAGGCCGCACCCTGACCGCCTTCGACCGCGAGAAATGCTTTGGTCATGGCAACAGAAATCTTGCCGGGATCGAATCCGACCACCGCGCCATTGCGGCGAATAATTCTGTACTCGGGAAAGGCTGACTGGATTGTAACTGCAGATGCTTCGGCAATATTGGCACCGGCCACGGAGGGCGATTTATCTGAATCGGTGACAAGTTGCATATGCATTTCCCCTGCTATTCCCGTGTACTGATCACTGCTATTCGGTTACTGGCCTGATAGTTCGTTTCAGATCACAACCACAATATATAGTATCTCTTTACCAATTGGCAACTAATTTTAGTGATGCGCTTTTGATTTTGCAAGAAGTTTTTGCAATTTTTCTGCCGAGCGAAGATTGGACACAAATATCTGCGTGCGCGCATATTGCGCATTCCGATTCGCGCCTTTGAGGAAATAATGAAGTCGGGTTTGTGTGGAAGGAGCGACGGCGCGTATTCGCCCGCGATCCGGCGCCAGCTGAATTTGTACCATGCCTTCGAAATTCAGAAGCGCTATTGCGAGTTTGAGCGGGGCCGCCCTCTCATTCAGTTATGAGCAACAATCAACTGATCAAACCGTAGAAGCGTGCCCAATCGAAACTCGGGCCGGGATCGGTCTTGCGCGATGGAGCGATATTGCTGTGGCCGGAGATATCGGCTACCGGATAAGCCGAGCGCAGCGCTTGCACGATTTGGGCCAACAGGCGGTACTGCGCCTCCGTATACGGCACGTCGTCAGTTCCCTCCAGTTCAATGCCGATGGAAAAATCATTGCAGCGGCTGCGTCCGCGCCATTCGGATTCTCCGGCGTGCCAGGCACGTTTCGTGCAATGCACGAACTGCAGCAACTCACCGGTGCGACGGATAAGGAAGTGCGCCGACACCCGCACAGCAGCCAATGTCCGATAATAGGGATGCGCGGACGAATCGAGATCATTAGTGAATAGGCGCTCGATACCATCGCCGCCAAACTCTCCTGGCGGCAGGCTGATGTTATGGATCACGATAAGCGTAATGATCTCGCCGTCCGGCCGCTCGTCGCAGTTGGGGGACGCGACAAAGCGCGCGGCGTCGATGCGCCCCTCGGCATCGACTCTCATCTGCGCGGTTCGCTGATTCCCAGCCGCTCCATGCGATAGCGCAAGGCGCGAAACGTAATGCCGAGAAGTCTGGCCGCTGCCGTGCGATTGAAACGCGTCTTGCCCAACGCTTCAAGTATTGCCTCGCGTTCCATCCGATCGAGATAGTCCGGCAGCGGCGATTTGCCGCCGGCGTCTGTCTCGCCCATCTGACGCACGGGAGCGAGCCGAAGATCTTCCGGTTGGATTTCCTCTCCCCCGCATAGGGCTACCGCGCGCTCCAGAATGTTTTCCAACTCGCGCACGTTCCCCGGAAAATCGTAGCCGGCGAGTTCCGCTTGCGCCGCCTGCGACAGGCGCGGCCCGGTGCCTTCCGAACCGCCCACGCGCGCGAGCATGGCATCCACGAGCACGGGTATGTCTTCGCGGCACTCCTTCAGGGACGGCATCTTCAGTTCAATCACATTCAGGCGGAAATACAGGTCCTGGCGGAACTTTCCCGTCTCGACCAGCGCAGCGAGGTTCTGATGCGTGGCACAAATGAAACGCACGTCAGACGGATCCTCTCCTGTGGCGCCTACCTTGCGCACCCGCTTCTCCTGAATCGCGCGCAGGAGCTTCACCTGCATGGAAAGCGGCAAATCGGCGACTTCGTCCAGGAACAAAGTGCCGCGTTGCGCCACCTGAAAGAAGCCATCGCGATCGGATTCCGCTCCGGTGAACGCACCTTTTTTGTATCCGAAGAATTCGCTCTCCATCAGGTTTTCCGGTATCGCCCCGCAGTTTACCGGAACGAACGGCTGCTCCCGGCGCGGACCCTGCTCATGAATCAGGCGCGCCGCCAGTTCCTTGCCGCTTCCCGATTCCCCACTGATATAGACCGGCGCCTGGCTGCGACAAAGCTTGAATATCATCTCGCGCGCCTGCTGCATCGCGGGTGATTCGCCCAGCAGCGGTTGAACCACGGGTTTGCCCGACGAGACCCGCAACGGCAGTTTGAGCGCCGACTTGATCAGAGTGCGCAGATCTTCCAAGGAAACCGGTTTCGAAAGATAGTCGAAAGCGCCGGCCTTGAGCGCCGCAACCGCATTTTCTGCGCTGCCGTAGGCGGTGATAACCGCCACCGGAAGATCCTTGCAGTTCTCCCCGATGTAACGCACCAGTTCGAGGCCCTCGCCGTCGGGCAGGCGCATGTCGGTGAGACACAGATCGAACTGCCTGGTCCGCAACAGCGCGTGCGCCTCAGCGACGTTTGCCGCGGATTCCACCGCCAGGCCCATTCGCAGCAGGGTCAGTTCCAGCAATTCCCGGATATCGGCCTCGTCATCTACTATGAGAACCGTGGCGGCTGGATCGCTGGCGCGTTCGGCGCGCTTCATGCCGGCTTGCCTCCGCACAGCATACGGAAGTCTGCCCCCCCTCGCTCCCCCGGCGAGTCGACGTACTCGAGGATGGCACCGTTTGCAGCGCACATTTCGCGGGCTATATACAGACCAAGGCCTATTCCACCGCTAAACGTTGTAAAGAAGGGTTCGAACAATTGTTGCCTTAGGTGCGTCGGCACCCCCTCGCCGTCGTCAAACACGTGCAATTCTACCCGATTCGCCTGGCGCCGAACCTCCATGCGCACGCTCCCTGGAAGCTGGCGCGAATGGCGCCAGGCATTGCGCAACAGGTTCCACAGGACCTGCTGCAGATGCACCCGGTCAAACACTATTTCACTTGCCGCATGCACTTCCAGGACGAAGCTGGATGCGGCGATTTTTTCGTTTTGCGCGAATTCGTCGATGAAGGTGGGCAGAAACGACGCCAGGCCAATGGTCTCCGGATGGACCCGGTCGCGTCGAGTAAGTTCGAGCACGTCGCGCACCATGCGATCCAAGCGCTTCGAGTTGTCCTGGATGATGCGCAACAGGCGCTCCTGGGAAGTATCGAACTGCTCCTCCAGCAACAATTCGGTTGCGTGGCTGATAGCCGAAAGTGGATTGCGGATCTCGTGGGCGATGTTGGCAGTGAGCCGGCCCAGTGCTGCCAACTTCAATTGCTGTGCCTGCTCCTGCAGGCGCGACAAGTCTTCTAGGAAAACCAGAGTGATGCTGCCGCCTTCGGTACCTGCATCGACCAAACGCGCTCGCACCAGCTTGCCGCTGCCCGGCATAAGCAATGTCTGCGTCGGACTATTGCGCTGACCGCGCCAGCGCTCGAGCAGAGATGCGATCTCGAGGGAATAGGTCTCAATCTGCTCGAGTTCCGGCGCTGGCCACCCCAGCAATACGGACACCTGCGGGTTGTGCTGGCGCACCAGACCGTTGCCATCGACGACCAGCACGGCATCCTGCATGTCCTGGATCACCAGCTGGTTGATGCGCAACTGGTTGCTCAGATCGACCGACCGCTGACGCATTACCCGTTCCTGGCGGATGACCCTCTGAGCCAGTTGATTGGTAATCAGCGCCGTGGCGAAATAGCCAATGGCGAGCAGCCCCGGCTGCACGTAATTGGCGGTGCTGTGGTCCAAAGTCAGAACCCAGTAGGTTTGCTCCAGCAGGATGGCGATAGCCGCCAGCGCCGCATAGAACAGCATCAGCGTACCGCGGCTGACCAGAGCCGCCGCCGCAAGCGAAATCAGCAGCATCACCCCCAGGCCGCTGCGGAAACCTTCGCTTGCATTCATCAGCAATACCGTAGCGACGATGTCGGTGAAAACGTGCAAGCTCAGCTGGACATTGAAATACTTGCGTGTTTTGTCCAGCAGAGCCTGGTAAGCGATGGCCAGCAGCAGGTAAGCCCCGCTGACGTACTCGAACTGGGCGAGGTTGTGACTGCCGAAATTCAGACTATCGCCGAAGATCAGCACCGCAGCGAGGAATACGCCCGCCAGCAGCAAGCGGTAAACATTAAAATAACTCAGCGAAACCCAGAACGAGTCGGGCTGCGTATCGGCAGTGAACTGCGAGCTCGCCATTCCCGGTTCGCTCTAACCCGCGCGGCGGCTGTGCTCGGCGCAGCAGAAGAGCCTGCCGCCTGTGGAAATAGCCTCTTTCTGAGGAACATTGAGTCCGCAATGGCTGCAAGCAACCATTTGCTCCGGCACAGGATCGTTTGCAGCCGATTCAGACGCATCCTTGGCTGCATCCCTGCCGCGCAATCGCTTGATCAACCACCAAGCGCCGATGACCACAAATATCAGCAACAGAAATTTGCTCAAGATGCCCTCTGACCGGCATTGCCGGCGTCGCGTGCCGCTACCAAGTGTTAATCCGCCGCCGCAGCTGTCACCTGCTCGAGTCGATAGCCGTGCTGGTACACCGCCGAAAGTCGCCAACCGTTCTCGGGCGTGAGCTGTAGCTTGCCGCGAATGCGGCTGACATGAGTGTCGACAGTACGGGTATTAATGTCTGCAGATTGCCCCCATACCGATTCCAGAATGTAGCCGCGCGACAGCAGGCGGCCGATGTTGCGCAGCAGAAACACGGTCAGTTCGTAATCTTTTTGGGTCATGGCCACCGGCTGCCCGCCCAGTTTCACCTGACGGCTGCGACAATCCACGTTTAGCCTTCCGAACTCGAGAACCCCTTCGTCCGGACGCTGGATCGGGCGCGCACGTCGCGCAAGTGCGTTGATGCGCGCGAGGAGTTCGAGTTTGCCCAGCGGTTTGACCATGTAGTCATCGGCGCCGCTGGACAATGCAAGCACGATGTCCTCTTCACGCTGGCGTGCGGTGACGAACAGCACCGGCACCGGCTCGGCGATATTCGCTCTGATCCAGACCAGCACTTCAGCACCGGACATTCCCGGCACCTCCCAGTCGAGCAAAAATAGATCGAATGTTTCGCGCTGCACCTCGCGCAACAGGTCCTTGCCGAGCGCATAAACATGGCAACTGTGGCCAGCGGCCTTCAACCAGACACTCAACAGTTCCGCCTGATCCAGTTCGTCTTCGAGCAAAGCGATACG
>Ga0194060_10000640_pt1 | contig 25462 bp, 15 predicted proteins | sample SepL225m_MetaG_FD_163427 | JGI IMG/M metagenome (GOLD analysis project Ga0194060, IMG submission 163427) | Anoxic zone freshwater microbial communities from boreal shield lake in IISD Experimental Lakes Area, Ontario, Canada - Sep2016-L222-5m | ecosystem: Environmental > Aquatic > Freshwater >... | reverse complement strand
AAATAGTACTTTCAAAGACTAAGAAACATGAAATATCTATAGTGGTTGATTCTATCGCGTTGGATGATTTTAGAAATAAACATACAGAAAAAGATGCAATGATAAGATTGTCTGAAGCTATTGAAAGGGCATTACACGAGTCAAATGGATTACTTGAAGTAGAAATACTTGGTGATAAAACAATTATGAGTAATAAGTTTTCTTGTGCTAATTGTGGATTTTCATTTCCAGAAATTGAACCTCGTTTGTTTTCTTTCAACTCACCATATGGTGCGTGCCCATCTTGTAATGGTTTAGGTACAAAATATTTCGGTGGATTAGATGAATGTGATATTTGTTTAGGTAAACGTCTTCGCCCAGAAGCACTAAATGTCTTTTTAGATGATGTAGAAAAAATAAATATAGTAGATATAACAGCACTTTCAATACAAGACGCATTAACTTATTTTGAAAGACTTCCACTTTCAAAAAAAGAACAAGAAATTGCAGCTGTCGTAATAAAAGAAATTGAATCAAGACTTAAATTCATGTTAAATGTCGGATTAAATTATTTAGCATTAAATAGAAAAGCAGACACTCTCTCAGGCGGAGAAGCTCAGCGTATACGATTAGCCTCACAACTCGGATCACAGTTAGTTGGAGCGCTTTATGTGCTTGATGAGCCGACTATTGGGCTACACCAACGTGATAATGAAAGACTTATAAAAACACTAACTCATTTAAAGGATATTGGAAATACAATTATTATTGTAGAGCATGATGAAGATACAATTTTTGCATCGGACTATATTGTTGATATTGGTCCGAAGGCTGGAGTTCACGGTGGAGAAGTTGTGGTTGCTGGATATTTAGATGAATTATTAACTGCACCAAGAAACAAGTCTGGAAGTGTGACTTTAGCGTATCTTCGTGGTGAAAAAGAAATTCCTGTACCAGCTCGTCGTGATCACGATAAAGGGACACTGCGAATAACTGGTGGTAATATTTTTAATATTAAAAATATGAATGTGAATGTTCCACTTGGTCGAATGACGGCCATCACAGGAGTATCTGGGTCTGGTAAAAGTTCTTTGATGTATGAGATTTTATATAAGAATTTACTTGCAAGATTAGAGCGTCGTAATCGTTCTGCAAAAATATATAATTGTGAATCATTTTCTGGTACGGAATATTTGTCCCGTGTTGTTCTTATAGACCAAGGGGCAATTGGTCGTACACCAAGAAGTAATCCAGCAACTTACACTGGTGCATGGACTCATATTAGAGACCTATTTGCAGAAAGTGAAGAGGCTAGAATTCGTGGTTGGAAGCCTTCAAGATTCTCTTTTAATGTTAAAGGTGGACGTTGTGAAGTTTGTCAGGGTAATGGTGAAATAGCAGTTGAGATGCATTTCCTTCCAACTGTATATGTAGAGTGTGATGTCTGTTTAGGAAAAAGATTTATGAAGGAAACTTTGGAAGTAAAATGGAAAGGAAAAAGTATTTATGATGTTTTGTGTATGACTGTTGAAGAAGCTTTAACTTTCTTTTATGAAATTCCAGCAATTTATGACAGAGTAAAAACTTTGTCAGATGTAGGTTTAGGATATTTAGAACTTGGACAATCAGCGACCACTCTTTCAGGTGGTGAAGCACAACGTGTAAAAATTTCTTCAGAACTTTATCGACCACATGTTGAAAAAACAATTTATCTTTTAGATGAGCCTTCTATTGGACTTCATTATGAAGATATAGTTAAATTATTAGAAATATTAAATAGGCTAGTCGATAAAGGAAATACCGTAGTTTTGATTGAGCACAATTTGGATATTGTAAAATCAGCAGATCATGTTATCGATATTGGGCCTGAGGGTGGAGTAGGTGGTGGAAAAGTTGTGGCTACGGGAAACCCAGAGCAAGTGGCATCGAATACGAAAAGTTATACAGGTCAATATCTTAAAAAAGTTCTCAAACGTAAAAAATAGTCTCATCTGCTTTGTTACGGAGCCTCTCTCGCTCGTCAACGTACTATTAAGTACGTCTCCTCGCTCGTTTCTCCGTGCCTCGCATCTAAGACTATTTTTTACGTTTGAATTAAAGAGAAAGAAAATTAGTCCTTAAAGTCTATAAAGTCCATAAAGTCGAAAGTGAATACTAAAAATAGAAATGTAAAAGGGCGCCCATTAGGACGCCCTGTTGCCGAAGTGACTTACGCCACCGGCTAAATTACCACTGTCTGCCGTCTCCGTAGAGACGGTAGCCTGCTGGATATTGCCGGAACATTGCCGGCGGTCGTGATTCTGGCTCAACCCGCGGAATGCGGTCAAATCCAACTGTTCCTTTTTCAATTTTTTGGCACTCTTGCTGAGTGCTCGTCTCTTGTGGGCTTTTTTGCCCATTATCATTCTGATTCATTTTTTACCCCGTTTCTGTTCTATTATCCCTTTATGGAGCTTATTAGGAAACAAATTCCCCTAAAAGATATAAAAGGTCCGTGTCGTAAAATCCTTACAGTGTTTAGTTTTTTTAGCACTGGTTGAATTAAGCGACATTTTATTATACAATATATCCTATGAAAAAGCAAGAGCTATCCACAGTCAAACTTCCTGATAATCCAGGGGTTTATTTCTTTAGAGATAGCGAAAATAACATTCTTTATATAGGAAAAGCTACTTCGCTTAGAGATAGAGTGAAGAGTTACTTTTCTAATGACTTGATAAAAACAAGAGGAATAAGATTAGTCGGAATGGTTGCGGCTGCCAATACAGTTACATTTCAAGAAACTGATAGCGTGCTTGAAGCACTGCTTTTGGAAAGTAAATTAATTAAAGATAATAACCCACCATATAATACAAAAGAAAAAGATGATAAAAGTTTTACCTGTGTAGTTATAACCAAAGAAAAATTTCCAAGAGTGCTCACTCTTCGAGTTCGTGATTTTGAAAAAAGATTTACAAAAAAAGAAACACTCGCTGTTTATGGTCCATTTGCCTCTCTTTCACAATTAAAAGAGGCGATGAAAATAATTCGTAAAATGTTTCCGTATCGTGATAAGTGCGAGCTTCAACAAAATAAATCTTGCTTTAATGCACAAATAAAACTTTGCCCCGGCGTATGCGTTGGTGCTATAACTGAAACAGAATATAAAAAGAATATTTATAATATAAGGAAATTCTTTGAAGGTAAAAAAACTGATATCAAAAAATCTTTAGAAAAAGAAATGAATGATTATGCAAAAAAACATTTATTTGAAAAAGCAGGGAAGGTGCGTAATACACTTTTTGCATTAGATCATATTAAAGATGTTAATTTAATTAAAGATGATAATGTAACTTCATTTAAAGATAATAATTTTCGTATTGAGTCGTATGACGTCGCACATATTTCTGGAACTTCACGTGTGGGTGTTATGACTGTCATTGAAGGAAAAGAGAAAAATACAGACGAGTATAGAAAATTTAAATTACCAGAAAATATAAATGATGACTATAGAGGACTGCGTGAAATTTTAACTAGAAGATTTTCACATAAAGAATGGCGCTATCCTGACCTAATTGTTATAGATGGAGGGTTGGCTCACAAACAAACAGCTGAAAAAGTATTGGCTTTAATTAATATATCAATACCTTGTGTTTCAGTTGTCAAAGATGTTCATCATAAGCCAAAAGAGGTGCTGGGACGAAAAGAACATGTGGATTACCATACAAAGGAAATATTTTTGGGTAATTCCGAGGCCCATCGTTTTGCTATTGGTTACCATAAACACTTACGAGATAAGCGTATCTAAACCAAAAATATGAAACTTGTCAATGGTAACTCTTGACACTAAAAAATAGATGAAAAGGTGTTTTTGACAGTCATTTTATATATACTGAGTATATTAAAAATGTAATGAAATTGAAACGTGTATGTCTATTTTACAAACGGTTAAGAAGAGAAATGGTGAGGTAGTTTCCTTTGAGCAGGGTAAGATAGAAAGTGCTTTAAAGAAAGCTTTTATAAGTGTGACTAGAGAGGAGAAATCAGATTTATGTAAGAGAATTACAGAACTCGTTGTAAAGGAAGTTGAGTTAGAAGTTGTAACTCGCGAAGATTATATTCCATCTGTTGAGCATATACAAGATATCGTTGAAAAACATATTATGAGTGCTGGATTTTTTGATGTTGCAAAACATTATATTATTTATCGTTTCGAACATCAGAAAATGCGTGATGAAAAGAAACAAGAGATTGTAGAAAAAATAGAAGAGGGAGGACTCTTGATAAAAAAGAGTGATGGTAGAATGGAGAGATTTAATTTTGAAAAAGTAAAGAAGAGTTTAATGTTTGCCCTCGCAACTATTTCCCCCGAGGAGAGAAAACTTTTCGAAACAGACATTGTTCTTAATCAAGTTAAGTTAGATATATTTGAAAATATGTCTACTAATGATGTTAGAAAAATTTTGATTATGAATATAAGATCAATGATAGAACTTGATCCTGTATATTCAAAAGTTGCATCAAGACTTTTACTTTTAAAGTTATATAAACAAGTTTTTGGAAATAATGTTGATTTTGGAAATATAAAATTTGAGATGAAGAAGTTTTACCCAGTATATATAAAGAAGATGGTGGAGATGAAAAAGTTTGATGCTAGAATGCTTGATTTTGATTTAGAAAAGTTGGCGGATTCTTTGGTGTTAGAAAGGGATTATAATTTTGAGTATATGGGACTTGAGATTTTGTCTTCAAGATATTTGATAGAAGATAGTGAAACTAAATTGCCATTAGAGTCTCCGCAAATGTTTTGGATGCGTATAGCTATGGGTGCTGCTTTGGTTGAGGAAAAAAGTAAGAGAGAAGAGATTACACAAAACTTTTATGATGTTTTGTCAGAATTTTACTATACACCAGGAGGTAGAACTCTATTCCAATCAGGTACAATAAAGGCTCAACTATCTAACTGTTTCTTGAATATGGTACCGGATGATCTTCGTGAAATATTTAGAATGTATTCTGATAACGCCCAACTTTTGAAATGGTCAGGAGGAGTGGGAACTAGTTGGTCAAAAGTTCGTGGTACTGGAGCCTCAGTTAAATCAATAGATATAACATCTCAAGGTGTTGTTCCATATTTGAAGATCGCTAATGATATAAATGTTTGTGTTATGAGAAGTGGTAAAAGACGTGCTGCGTCTGTCGTATATTTGGAAACATGGCACGTGGATATTGAGGACTTTTTGGAGCTTCGTAAAAACACAGGGGATGAAAGACGTCGTACACATGACTTGAATACAGCAAACTGGATACCAGACTTGTTTATGGAAAGAGTTAAAGCTGATAAAGATTGGACACTATTCTCACCGGACGAGACACCTGACCTACCAGATATTTATGGTAAGAAATTTAATGCTCGTTATGAAGAATATGAAAAGATGGCAGCTGAAGGAAAAATTAAATTATTTAAAGTAATCAAAGCAAAAGACCTTTGGAAGAAAATGATTGGTATGTTGTTTGAAACAGGTCACCCTTGGATTTGTTTTAAGGATCCATCAAACATTCGTTCACCACAAGATCATGCTGGTGTTATACATTCATCTAATCTTTGTACAGAGATTATGTTAAATACTGGTCCAAATGAAACAGCTGTTTGTAATTTGGGTTCTATTAATTTAGTAAAGTTTATTAAAGCAGATAAAACAATCGATAGAGAACTGTTACAAAAAGTTGTTAGGTTTTCTGTTCGAATGATAGATAACACTATAGATATAAATTATTATCCGACAGAAGATAGTAGAGCTTCAAATATGAAGCATCGCCCAATTGGACTTGGTATTCGTGGTTACCATGATGCACTATATAGTATGGGTATTTTGTTTGATTCAAATGAAGCAGTACAGTTTGCGGACGAGTCTATGGAAATGCTTTCTTATTACACGATACTTTCTTCTAGTGAGCTTGCGAGAGAAAAAGGAAAATATCAATCATATGAAGGTTCAAAATGGAGTAGGGGAATATTGCCACAAGATACAATTGCGTTACTTGAACAAGAAAGAAACACAACAATTGATATTCCAAAGAATGGTAAATTAGATTGGACGGAAGTTCGAAATCATATTAAGGAGTTCGGAATGAGAAATTCAAACACAATGGCTATTGCGCCGACTGCTTCTACTGCAAATCTAGTAGGTTGTATACCAACTGTAGAGCCGATTTACAAAAATATTTATGTAAAGAGTAATAAAGAAGGAGAATTCGTTGTGGTTAATAAATATCTAGTTGAAGATTTGAAAAAAATGAATCTTTGGAATCGTGATATGGTTAATAAGATAAAATTCTACGATGGCTCAGTGCAGAGTATAAGTGAAATTCCTCAAGGAATTAAAAATAAACATAAGGAAGTTTTTGATATAGATCAAAAATGGCTTATCTTAGCAGCCGCAAGAAGAGGTAAGTGGATAGATCAAGCGCAGTCAATCAATGTCTTCTTTAAGGGAACTTCTGGAAAAGATTTGTCTGATATTTATATGTTGGCTTATGATCTTGGACTAAAGACAACATATTACCTTAGATCATTAGGTGCTTCACAGGTTGAAAAATCTACAGTAAATACCTCCGAGTTCGGTTCTACTCATTTGAGAGATGGAAAATCTTCAATAATAACACCACAAAATCCAATGCCGGTAGAAGTTGTGGCAGAGGAAAATAGTATACCCAGTATGTCTGTTTCAGAATTGGTAGAAAATGTTACAATTGAAAAACCTAAATATACAATTTACAGGTCAATACAAGAAGAAGAATGTGAGGGGTGTTCAGCGTAGATAGTTTGTAGTTACTAGTTAATGGTTTATAGTCTTAATTCAAAAAGATTTATAAAGTAACCCCCCAGTAACCAGTAACCAGTAACTACTAACTATTAACTTATTAACCATTAACCACTAACCACCAACCATTATGCCAATAATACCGACCACACAGAAAGTGGACATAAATCAGAGAAAAATAATAAACGGGAAAGATGCTGATGTCATGCAGTTGTATCCAATGAAGCACACATATGCTTGGGATACTTATTTGGCAGCAAATGCAAATCATTGGCTACCAACAGAAATCTCTATGCAAAGAGATATTGAGCAGTGGAAGGCAAAAGATGTTTTAACACAAGACGAAAGAGATGCTTTTGAAACAGTGTTAGGATTCTTTTCTACTGCTGACTCATTGGCTGCGAATAATGTTGTGCTTGCATTTTATAAGCACATCACCTCACCAGAGGTGAGAATGTATCTTCTTCGTCAGGGATATGAAGAGGCAATACATACGCATTCATATCAATACATCGTAGAATCTCTCGGTCTTGATCAGGGAAAAATATTCAATATGTATCGTGAGAAAGCTGCAATTTATAACAAGGATAATTTAGTTCTATCACTTAATGAAAGTATTTTTGATGATAATTTTCACACAGGAACATTTGAGAATGATCAAAAGTTTTTGGAAAATATGTGTGTATTCTCTCTTATAATGGAAGGATTATTCTTTTATTCTTCTTTCGCGGTTATGTTTGGTCTTCAAAGACAAAATAAAATGACGGCGAGTGCTGAGCAAATACAATATATTATGCGTGATGAGTCTAATCACTTAAATTTTGGTGTATTTATGATAAATACTATAAAAGAAGAACAACCAGAATTGTGGACAGCTGAATTTCAAGAGCGTATAACTAATTTAATGAAGAGAGCAGTTGAATTAGAATATGAATTTGCTATCACAGTTTTCCCTAAAGGTATTTTTGGTATGAATGCAGAAGGGTTCAGAAAATATACTGAACATATTGCAGACAGAAGATTAAATGCAGTAGGACTGCCTGCTGTTTATGGGTCAGAAAATCCATTCCCATGGATGAGCGAGGCGATTGATTTGTCCAAGGAAAAGAATTTCTTTGAGACTCGTGTAACCGAGTACAAAACAGGGGGCACCTTGTCGTGGTAATTTTCTAAATAAATTGGCGCATTACTTCTCCGCTTGCAAATTTTTCTTCGTTAATGTACTCTTTCGTACATCTCCTAGAAAAATTTCTAAGCTCCTCGTACTGCATCCAATTTATTTAGAAAATAAGAAAGTTTCCAATTTGGTGAATTTTTTTGTTGTTATAGTAGGCGCTCCACGCCTCGTATCTAAAGCAATTTCTTACGAAATAAAATAAAATTTCTTTGAACAAGATATTTACTGTGTTAAAATAAAAATAAATAAAAATTAAAAATTAAAATAAATATGAAATCAACAAATATAGGAATTATTATTGCAGTTTTGGTTCTTGTGGGAGGAGTTGTTTTTACTCAAATGATTAAACAGAATAAGCCAGAAGTTGCAGAAAAGAGTGTGGAAGTAAAAGAAGAACAGCCAATTAATACTAACGAAGCAACAACAACTAATGCAACTACTACAACAGCAACATCAACACCTATGGCACCATTAAAAGATCTTCAATTAAAAGATGAAGTAGTAGGGAAAGGGGCTGAAGCCAAGAAAGGAGATAGTGTAACAGTCCAGTATGTTGGAGCATTAACCAATGGTAAGATATTTGATGCATCAAAGAATCATGGAGATGCAGGATTTACCTTCACTATCGGAGGAGGTCAAGTTATAAAAGGATGGGATATGGGGGTTGCAGGTATGAAGGTTGGAGGAAAGAGAATACTGGCTATACCAGCAGCGCTTGGTTATGGACCACAAGAAATGGGTAATGGAGCTATTCCAGCAAATTCAGATCTTCTTTTCGAAGTAGAGCTTGTGAAGATAGGTAAATAGTCGAAAGTCTATAAAGCCTGCCTCGCCGGCAAGGCGGGTTCATAAAGTTGAAAGTAAATACAGGTGGCCACTTTGTGGCCACCTGTATTTTTTGTAGATTTTTAATTTTACTATATAAATAAGGAACCGGGGCAGTTAGCCCCGGTAGGTGGATATTAGTGCTACATTTTTATCGTCACCTTGTGGAATTATTATAATTTATAATTAAAAACCACGGTAAACATTGTCCACGAAACGACACCTGGGAGTTAACAGAGTGGCGACATGAAATAATGTGTAGAATTGTAGTTTATTAAATATAGATTATATTAGCAAATTTATGTATTTTTTAGTTTTTACAACCTGTCACCTACTTTAGTCCTGTGGTTGCTATCTCTGGACATCTTTGTTGTTCTTCACTCCTTGGCCTACAATCTATCTTTGCTATACTGTATGAATGAATTCAACCGCAACTATTTCCTATAATATAGCTGTAATACGTGGTGGTAAAATTAATACCAATCAATCTTTGGAAGATGGGAAAGATATTTTGCGATCACTAACAGCTATCGGATATGTGCCCCTTGATATTTTAGTTGATTTTGATGGTAGTTGGACAATGAAAGGAATGCCGACAGATGCGCATTATGTTTTTACTATTATTGATTCTGTTGTCGACACAACACAAGAAATGAATGCACCATATAGAGAACTTGCTAAAAAAATGGGCATACCACTGTTACTTTCTCATGACGATTATATTACTTTAGATAGAGAGGATATGTATAGATTATTTCGTCAGCATGGTTTACCAACTCCAAAAACTTTAACAGTAAGATCAAATACAGAAATACCAAAAGAAACTTTTAGAACTATTTGGAATACTTTTCACACTCCTCTTATTGTACGGCCTCTAAAAAAAGACAAAAAATATGAATCAGTTTTAATTCGTAAATATTCAGATTTAGAAAAAGTTCTAGCTGAGTATCATGATAATAATTTAGATGTACATATTTTTACATATAAACCAACACGAACATTATCTATTGCAGTATTGCCAAACTTTAGAGGAAAGAAATTATATACACCACTTGCAGTTGAGACCTTTTCACAAGGAAGCTCTTTACCCAGGAAAGAACATTCTATGAGAGCAATGTTAAAAGTGGGGGAAAAAGAAAATGGGTCTATACAAAAAGCGGTAGAATTGGCTTATCACGCATTGGGGATTAATGGTCATGCCTGTATGGACATGATCCCTTATAAAGATGGCTACATGGTCGTAAATGTTGATTTACAGCCATCTCTTTCAAAAGATGGAAGGTTTGCTCAATCTTTAGCCACAACAGGTGTGGATTTGGGGCAATATGTACACTCTAGAGTGTCTACGGGCGTGTAGTGTTGTATATTTGTATTCCTTTATGGATTTTATAAACTCATCTTATGACAGATAAAGATAAACAGTTAATTAGTTTAGTTTTAGGGTTACCATTCATTATTGCTATTCTTTATTTTATCTTTAAATAATTTTTTCAGTTTTATAATCTGATAGATATAAGGTTTATATTTTTTTATTCAGATATTGTTTCAGGTACGAGTTATTAAAAGTTTTTAAGACTAAGACGTATATAGAAATACGGCGCAGGAATAAAAATCTTTAATAGCGAAGTAGATGCGTCTTAGGAAAAATCTAATTCTTTGTTTTTATAAACTGATAGATACAAGGCATGGAGAAGCGAGTGATGAGACGTAGTTACCGCACCGCTTGCGAGCGAGAGAGGCTCCATAACGCAGTAGATGCAGTTTATAAAAGCAAAGACCGCCCCTCTGGTAAGTATGGCGGTCTAAGCTTTGTCTTAATTATTTTTAAAATAAATTCGACGTCTTTGTTTGATGCGTTGCGGTTGCTTCTTAGGCTTCCGTTTTTATTGTTAGCAATTCTTCTAAAACTTTTTCAAACTTTAGAATATACTGCTTCCAGTTGTTTGAAGCCGCATCTGCTTTTTTATCGGCATAGATTAAATTGGTTTATAAGCCCAACTTTATCATATAGACTTCAAGAACATTTAATTGTTCTATCCTGGTACTAAAAGCTGATAATGAAACAACTGTCTACTAATTAGTGTATCAAACCACAAGTTATACTCAAGGGCTAGACAAGAGAGTTATTCACATGTCTATATTTTATTTAAAATTAAGCCAAATATAAAGACTTCTAGGTTTATCGTTTTTGTGGAATAATAATTAAAAAATTTTCAATTTCTAATTTTAAATTTCCAAAAAATAAAATACAAAAATAATTTTGTATCTGTTTGAAAATTGAAAATTCTGGTTCCTGGATTGTGTCTACTTGAAAATTGTAAAATTGATAATTGAAAATTGTGTATTCACTATTCAATTCCGCAATCTTTCATTAACGTATCTTTTTGTTTTTGACTTAATATGTGAGGTACACCAGCTTTTAATCCGTGAGACACGAATGACATAATACGAACACGTTTAAGTGATAGCACTGTTAAGTTTAAAGCGTTTAACATTCTACGAATTTCATGTTTTTTGCCTTCAGTAATAACAATGCGAATACTGTGTCCTTCACCGTATATTTGTACACTCTTAACAGGGGAGTAAGTGGTTTCCTGTGTTTTTATTCCTTTCTTAAGTAATGTAATGACACGTGGGGTTGTCTTTTCACGTACCTTAACCTCATATTCTTTTTCTCGTGCATGTATTGGATGAAGTACAGCATCAACTACACGATAATCATTTGTATAAAGAAGTAAACCCTCACTTTCCTTATCCAATCTTCCAACAGGTTCACAACCTTTTAAATCTGGAATTCTTCCAGTTATTTCTCCTCGTGGTTTATAATATAGAGCATAAGTAAGGGGAGTTTCTATTTTTTTAAATGATATAGTGTCTCCATTATTTACTTTATCACCAAGTACGGCAATCCTATCGTTTATTGTTACTAAACCATTTTTAATAAGATCATCAGCATTTCTTCGTGATACTACACCAGAAGCACTTAAGAATTTATTTAGGCGGGTTATCTCATCAATTTTAACTTTTATTGTTTTCATTTTTGTTATTTTTTATCGAGTATCTTTGATAGGTATTATGTATAAAATACTAAATAGAATTATACTACCAAGAATTATAAATATAATTTGTGGATATTCTGCAAGCATTGGATTTATAAAAAATCCTAAAAATCCAACTATTATGATTGCGACACTACGAGTGTTACTAAACAGTGCTGTTAGGGAAGTGTCTTCTGCTTTAATCTTTTTAAAATAATAAGCGTAAGTCATTGTTTCTACAAAGGCTGCACCTATACGAGAAAATAAAAGTATCATAATCCAAAGTATTACGTTTGGTGTTGTCGCTATAACCATTAAAAATAAAGAAATAGAAATTATAATAAGACCTAACACCATAAGTTCTTTTTCTCCAATTTTTGTATCCGCAAGCCACCCTAATTCATATGGCAATATAACAAAAGGTATGAGAGCTAAAGGTAAAATTACAGATAAATAGATGACAAGGGGTATACCAATAGAAGCTAAATATATTGGTGAATATATAACCATAACAGCATAAAAACATTCAAGCATAAGTGAGGCAATCAATGCTCCCTTTAAGTCTTTGTTTTTCCAAGCACCATAAAAAGCCTTGACCATGTCTATACTGTGATAAGCTGGTTCTTCTATATGATTTAAATATTGATGTAAGAAAAACATAAAAGGAACAAGTATTACAGTCGAAACTATATACAGAGCAGCAAAAGATCCTCTGGTTAGTATTGCTCCACCTATAATTGGTGAAATAAGTATTCCAAGATTCAGTAGTACAAGAAAGACACCTCGTATACTACCTGTATTTGCCTGCTTACTAAAAGCCTCTAAAAAAACATTTATACATATATATAATAATGTTTGTAAACAAAAATGCATCACAAAAAATAATCCAACTAGAAAAGGGTTTTTTGTTAAAGCAAAAGCAAGCATGACTATTATTTCAGAAACAACAAGCATCATAGTGAAAGTATATGTATGAAACTTTTTTATGTATTTAGCTACGTGAATAGACGCTAAGAGTGTAACTAAGCTTGCTACAACATAAAGTGACGAAATAACAGATGAACCAAAATAAACATGCAAATATGTTGATGTTACATATAATGGTATGCCATAGTGAAAGGCATACAATATAGTCATCAAAAATGTTGCAAGAAGGAGTTTATTGCGAGTTATAGCTTGCATATGTGTTTATAGTATACAGTGAGCAGTAAGCAGTGACCAGTGGGCAATAATATATAAAATACAAAATTGTAACTATAATTTACCAAGGCCTAATTAACCTAATTTCTAAGGTCTAATAAGAATACTTTAGCACCCGCATTCCATTAGGTGAATTAGAAATTAGACCTTAGACCTTTTGTAACTATAATTACAAAAGTATAAAATTTCCCATTCTCCACTTTCTATATACTAATTATTACAGGTATTATGACCGGTCTTTTAGCTGTCTTTTGTAGCAAGAATTTTGTAGTTGCCTCGGAGATATCTTGTTTCATTTGATCTAGATTTACAAAACCACCTTTAGCAAGAGAATCCTCTATAACTTTTTTAGTTAGAAGTCTTGTTTGATAAAGAAGTTCTTGAGATTCTTTTAGATACACAAAACCACGAGAAATTAAATCAGGGGATTTCTTTAATGTATGTGTGTGACTATCTATTACACCGATCACAACGAACATTCCATCTTCTGCAAGTGTTTGACGATCACGCATAACAACATCTTGTATTTTACCAACAGAAGTTCCATCAACCACAATCATTTCGCACGGTGCCTTTTCTTTTAACGCGACAATTTTATCTCCTTGATTTTGTATTTCAATAATCATTCCATTATCTGGAACAATAATATTTTCCTCCATCATGCCTAAATGTTTCTCGATATCAGCATGCATACGAAGCATGTAGTGATAACCATGAACAGGAATAAAAAACTTAGGATGAATTTTTTTGTGAATCCAAATAAGTTCTTCAGCATTAGCGTGACCTGATGAGTGTACGTCTGATGTTTTGTAGTGAATAAGGTGAGCACCTTGACGAGAAAGTTTGTCTTTCAAATTTTGTACTGCACGTTCATTTCCTGGAACTATAGATGATGACATCAAAATAGTATCACGTGGAGTTAGTCGTACATATTTGTGTGTCTTGTTAGCGATACGCCCCAAAGCAGCAAATTCCTCTCCCTGGGCCCCTGTAGCCATAACAACAACCTTATTATCAGGATAACGCTGTAAATCTTCAATCGGAATGAGTGTATCTGTTTTAAGATGAAGCATATCTGCAAGGCGGGCTACTTCTACGTTGGTTTTCATACTTCTACCTTCAATTACAACTTTCTTGCCATAATTTTCAGCAGTTTTCAACATATGTATCATACGTTCCACTTGAGAAGCGAAAGTAGAGACAATTAGTCTACCAGGAGTATCTCGTATAACATCTTCAATATTTTTATAAACTACACGGTCTGAAATAGAAAAACCTGGATTTTCACAATTTGTTGAGTCAGTCATTAGAAGTAATGTTTTTCTATTTTGAAAAACATCATAACGAGCAATTTCATCGTCTGTTGGTATACCATTATCATGGTCAAGTCTAAGGTCACCAGTGTGAACAATATCTCCAAAAGGGGTCTCAATTATAATTCCCATTGAATCAGGAATAGCGTGTGATACTCCAAAGAACTTAACTTTTAAATCTCCAAAAGTTAATTCATCTTCCTTCTCTACTACATTTATTGTAAGAGGTGATAGATGAGGGAATTCTTCTTGACGCTTCTTTATCATAAGAGAGGTAAATAGGCGTGCATAAATATTTGGATTACCAATGCGAGGCATGATATAAGGAATTGCTCCAATGTGATCCAAGTGACCATGTGTTACCATGACACCTTTTATTTTATGTCTGTTTTCCTCTAGATATTTTGTGTTAGGTAAAATGAAATCAATACCTGGAGTGTGGGTTTCTGTAAATTGTACTCCACAATCAATTACTATAATTGAATCTTTATATTCAACCATACTCATATTTCTTCCAATTTCTTCAACGCCTCCTAAGTGGATTACACGTATATCACCATCCTTAAGTGGTGGTATATGGTCTGTTTCTCTTTTTGTTGAGATAGTAGTATCAAACTTCGGTCCTGATACTGGACGTCCTCTACCACCACCAGATCTTCCTCGTCCACTACTATTTCTATCAAACGGTTTACGTGTTTGCACGGGTGGAGGTGTAGTTATTGGAGTAGGAGCTCCATCACCATTTGTATCATCTATTTCTGTTGGGTTATTTGTTGTCATAATTTTATTGTTAATTTAATGAATAATATTTTCTAATGTTGTTAATAGTTTTTTGTAATATGTTTTAGGCCAAACTTTCTCCGTATATTTATACCAAGAATATACAAGGTTAAAACGAGAGGAGTTGTCTAAACTGTAAATTGGTAGTGGGGAATTAATCTCATCCCTAGTCACATAAATGAGAGATGGTGCAAATAAAAATATTCCGGGTACTTCGTCTGAAAATTCTGCTTTAACTGCATCATAAGCATTTATCCTAGCTAATTCATCCTCGTTACTACGTATTGTTTCTAAATTAGCATCTAGTTTCTTGCTTACATAATTAGATATGTTTAATCCTGGGTAAGATCTTTGTGATGAATGCCAGAAGGCATATAGATCAGCTGGAGAATTAGTAATTGAACCATATAGTAAAGCTTGGAAGTCTCTTTCTTTTATAACGCTTTGGTTAAGGTCTGCAACTTCATAAACAGCTAAATTTGTATGTACGCCAACGTCTTCCCAGTCTTTTTGTATCATTTCTGCTATCTTTCTCATTTCATCATTATTTGTAGTTGAAAGAGTTATTTCAATTGTACTGGATGCTTTTTTTAAGTATTTACTTTGAGATAGTATTTTTTTTGACTGTTCTTTATCGTAAGTAGACCCTGGTTGATCTTCGTCAAAAGGGAAAGGTGTCTCGATTACTTTACCGTATCCTTTTAGAACATCATTTATTATTGCTTGCTTGTTAATTGCCATATTTAAAGCAGAGCGTATTTTTTTGTCAGAAAGAAAGTCAGTTTTGTTTGGATTAAAAAATATACTAAAAGTTCTTGGTAAAAGAGAAGTACGTATAGAACTTGTTGCTACTTTTAAGTCTGTAACATGTTCTGGAGATATTCCGTGGATTCTGTCTATTTCACCATTTTGAAAAGCTTGAATTAAATATTTTTCATTTTGGTAACTTGCTATAACTATTTCCTGTATGTTCGGACGTCCTAGGGTATAATATTTGTTTTCTGAAAGTGTAAAAGATTCTGGTATACCAGAAACACTGGTAATATTTTTTATGTAAAATGGACCACTTCCAGTTGCATGAATATTTAAATCACTTAAACTAATTTGTTCTTCGGTTAGATTTTTCCAAACATGTTTAGGAAGTATTCCAATTGTTAAGACATTCATAAAAAGGGGGTATGCTTTTTTAAGTGAGATAGAAAATTCCAAGTCGTTCTTTTTTTCAATTGTCACACCCTCCCATTCAACTCTGTGGGGACTTTTAATAAGCGGGTTTTGTATTAGAGATATTGTATATATAAAATCATCTGTTGTTACATGTGTATTATCACTGAAACGAGCTTCTGGTTTTATTTTTATATCGTAATGTAGATTATCAGAACTTTCTTCGACTGAAGAGGCAACATCAAAAATTATATTTCCAACATGATCACGTTTTGTTAATCCTGCATAAATTAATTCCACCATGTCTTTGTCAGCATCTGATGTTGCGAGTACTGGATTTATAAAACGGGGAGTTCCTAATATTCCTTCATGTATATATCCACCGCGAGCTGGAATGGAGATAAGGTAATGATTATTTATTTGAAGTAAACCAGCAAATAAAAAAACACCAGCTAATATTATAAGCAGCCATACAATTATTACTTTCTCAGGAGTAAGAGTTTTATAAACATTGAGAAATTTGTCTCTATTTAATTTAATTATTGATTTTATTGATGCCGTATCCATACATGATTAGTTCATCAAGTTTGTAAAGTTCATAAAGTAAAAAGTTGATACTGAATTCGCACTATGCAATTTCTTTATAAACTTTTAACTTTATGGACTTTCGACTATCTGGTGTGCTTGCTTAACGAGATAGAACTAGTGGAATTGCTAGAGTTAATGCAAATAAAATAGCTGTAGTAACAGTTAATCGGTGAAGCATTAATTCTCCTCCACGTTTTTTAAGCGAAGCTTGACTTCCTCCATCTGCTCCAAAAGCTCCAGAAGCGTCTGTGTTTGCACGCTGAATAAGGATGAGAGCTGTAAGGAGAATAGCTAGAGCGATTTGCACAGTAGATAGCAAGTGAACCATGAGGACATTATATCACAATGGGTATGTATGTGTAAATACCTTTATATTAGAGGGGATTGTTGCTATATAATAAAATAATTTTCAATTTTCAATTTCCAATTTTCAAAAAATAAGAGAAATAAGAAGAATTATCAATTTTGTTTTCCAATTTTCAAAAAGATACAAATCATTATGTATTGTCATCCCAGGCTTGACCTGGGATCCAGTGTCCAATTGAAATATAGACACTGGATCCTGATTTTCATCAGGATGACACCACAAAATATATAGTTTCGTAATTTGTTACTGCAAATTTCTAATTTCGTCGACAACTATTGTCTTCTCCCCATTTCTTGTGGAGACCTTCCCTCTAACTAAAATAGGAACATCTATAACAATTAGAGATTTATATCTTTTATATGTCTCTGGAAATACAGCGACTTCTATAGTCCCTCTATAGTCACGTAATCTCACAAGAGCCATACTATCTCCCTTTTTTGTTTTTGTTAATTTTATATTTTCTATTATTACTGCCAGGGAGACTTCTTTGCCATCTGCTATGTCATGATGAACTTTATTAATATCCATTCCACGGGCTTCAATTTTTTCTTTCCATGGGTCAAGAGGGAAACCAGAAACGAAAAGTCCAAGTAAATCTTTTTCCCAAGAAAGTTTTTGTTCTTGAGAAATAGGGGTTGCTTTTTTCATCACAAAAGATGCGGATTGCATTCCTCCAAATAAACTGTCTTGCATGATATTGTCTTTAACTACATGTTTATGAAATTCTAAAATGCTTTCTAAATTTTCTAAAACTTCTCCTCTTTCAACTAAGTCATCAAGCGCCCCACATTTTGTTAAAGCATCAAGGGATTTTTTATTTAAATTTTTATGAGTGACACGAAGTATAAAATCTTCGAATGATTTATATTTTCCATTTGCTTTTCTTTCTGCAATTATTGCATCCGAAATATCAACACCAAGATTTTTGATTGTATATAATCCGAAAAGTATCTCTTCTTTATTTACATTCTCACTAATTGAATTCGTATCTGTATTTTTTGGAAATTGAAAATTAGAAATTGAAAATTCATCGTTCCGATTTCCTTCTTGAACGATGGTAAACCCACCAGCACTCGTATTAACATTCGGTGGTAAAACTTTTATATTCATTCTTTTACACTCAGAAACAATTTCTGCAATTTTTTCTATATCACCAGATTCATTGGTCATAATTGCTGTCATATATGCAACAGGGAAGTTTGCTTTCATATAAGCAGTCTGATAAGCTACTCGCCCATAACTCGCAGCATGCGAATTGTGAACAATAATGTCATTTGCTATAAAGTTATGATGTGGTGGAATAGTTAAATCATAAGTCATTTCTTTTCCAGATTTTTTGATGGAAATAACTTCGTCCCAATAAATATCACTATTGGCTATTTGTGATATTTCCTTTGATTTCAAGTACTTTCCTATTTTATTTATGACCGCTCTTTGATAGCCAACTTTCTTTTTATCATATGAAAATAGTCTTTCAGCAAGGCCAGTCTTTTTTGATATTTCTTTAACAGAAATATTTTTTTCTGACATTATTTTTCTTATTGTTTTCATTATTTCTACAGGAATTATATTCTTTGTTCCTCTCGCAGAAATATCCAAAGTTTTTTCAGTTAACGTAAGTAATTTTTTTAAATCTTCCTTTTTCTTACCAATTAGATATATACCTATAGTAGCTTTAAACTTACGTAAGTTTTCTCGGTGAGAAACAACCACAGTAAAACCGATTTTTATTCCTCCTCTATATTTAAATTTCTTTTCATGAATTGTAGAGAGAATGCCAAATCTTAAAAGTAAGTGTTGTACATCGTAAGCCAAAACTTTTGAACTTGTAGCATAGTATGTCTGTTCATTTTTTATACTGACACAACCATCGCCTTGCCAAAGTTTTCCTATGAATATAGAAAGAGTTTCCTTTTCCCATTCAAAGACACAAGGAGGAACATTTTTTTCTGTAGCTTTTTTGTTTTTCAAACCTAGTTTTTCAACCCACTTGTTTAAGTAGTTTCCTTTTTTCTGGTCTAATTGTCCACAATACACAGAAACAGTAGATTTACTTTTATCTAATGTATATTTAAAATTTTCAAAATGATTACAATTTTTTATAAAATCTTTTATTTCATTTTCTTGTGTTGAGTAAAAATAAATACCATGAGGATGACATAAATTTCCTTCAGATATCAAATATCCAAGTACGGCAGCTTTTTCTTTTTCACTCACTTTACCAATTAAGTTAGATAAATTATTTGGCACCGCAATACGTTCACCAGATTTTATTTCGTCAATGTTTTTCCAATTGCTAAACGTCAGTAGGGGGTGATTACCAGTCGCCTTAATTATTCTTCCAGATCTGGTTTTTAATTCATAAATATTTTTTATTCCATTTTCTACAACTGCAGTAATTCTTTTATCTTGAAGGAGACTATTATCACCCAAACTTAATAATTTTGGTTTCAAATTATTTTGATAGATTTCTTTTATGGTTAATACTTTTCCAGTATCAGCAGATGCAATTTTTGTGTCTCCGGTCAAACATTTGTTAAAACCATATGCAGCGAATGGTTCGATTAATTCCCAAAGTTTTTGACCCTTTTTTGCAGAAAGTCCGTGTTCAACGAATCCCTCTAGTAATTTTACTTTTTGAGCCTGCATTTCTGCTGGTATTTTTTTACCCATAGCCTTACGCAATTTATCAGCTTCAAGCCAAGAATATCCTGCCAAATGAATGGCTATAAGCATAACATCATCTTGGTACACTATAACTCCAAATGATTGGTCTAGTATCGGTTCAAGTCGAGGATCAACATATGAGATAAGCGATGGGTCGTGTTTACGCTTAATATATTCGGGAATCATTTCTAGTGGTCCAGGACGATACAGTGCCACCATGGCATTGATGTCAAATATTGCGTTTGGCTTTAATTCCTTCAAAAATCTTGTCATACCAGAACCATTTAATTGGAAAAGCCCCATGGTTTCACCACGAGATAACATTTCAAAAGTTTTAGCATCTGACAATGAGATTTCCTCTATATCTACATCTACATTATAATTTTCTTTCGCGAGTTTAATTGCATCTCCTAAAATTGTTAAGTTACGAATTCCCAAGAAATCGAATTTAAGTAGTCCGGCATCTTCAATTGTATACATGTCGTACTGAGTAATAATTTTCCCACCCTTAGGATCTTTTTGTATTGGTGTCCATTCCCAAAGTGGAGCGGGGGATATAACTGTTCCAGCAGCATGAACAGAAATGTGTCTAGCACACCCCTCAACTTTTTGTGCCATGTCTAAAATTATTTGTACCTCACGATCAGTATCATATAATTCTTTGAGCTCAGGAATTTCTTCTAGAGCACCTTTAATAGTTACGGGGAAACCTTGTTTAGGTGGTGGTATTAATTTACTAATACGATCACCGACAGTATATGGATACTTCATTGCACGAGCTACATCTTTTACAGCACCACGTGCCATCATTGTTCCAAACGTTCCAATCTGTGCAACATTATCTATCCCATATTTACGACGAGCATAATCAATAACTTCATCACGCCTAGTGTCCGCATAGTCCATATCAATGTCCGGTGCGGACGGTCTTTCTGGATTTAGAAATCTTTCGAACGGAAGCTTGTACTCTAAGGGATTACATTTAGTAATTCGAAGAAGATAAGTTACCAGTGATCCCGCAACAGAACCTCTAATATTTGTGAGGATTTCATTCTCTCGAGAGAAGCGTAAAAGATCATATACCACAAGGAAATAAGGGGAATAACCCTTATCAGCAATAACCTTAAGTTCATACTCTAAGCGAGTTTTTACAACATCAGTTAATTCCATTTTTCTGACCTCTAATCCTTCATAAGCAAGGTCTCTTAGGTCTTCGTTATAACTTTTTTTAAATTCAATATTAGGGAACACCCAATCACCAAGAGGGATCTCTAGGGTACAACTCTCAGCAATTTTTTCAGTGTTTGATATTGCATCTGGAGTATCAGCAAATATTTTTTTTGCAGTATCTGTATCCACAAAAGCAAATGAATCTTTTTGGAACAAGTGATTGTATTCATCAGATGAGTGTAAGTCCCCGTGAACCATGTAAAGAGTTTTATGAGCGGACTTATCAGTGTCGTGTATATAGTGAGTGTTAAATGTTGCGACAAGGGGGGTATTAGTTTCTTTTGCGTAAGCAATTGTTTTCTCTCTCATTTCAGTACCGCGGTCCATTCCAGTTTGTGGGTTTATCTCTAGATAAAAATTATCAGCAAAATTTTCTTTGTAAAAAGCTAGACGATCATCAGCCTCTTTTTTATTTATTACAAGCAAGTTACTAATGTCACCACTTGCACCACCGGAGAGAACGGTTATGCCATTTTTATAAGTTGCTAATGTTTCTAAAGAGAGGGTGGGAGAAAGCGGGTTATCGACATTCACAATAGAAACTATACGCATTAAATTTTTGTAGCCTTCTAAATTTCTTGCAATCAAAATTGTTTGAAAAGTTCTCTCATTAAACTTAAGAGCAAATTCAACTCCTATGATTGGTTTTATTTTTTCTTTTTTACATTTAGAAAAAAACTCTATAGTACCGTACATATTACTATAGTCTGTTATAGCAATGTGACTCATATTATTTGCTTTGGCGGCATTTATAAGTTCACCAACTTTCGGTAGGGCTTTGAGCAGGGAATAGTGAGTATGGTTACGAAGGTGTATAAACATGGGTCTATTTTATCATAATAATGATAAAATAATTTTCAATTTTCAATTTTCAATTTTCAAACAAATTCAACCCAAGTAACCTACTCTAAACGGGAAGAACTGGCTATTTTATTAAAAATAAGGACTAATTCCTGGCATTCTTTTTGTAGATTTTTTACTAGGTTATCTTGTTCCTCAAAAGTAGAAGCTATTATGGAAAGCCAGTATTTGGTTTCTTGAGCCTCTTTTTTGCAAATAAAAATTTTATGAGCAAAGTCTTTCTTTGAGCTTGCCCCGTTAGCTTCAACATAATTAGCCCCAATACTAGTCCCAGAACGGATGATTTGTATAAGCATAGGTCTAGTAAGTGGTTCATTTCTAAAACCTTTGCATAGAGTCACGATATTCTGGCCAAAGACCAGGGTTCTTTTTTCTAAGTTATATATACGTTCTTCAGCCATTTGATTACAAATTTAAGTATATTATGTAAATGTATCTTTTGAAAATTGAAAATTGGAAATTGAAAATTTTGGCTTATACTAACCAAATGACTAAGAATAAGCCAACAGGGGTTATAGGTATAGACGAAGTCGGGAGAGGTCCACTTGCTGGGCCTGTAACGGTATGTGCTGTCTATTTGAATGATGAAATAATGGCAAAAGAACTATATTTTGATAATTCTATTAGGGATTCTAAAAAGCTTAGTTTAGCTAGACGTAACAATGTATATTTAATTATTAGAAAAAACAGAAAGCTTAATAATATAGATTATGCTGTGTCTAACCGCAGTTCAAAACATATAGACAAGCATGGAATAAATAACTCTATTCACTCCTGTATAGTTTCCTGTTTGATCAAGTTAGAGAAGAAAGGAGTCAAAATAAATCATGTAAAAATTAATTTAGATGGGGGATTAAAAATAAAAATGGATAACCTAGATCAATCGACACACATAAGGGGTGATGAAAGCTATGTTCATATAGCTTTAGCTTCAATCATAGCCAAAATTTCTAGAGATAAGTATATGCAAAAAGTTGCATCAAAGTGTAAAGGTTATGATTTTGAAAATAACGTTGGTTATGGAACAAAAAAGCATATAATTGCGATAAAAAAAATGGGGATAACAAAATACCATAGAATCTCGTATTTATCACGTATTATATCTATTCGAAAAAACCTAAAGTAGTGTTATTTGGTTGAAAAGTTACTTTAACTTGCCATGTTATAAAAAAAATGATAAAAAACACTTATTTTAACTGTTTTTTTGAGCTATTTTTTTCATAAAAAAAGAGGGGTTTATTTTAGAAAAAAATAAGAGAATTTTTATTTGCCAAAATTGTTATTTTATCTTTATATAATAAAGATTTTTTAGCTGTCCTTTATCCACAATTTATACACACTTTTAGCTATACTTTTACCCAATTTTTACTATACTAAAACTATAGTAATTTCATGTTAAATTTTGTTCGAAAAAACCTCCTCCAAATTTTTCTTCTAGCAATAGTTTTCCTCTCTTTATCCACAGATAAAGTTAATGCTTTCTATCTTGACATGGATAGAGATTTTAGTTCTAATAATTCTTTCTCACTTTTGTCAGAAGTTTCTCAAGTTAAGAATATTTTCACATTTCATACAGCGAGTGCTTCCTCGGTAGTAAATTATCTTAGAACGGTAACTCACTTACTACCACGAGAAGTAGCTTTGGTAAGTGCTAAACAAATTTTTGTTCTTGATAATATTTCGCCAGTAAATGTTTCTTCAGAAAAATTTGCTCTAGCAAATACAGGTTTTAAAAACATGTTTACAAAGGGGGTAGAACAAATACAAAAGTTAGCATTTCTAACAAGTGTTAAGAAATACGATAACAGAATTTCTTTGTTTGGTAACACCGGAAGAAATATTTATTTGATTGGTGATCACTTATCACTGTTTTCTTACAAGGGAAAAAATCTTTCCAGCTTAGTCATACACGCCTTTTCAGAAAAAGGTTTTTCTGTTTTTGGAGATTCGTATTCACAATTTGCTGATAAAGAAAGTGGCATAGCTTCAAAGATTCCACGTATCGCAGAAGCAAAACTTTTACCTATATACGCTGTATCAAATAATAAAGTTAATGATAATGAGGGTATAGTGCTCGGAGCTTTCACTTCTAACTTAGATGCAAAGACTCTAACAAAATCTTCGAATAAAAATAATCTACCAGCTTTAGACCAATTATCTCTTAGTTTGTATTGTGGATTTTCTTCTCTTTCAACAACTGTAGATGGTAGTCGTTGTAATTACAATTCACTTGCATCAGGTCTTGTTTCTTCAAAGTTAGCTGTTAGTACACCAGAAATAACAAATAAAGTTTCTGATGTGAAGGTTCCAAGTACAGATGATATTTTCCCACCACTTACACCAAAGTTTACAGGTTCAAATGGTCCAACATATATAAATCAATACATCACAAAGTATGTAGGAGTTCCTGGTCCTAAAGGCTCTGACGGTAAGAGTGGGGCAAATGGAACAGATGGAAAGAATGGAAGAGATGGAATAAGCCCAACATTAATTGGTAATTTCATCGTTCCACCAAGTAATTCTTACTCTCAGAATTTGATACCAGTTTCTACAATTGGTTATTTGAAGGATACAACCATCGAATATGCAATTATCAAATATGGAACTGCTACAAATCTTAATATTGGGAATTCAACCATAGCAGACGCGGTCTTTAACGGATCTAATACTTTTAATGGGACAACAACTTTTGCTGGTAGTTTTAATATAAACGATATAAATTCTGGTAATTCTAATTTTATAAACAGTACAACAACAAATGCTTATATAAGTAATTTACATGTTGGTACCTCTACAACTTCTGGTTTGGCTACTTTTGAAAATAATGTTAACGTTGCTGGATTAATTAATGCAGGGTCACTTACTGTAACAGGGACAACAACCTTGCGAGGTGCTTTAGTTGTTGATGGGACTTTGGCACTTTCTACTACTACAATTACAAATGCAAATATAAGTGAACTTATAGTAGGGAATTCAACAACAACAAATGGCTTCTTTGCAAATCTTGTTGCAGCACTTGCAAATATAAATAATTTAAATGTTAATAATTCTTCAACTACTAATGCATACATAGAGAATCTAACAGTTGGAACTTCTACTATAGTAACTTTAAATAATTTAACAGGCACAACATCATCATTTATTAATTCTTCATCCACTAATTTAATTACTACCAATGGAGTTATAACAAATCTAGAAGTAACTAATAGTTCAACAACTAACGCAACTACAACTAACGGTTTCTTCTCAAACTTAGTTGCAACTATTGCTAACCTAACAAATCTAGTAATTGGTAACTCAACTACAACTAATGCAGTTACAACCAATGCAACTTCAACTAACTTCTATTCTACAAATGGAACTATAAATTCTTTCTTCTCAACTCTAGCTACAATCGCTGGACTTACCGTTACAAACAGTACAACAACAAACGCTGTAATCACAAACGCTAACATTAGTAATGCATCAAC